>LSQX01298889.1_pt1 | contig 15959 bp, 11 predicted proteins | sample 654561 | NCBI WGS metagenome assembly LSQX01 (sample SAMN04489861, study PRJNA283612) | anaerobic digester metagenome | isolation source: 4 biogas reactors fed with cattle manure at either 37C or 55C with and... | place: Denmark: Kongens Lyngby | collected 2014 | reverse complement strand
AAGCATTATTTTACATTAACTTATCTGATAATTAATATATTCTACATAAATACAAAAAACCCTCTAAAAAAACTAAAATATCTTGTGACTTTATTATTACTTTTATTACTTGTTTTTTTCATGTTAATTATTCATGATTTTGAAGATATTATGTTCTCCATTATATTCTTATACTAATGATTAAACTTATTTTCCCTTTGCAAATTGACATATGTTATTTTTTGTGATAATATTTCACTATTAATAACATTATGTGATAATTTCACACTTGCTTTTGATTTGATTCACTCAGTTTTTAATAAGTAATGAGGAGGTGTGTGGTCATGAACAGTAGTGCCAGGCGCGAAAAAATTGAGAAACTTATACATAAAAATGGAGAAGTTTCATTAAAGAGTCTCGAACAAACCTTTCCTGATATATCAAGTATGACGCTCAGAAGGGATCTTATTTTCCTTGAAAAAAAAGGGGACATAATCAGAGTTCGCGGCGGTGCAAAATCAATTAAAGGTATTTCAAAAATTCAAGAAGACATTTATACTTCAAGAATGACCGAAAATATTGAAGCTAAAAAATTGATTTCAAAAATAGCATCACAGTTTCTGGAAACAGGTCGTTCTATATATATCGATTCGGGGACTACAACCATGTGCCTTGCGGAAATTCTTCCTGATGAGAATTTTTCAATTCTGACCAGTGCCCCAAATATTGGTATAGAAATAATAAAGAAACATCTCCCTACAGTAACACTTATCGGCGGTCAACTAAGCAGGAATAACATATCAGCATCAGGCGTTAATTCTTTAAGTTTCCTTAAAAATATCAATATAGATATTGCATTTATCGCCACATCAGGTTTTTCACTCGAGAGTGGTTTTACAGGTGGGGATTATAATGAGTGTGAGCTTAAAAGATTTGTTATTAAAAAAGCAAGAAAAGTAATTCTTTTAATGGACATAAGCAAAATAGGTAAAAATATGCCATTTACCTTCGCTAATCTTAAGGAAATAGATATTTTAATATGCGATAAAAAAATTGATAAAACCATTATTGAAAAAATGAATAAATATGGTGTTAAGATTTATTATCCATAATATTTGAGAGGGGTATTCCAATGAAAACAAAGGCTGTAAGATTATATGGGAAAAAAGATTTAAGACTGGAGGAATTCGAACTTCCACCAATCAAAGAGGATGAAATACTTGCAAATGTAATATCTGATAGTATATGTATGTCTTCATATAAAGCCGCCATACAAGGAGCAGATCATAAGAGAGTTCCTGATAACGTGGCAAACAACCCCATTATTATAGGTCATGAGTTCTGTGGTAAAATATTAGAAGTGGGAAATAAGTGGAGGGATAAATTCAAACCCGGTGATAAGTTTTCAATCCAACCTGCTTTGAATTATAAAGGAAGTCTTGACGCACCAGGCTATTCATACCAATACGTCGGTGGCAATTCTACACATGTTATTATTCCTAATGAAGTTATGGAAATGAATTGTTTATTAAAATATAACGGTGAAGGATATTTTTATGGGTCTTTATCAGAACCGATGTCATGTATAGTCGGTACATTCCATGCTAATTACCATACACAAGGTGGAAGCTACGAACATAAAATGGGTATCGTTGAAGGAGGAAATCTTGCTATCCTTGCCGGAGCAGGACCCATGGGGCTTGGTGCAATTGATTATGCAATCCATCGCAAAAGAAAACCAAAAATGGTTGTAGTTACTGATATTGACCAGGAACGTCTTGATAGAGCAGCATCAATCTACACCGTTGAAGAAGCAAAGAAAAACAATATCGAACTTAAATATATAAATACTGCAACTGTAGAAAACCCCGAAGAATATCTCCTTTCCCTTACGGATAACATAGGTTATCAAGACGTATTCGTTTTTGCCCCTGTTAAACCTGTGGTTGAAATGGGAGATGGAATACTTGGACGTGACGGATGTTTAAACTTTTTTGCAGGACCTACCAATCCCTCTTTTACTGCTGAATTAAACTTTTATAATGTACACTACGCTTCAACTCACATTGTAGGAACCAGTGGCGGAAACACTGATGACATGGTAGAATCACTTGATATGATGGAAAAAGGATTAATTAATCCGGCAGCTATGATAACTCACATCGGAGGTCTTAACAGTGCTATTGAAACAACCCTTAATCTGCCTGAAATACCCGGTGGTAAAAAATTAATCTATACCGGAATTAATATGCCGTTGACAGCTTTAGATGAATTCGAGCAAAAAAGCTCTGACAATCCTCTGTTCAAAGAATTAGCAAAAATAATTAACGAGAATAACGGGCTATGGTCGGTAGAGGCTGAAAAATATCTTTTAGCTAACGGTGATAGAATTTAGGGTGAAATAATGATTGTTAATATTGTTTATTTAGGGCGAATGATTTATGGAAATGCTTTGGAATTACAAGAAAAACTTCTCGTAATGCGTCAACAAAATAAAATACAAGATACATTACTAATCGTTGAACACCCTCCTGTATTAACATTGGGCAGAAGGGGAAAAGAAACTAATATACTTGCGCCAAAATGCATATTAGATGCGGAAGGTATCGAAATATTTGAAGTTAATCGAGGCGGTGACATTACCTATCATGGCCCCGGTCAAATTGTAGGATATCCAATACTTGACTTGCATAATTATGGTACGGATATTCATTTGTTCGTACATAATATAGAAGAGGTTTTTATACAACTTTTAAAGTGTAAATATAATATAGCTGCCACCAGAATAAAGGAATATACCGGTGTTTGGGTTGGTAATGAAAAAATTACTGCCATAGGCTTTGCAGTCAAACGTTGGGTGACAATGCACGGTTTTGCGTTTAATGTTAATACTAATTTAAAGCACTTTGAATTGATTAATCCCTGTGGCATAACTGACAAAGGTATTACTTCATTACAAAAAATACTGGGTGACACTCAAGACTTAGAACTGTTGAATAGGCAAGTAACAGAGTATTTTTGTAAAGTATTTAACGCTGAACCTAATGTTATCAGTATAAATAAACTATTTGAGATTTATGATTAGAGCCATAGGTGAAACCAACTTGGGATATGCTTCGAAAACTGATGAATTATAACATTGCTTTGAACATCCGTAGGGGCGGGTTTCCATGCCCGCCCGCAAAGCTATGAGGACGGTTCGGACATTCCCTGTGTAGGGGCTATTCATGAATCGCCCGTGTTTTTGCCCCCGCGCTTACATATGGCTCAGAACAGGCTTAGGCATTGTGAACAGTCCTTCCGATTTAGCAGTCGGCGTCAATTCGCATCCATGCTCAAGACGCCTAAAAATCGCCTCCTTGCGATTTTTTCTGCTTCAATCTCCAGGATTATTCACAACACCTAATCACATTAACAACCGAGCAAGGGGAAACCAACCTGGGAGAGCCATGGGGACGGTTCGAGCGTTTCATGAGCGGAGCGAATGACCGAAGGGAAAACGATGGGACTGTCCCCTGTGGCTCTATGAAAACATGATATAAAGGAGTAAAATATGAGAGAAAAAAAACCTAATTGGCTTAGGATAAAAGATTATGATCCTCAAAAACGCATTGAGGTTGAACAATTATTAAAAAACTTATCTTTGCACACTGTTTGTGAAGAAGCAAATTGCCCTAACCTTTGTGAATGTTTCGGGAAAAAAACTGCTACGTTTATGATACTCGGGGATATCTGCACAAGAAATTGTACTTTTTGTGCGGTTAAAAAAGTTCATTCCTCGACCTTAACGATTGACCCTAATGAACCAAAACGTATTGCCGAAGCTGTATCACAATTATCCTTAAAGCATGTTGTTATTACATCGGTTACAAGAGATGACCTTGACGATGGTGGCGCAAATCACTTTGCAGAATGTATCAGGCAAATTAAAGAGAAATCTCCGAGCGTGACAATAGAGGTTCTTATTCCCGATTTCCAAGGAAATAGTTCTTCATTAGCTGCTGTTACACAGGCACAACCTGAAATTATTAACCACAACATAGAAACTATACCACGCTTATATGATAATGTCAGACCAATGGCTGATTATCAGCGCTCATTAGACTTACTTAAGAATGTAAAAGGGTACAATCCTAATATTTTTACAAAGTCAGGTATTATGGTTGGTTTAGGCGAAACTCGTGATGAAGTAATTTCTACATTAAGTGACCTTAGGGGTATAAAATGTGATTTTGTAACTATCGGACAATATCTTTCACCTTCGCGCAATCATCATCCCGTAGTAGAGTATATTCATCCGAATATTTTTGAAGAGTATAAGAAAACCGGATTAGAAATGGGTTTTAAGCATATATCGGCAGGTCCTTTGGTTAGAAGTTCATACCATGCAGCTGAGGCTTTAAGATGACACGTGTGATTTTGGTTTGACCTCCGGTCTTTCTCCTCGTGCTCCCTATTAAGGAGCACAAAGTCATCAAGCTATGCAACCACAAATTGTGGAATAGCACAGTCATTATTAGTGTTAGTACGGGGTTAAATGCTTAGTACATTGCAAGAGATACTTCACTCCACTCCGTTCAGGATGACGGTGGAAAAAGAATCCACCTCAGATGACAAAAAAAGATTTTACATAGCATTTACTTCATCTCTTGCCCACCTGTTACATTTATAGCTTGTCCCGTCATATAACTTGCTTGCTCAGAAGCAAGAAACACCATTACATTTGCAACATCATTATATGTACATCCTCTACCCAGTGGTACTTGATCTAAATATTTTTGCCTAACCTCTTCTTTTGTAATTCCTTGATTTCTGGCGTATTGCTCGTAAAGACTATTAACCCACAATGGTGAATCGAGTAAATTTCCCGGGCATATTGAGTTTACCCGTATATTATTAGGGGCAAGTTCAAGTGCAAGGCTTTGAGTCAATCCAATCCCTCCAAATTTACTTGCTGCATATGCTGAATTCTTTGCCGAACCTTTTTTCCCTGACTTACTGTTGATTTGGACGATACTTCCTTTTCCCTGCTTTTTCATTTGTGGGACAGCAGCTTTTGCACTATTAAAGTATCCAACTAAATTAACATCAATAACTTTTTTCCATTGCTGTGTTGAAAACTCTTCTATTGGTTTAGCAATAAGAATAGCAGCATTACATACCATAGTATCAATTCTTCCATATCTTTCAACAACTTTCTTTACCATTTCTTCTGTTTGTTTTTCGTCCGTGACATCCACCTGAATAGCAATTGCATCATTTAACACTGATGCTACTTTTTGTGCTGCTTCTAAATTAATATCTGCAACAGCTACTTTTGCCCCTTCTTCACCCAACCTTATTGCTAATGCTTCACCAAGCCCCTGTGCTGCTCCGGTTATCAATACCACATTACCATCCAGCCTATAATTTTTTTGCATCTAACCACCCTTTCTTATATGCTTTAATTGTTCATATTGTTGTTAATTTCAAACATTTTTTCAGCTTTGACTCATTATATATTTAATTCCTTGTTTTTTCAAGGGTGCATAATAACTTTTTTCCATTATTTAATCGTTTTTTCGTTGACTCTCGTGAAATACTTTGATAATATATAGTAAATAATATGTTATATTATGTTTTATTTCACATTAATATAACAACATTTAACATTACGAAAAAATATAACCATAGGAGGGATTGTAATATGGCAACGCCTGTTATTATGCCCCGACAAGGCCAGTCGGTGGAAAGTTGTATAATTTCAAAGTGGCATGTTAAAAAAGGTGATAAAGTAAAACCCGGTGATTTATTGTTTACTTATGAAACAGACAAAGCTACATTTGACGAGGAATCAACTCTGGAAGGAACAGTTCTTGAACTTTTCTTTGAAGAAGATGACGATGTACCTGTTCTAACCAATGTATGTGTAATTGGAGATGAGAATGAAGATGTATCATCATTTAAACCGGATTCTTCCGGTGATAATGAGGAAACTAATACGCAAAGTAATCAGGAAGAATCTTCAGATACTAGTACTTATTCCGATAAAACACCTATTACTACTATAATTCAGCAAAACGCAAATGAAATTTCAAAAATTTCCCCACGAGCAAAAAAACGTGCTGAAAAATCAGGTGTGGATTTAAAATTTGCTAATCCTACAGGACCTAACAATAGAATAATTGAACAAGATATTATAGCTCTTGAACAATCAGGTCCAAAAGTAACATATGCCGCACGTAATCAGATTAATAGTAATGTTTTAACTCAAGGCAGTGGTATCGGTAACAGAATAACAACCGATGATATCAATATTCCATTAGAACAATCTCAAAAACCTGTACCTGAACAAAGCATTCAATCTGAATATGTAGACAATAAACTTAGTAACATAAGAAAGGTTATTGCAGAGGCAATGCACGCATCTCTTGCTAATTCTGCACAATTAACACTTAATGCATCTTTTGATGCAACTGAAATCTTAAATGTCAGGAAAAAAATTAAGGCAAATATGGATTCCCTTGGATTGTCAAACATTACAATAACAGATATGATACTCTACACAGTTTCAAGAACTTTGTTAAAACATGAAAATCTTAACGCACATTTTCTTGGTGATAAAATAAGAACATTTAAAAATGTTAATCTGGGTATTGCGATAGACACAGACAGAGGCTTGATGGTTCCTACATTATTTAATGCAGATTTAAAATCGTTGAACCAAATATCCTCAGAAGCAAAAGAATTAGCTGTTCAATGTAAAAACGGCTCCATAAATCCGGATACCCTTAAAGATGGTAACTTCACAGTTACTAACCTAGGTACCTTTGGGGTGGAAACATTTACTCCTGTATTGAATCCTCCACAAACAGGTATATTAGGAGTGAACACAATTGTACAAAGAGTAAAGGAAGTAAACGGAGAAATTACAACTTACCCTGCAATGGGATTATCACTGACTTTTGACCACAGGGCAATAGACGGTGCCCCTGCTGCAAGATTTCTTCAAGATTTAAAGTATGCTTTAGAAAACTTCAGCATGCTGTTGTTGTGATATGTGCACCTGATAGTTGATTTAGGCGCACTTTGTGATAAAATTAAATTGCTATAGAAAAGGAGGTTGAGAAAATGGTATATGATTTAATTGTTTTAGGAGGCGGTCCTGCAGGTTATCTTGCAAGTGAAAGAGCAGGTCATGCAGGTCTTAGTACTCTCTTAATAGAAAAAAGAGCTGTTGGCGGTGTCTGTTTAAATGAAGGCTGCATACCATCAAAAACACTTCTCCACTCTGCAAAGATATATGATTATGCAAGGTTTAGTGAAAAATATGGTGTCACCACCGAAAATGCTTTATTAGACCATAAGACAGTAGTAAAAAGAAAGAATAAAGTTGTTAAAACTTTAGTTGCAGGAATAAAAGCTCGGCTTAAAAATAATAAAGTAACGGTTATAGATGGTTTTGGTGAAATCATCGGGAAAAATGACAAGGGCTACGAAGTAAAAGTTGATACTGATACATATACAAGTAAACGCTTGTTAATTGCCACAGGCTCAGAGCCTATTATTCCACCAATTCCCGGTGCAAAGGAGGGCCTTAATAGCGGTTTTGTGCTTACAAATCGTGAAATATTGGATATTTCTGAAATACCACAATCACTTACAGTTATCGGTGGGGGTGTTATAGGTCTTGAAATGGCATCGTATTTTAATTCGACGGGCAGTAAAGTAACGGTTATTGAAATGCTTGACCATATCGCCGGAAATACCGATAAAGAGATTTCAAATCTATTAATGAAGAACTATGAAAAAAAAGGTATTGATTTTAAACTCGGTGCCAAAGTAGTTGAAATAAAAGATAATATCGTAGTCTATGAGGTAAATGGCGAAAAAATGTCCGTAACTGCAGATAAAGTTCTTATGAGTGTAGGACGTAAACCTTGTATTCAAGGAATAGGTTTGGACAAAATAGGTGTTGAAATTGAAAGAAACAGAATTAAAGTAGACAGCAGAGGTAAAACAAACATCCCCGAAGTCTATGCGGCCGGTGATGTTAATGGTCGTTCGATGCTTGCACATACAGCGTATCGTGAAGCTGAAGTATGTGTTAATAATATGCTTGGCAAGAAAGAGAATGTGCGTTATAACACTATAGCATCTATAATATACACTAACCCCGAAGTAGCATGTATTGGCGAAACTGAAGAAACAGCAAAGGAAAAAGGTATTGACTGTACGACAACTACCGTATCAATGAGATACAGTGGTCGATACGTAGCTGAAAATGAAGGCGGCAACGGCATTTGCAAATTAATTGTTGACAAGAAATACAATAAATTAATCGGCGTACATATGATAGGAAACTATGCATCTGAAATAATATACGGTGTGGCAGTTATGATGGAAACCGAGATGAAGATTGACGATATAAAAGAGTTAGTATTCCCCCACCCCACCGTATCAGAGATAATTAGAGAAGGAATATTTATGGGATAGTTGGACAGTAGTCAGTTGATCAGGATTCAGGAAAGGCTGTAGGGGCTTGATTCATCAAGTTCGTGCGGCTAAAGATGGAATTCTATAGTAACATTAATAATGCCGGTATAGAGCATGAGATTCTTCGCTGACGTTCAGAATGGCAAGTGAGCCTGACCAACTGACCAACTAACCAACTAACTAAAAAATAAGGAGTGAATAAAAATGCCAAAAATTCAACATATTGACCCAAACGAAATAAGAAAAAGTGGAAAAATAAAGTTCAATGACATACCTGTTAATCAGTATAATAAAACTATTGATGAGGAAAAGTCTCAATTCAGTAATGAGGATTTACTTAGGATTTACAGAGATATGGCAATAATCAGAGAATTTGAAACAATGCTTAACCTGATTAAAACCACAGGGAAATATAATGAGATTGAGTACAACCATCCGGGTCCTGCTCACCTTTCCATCGGGCAAGAAGCATCTGCTGTAGGTCAAGCGTATGCACTTGATAAGGATGACTTTATTTTTGGTTCTCATAGAAGCCATGGAGAAATACTTGCAAAAGGATTATCCGCTATAGAAAAATTATCAGACGATGAACTAATGAATATTATGAAGGATTTCTTTGAAGGGAGTATTCTTAAAATCGTTGAAAATAAACAGGAAACCGTTAAAGAGCTAGCTATTGACTTTTTGCTTTATGGTACATTAGCTGAAATCTTCGCTAGGGAAACCGGTTTTAATAAAGGCTTAGGCGGCTCAATGCATGCCTTCTTTACCCCATTTGGAATCTATCCTAATAATGCTATTGTAGGTGGCTCTGCGGATATTGCTGTAGGCTCGGCACTTTATAAAAAAGCAAATCTTAAAAAAGGTATTGTAATTGCTAATATCGGCGATGCCTCCATGGGCTGCGGTCCTGTATGGGAAGCCCTTAGCATGGCTGCAATGGATCAGTTCAAAATGCTTTGGGAAGAAAGCCATAAAGGCGGTCTTCCGATTATATTTAATTTCTTTAATAATATGTACGGCATGGGTGGACAAACAGCAGGCGAAACAATGGGATATGAAATGCTTGCAAGAGTCGGCGCAGGAGTAAACCCCGAACAAATGCATTCTGAAAGAGTTGACGGTTATAATCCACTTGCAGTAATAGATGCGATTAAAAGAAAGAAAAAAATCCTTGAAGAGAAAAATGGTCCTGTACTGCTTGATGTTATCACGTACCGTTTTTCAGGTCATTCTCCTTCTGATGCTTCAAGTTATAGAACAAAAGAAGAAGTTGATGCTTGGATGGAACATGACCCATTAATAAACTATAAAGAATCACTTATAAAATCAAGTGTTTCAAATGAAACAAGTATTAATAATGTTGAAAATATAGTTACTGAATTAATAACAAAAACATTTAAGCTATCAATTGATGATAATATATCGCCCAGGATGAACCTTGTCAAAAATCCTAAAGCAATCTCAAAATTAATGTTCTCTAATCAAAGGATTGAAAAAATGGAGGACAGGCAACCTGATGTATTAATGCCTAGAGAAGAAAATCCAAGAGTTCAACAAATAGCTAAGAAAATTAGGGTTGGAATAAAAGACGGAAAACCTGTTCCTAAAAATAGAATGTATCAATTAAGAGATGCAATATTTGAAGCTATTATTGACAAATTTTATCAAGACCCAACTTTAATTGCTTATGGAGAAGAAAACAGAGATTGGGGCGGTGCATTTGCAGTATATAGGGGTCTAACCGAAGCATTACCGTATCACAGACTATTTAACTCTCCTATCTCTGAAGGTGCTATAGTTGGTTCTGCAGTAGGTTATGGTTTATCCGGTGGTAGGGTTATCGCCGAATTAATGTACTGCGATTTTCTCGGCAGAGCAGGTGATGAAGTTTTCAATCAATTATCAAAGTGGCAGGCAATGAGCGCAGGAATACTTAAAATGCCCGTTGTTTTAAGGGTATCCGTAGGTTCAAAATATGGTGCACAGCATTCACAAGACTGGACTTCACTTGTTGCACACATCCCCGGGCTTAAGGTAGTATTTCCTGCTACACCTTATGATGCTAAAGGTCTTATGAACAGCGCATTGGCAGGAACAGACCCTGTAATTTCCTTTGAAAGCCAAAGACTGTATGATTATGGTGAATTATTCCATTCCGGAGGAGTTCCTGAAGGCTATTATGAAGTACCAATCGGTGAACCTGATATCAAAAAAGAAGGGAAAGACATCACTATACTTACAGTTGGTGCTACTTTATACCGTGCAATAGATGCAGCTAAAATACTTGAGGAAAAATACGGCTTATCTGCAGAAATAATTGATGCCAGAACTATTACACCATTTAATTATGATAAAGTCATAGAATCTGTTAAAAAGACAGGAAGAATAGTTCTTGCAAGTGATGCCTGTGAACGTGGCTCTCACTTAAAGGATATTGCTCAAAATATCAGTGAACTTGCATTTGATTACTTAGATGCACCACCTGTAGTAGTTGGGGCTAAAAATTGGATTACACCGGCTCATGAGCTGGAAGACTTCTTCTTCCCTCAACCTGATTGGATTATAGATGCAATCCATGAAAAGATTTTGCCACTAAAAGGCCATGTGCCCAAGAATAACTTCACTTCAAACGAACAGTTAAGAACAAATAGATTAGGAGTTTAAACCCACCAAAAAAAGGAGCATTATATGCTCCTTTTTTTAAAATATTCAATTCTTTCATCAAGGTTAGGATATTCAGTAATGGTTCTTTTAGAAAACATAGCCTCTTCAATATTTATTGTTGCAGCTTTTTCATGCCCAATAAGGGTCCATGCTGAATCAATAAGGTTTTTAAATTCTTCATTTCGCAGTGCTTCACAAATAAAGTTTTGCCTTGGCGAATTAATATCCTCACCACTTATTTGGAAGAAGTCATACTTTTTACACAATTCTTTTAATCGTTTTAATTGAAACATCGTGTTTCTGGAAGGCATATATGTAATGGCATTAAACCCTAACTCTTTTAAAACTTCAAATAGTAACTCAATATATTCATCTTCAAACTTCTGAGTTTTTTTATCTCCTGTTACAGAATCTCCAACATCACCAAGATAAGCATATGCAGAGATTGCGCCTATTTGGTTTGAAAGCTCTATAATCTTTTGAATACTTGGACATTCTGCCTGTGCATCAATATAGAATTTTTCTACAATGCCACTTTTTAATGCACCAAGCAAATCATACTCATAATAAGCATTATTATCGTCCAGAAGAAACTCTTCCACCTTTGAACTTATATTTAAGCTTAATTCTTTCTTTAGTATATTTAGCAGATTTATACCCTTTCCATATTTACTAACTAATTTAAGTGCCAACGCATAAAGAATATGTCTCTCAGTTATACTGCCGCCTTCATTATGCATTGATAAAGGCATCACATCTTTTTCAAAGTTAAGTTGAATATTAACGGAGTTTAAAACTTCTTCGTTAAGTTTATCAACCATTTGTGCATTTCTTTTATTTCTTTCCTTTATATATGGTTTGAAAAATTCTTTAACATCGTTAATTTTAGTATGAGGAATTCCATGCAATGCAACATATGCAATAGACTTTTGGTCAGGATTGTTAATCCTCCTGCCATTTAAAGGCGTATTTGAAAAATCAGCTCGGCACTCAACACCGATGGTTGTTGCAACCCCAAGTATTTTACCGGCTTCGATAAATTCAACAGCACCACTTATTGAATCGTGATCCATTATTCCGGCAGTAGCCAATCCTGCCTTATACGACATCCATATTGCCTTAGAGGGTGAATATGGTGAGAATGAATATATTGTATGTATATGGTTGTTAACATCCTGTCCTTTCTTTAAACTTTTAATATCATCATCATTAATAAGTTCAGATAACTTTTTTAAACTTTCCAACCTAATGTCAATATTTTTATTATTTAATTCTTTTTCATATTTTGAATGCATCAATTGCCTCCTTATAGAAATGCAACTTTCAATTGAAATGGGCAGACAAAGTCATCTTAAAAAATACACCCTGTTAATCTAATTACTTTCTCTCAATATTTCTTCATGGTCTTTTAATAACTCTAAAAATACTTTGACAATCTCTCCATCAAATTGAGTACCTGACCCTAGTGTCAATTGTTCCTTTGCCTCATCAATAGTAAGCCTTTTCCTGTAAATTCTATCTGAAACCATAGCGTCAAATGCATCAACCACAGATAATATCCTTGCAAGGAAAGGAATTTTGTCTCCGGGTATTCCTTCCGGATATCCTTTTCCGTCAATTCTCTCATGGTGATATTTTACTATTGGAATAACATCTTTAAACATATTAACCGGTTCTAATATTTCAGCTCCTTTTACAGTATGCTTTTTGATTGTCTCATACTCATCCTTTTCAAGTTTCTCTGTTTTAAAGAGAATATCATCTGATGTACCAATCTTCCCCAAGTCATGAAAAACGCCTGCTGTTTTCAATATCTCTAACTCCCTATCTTCCAGATTAAAGGCCTCTCCCACTTTTACTGCGTAATAAGAAACCCTGTCAGAATGTCCTTTGGTATACTTATCCTTTGCATCTACTGCTAAACGCAAAGCCTCTATAGTCTCAACATATCGATTTCGAATCTCCTCATAAGCATTCTCAAGCACTTTATTAAGGGACCTAATTGTCTGAATTTGATTAACCGCCTTTATTCCGGATTCTACTAGTAGTATTAGTTGATCAAATTTATTACTCTTTTCACAATATCCTTGGATATCTAATGCACGGATTGTATCGAGAGGAGGTACAATATCCTTATGTCCGGTAAGAAGTAAAATATATAGGTCCTCATTAAATTCCCTAATCATTTTTACAACCTCATCTCCACGAGTAGCTCCCATAAGATAATCAAGTATTAACATGTCAAAATGCTTGTCTTTAATTGCCTGTGTCGCTTCCTTTGGGTCAGTGTAACCGCAATAATCATAACCATTCCTTCTTAAAACTACGCGAAGTGAATCAACAATCCCGATATCATCATCCAATACAGCAATTTTGTATTTTTTAGTAACTTCTTGACCTCTCTGCCTCATACTTTCCCCTCCGCTATCATTTTATTAATTCATTAACAGTTACAGGATATTTACTTAAATGTCCCAAATGTACTGCAATCAAGCAGTATTACATTACTTATAGAGTATATTATAAAACAAACTATTACATTTATCAACATATATCGATATTTTTTATTAAATATTTCATACATTGTGTTTTTATACTCTTTTCTTGACGGGTATAGAAATGTAAAAGGTTGTTCCTTTGCCCTTTTCAGTTTTAAACCACATATCTCCTTTGAATCTGGCTTTTATATTGGAATATGAGATAAACAAACCTAGCCCTGTTCCTTCTTTCCCTTTTGTAGTAACCATTTCCTTAAACAATCTATCTTGAACATCCTTGCGTATTCCCATGCCATTATCTTGAACGAAAAATATAACCGTATTATCCTTTTGTTTTACGCCAAACAAAACCTTTTGTCCACTTCCACGATAAGCTTGAACTGCATTAGTAATTAAATTATTAATAACCTGCACAAGTATACTTATATCCCCTGTTATTCTTGTTGTCATATCTACATTATATCTCTCATCTAAAGCGCAAGAATATCTACTTAATTCATTGGTCATCAATATCTTAACTCTTTTTATCAAATCCTCAACCGAAAAATCTAATAATTCAGATTCCTCATGTTGGGTTGTTTGCTCTTTAACAGCAGTAAGAATATCTGACATATATGCACAATATGGCTCCATTTTATCAAGCCATGTCATCATTTCGTTTGCGATTTCCTCATGATCCTTTTTTGTAACCTTTTTATCTCCTACGGATTTTTCATATTCTGCAACTAAATCCTTCAGTCCAATAATAGCTCCTGCTATTGACATAATAGGTGTTCTCATATTATGAGCTATACCGCCTATTAGTTGTCCCAAAGATGCAAGACGTTCTTGCTGTGCTATTATTTCGTGTTGCTCTTTCATTTCTTCAATATGTTCTTTCTCCCTCCGTTGAATCTTGTTAAAAGCTATTACCAAATCACCTATTTCATCATTAGATGTAACAGGCAGCATTTTATCCAAATCCACATATTCATCACTGGCAATATCTGTTAACCCATCTGCAACAAGTGATATGTCATCTGAAAGACTTTTTGAGAAGTAGTATAAAACAAAAACAATTAAAGTAAGCAAAACTATGAATCCTATAAAGAAAAATGACAAAGCCCTTTCTGAAGCAACCTTAAATATAACCCCTAACCTCCACTCCTCCCCATTATTATTAACTATGGTAACGATACCTTGCGTTTCCGCATTTAAATCAAAAATCCTATCTTCTTCATAAGGATTGGATATAAAGTATGTTAAATATTCACTTATATTTACATTACCTGAAGTGATGATTTCTCCTGTAGGTGCTTTAACAAAACATACCGATTTAATATTATCGTATATTGTATCTTCTAAAATATCAAAAGCTTCCCCTACACTTTCGAAGCTATTATCGCTAAGTTTTAAATCTATACGTTCTTTATACATATTATAAATCATATCTCCCTTTTCTTTGATAAGCGTAGAATAACCGATAAGGGCTGTATATAACATTGCAAGAACCAACATGGGGATTATTTGAAAAAATATTTTGTTTTTTAGCCCAATTCTTAATCCTTCTTTCTCTAAGCTATTGTCGTATGTTCTAATGAGAATCGTCTTAAATAGTCTTTTCGCAAACGTATGTGATATAACAGCAGCTAATGACATAAGTGAAAAAACCATAACTAGGATTTTAATTACAGCAATAATATTTGTATTATTAAGAGCCCTAACAACTAATAGTATTGGTATTAATGGAATATTGACAATTAAGGCCTGTACTAGAAAAACTGTATATGGTAAATTTATACACTTCTTTCTTATGCGATATATTTCTTTAATATCTTCAGCCTTATCCGGATTTAACTTATCCCAATTATAAACACCTTTAAACTCTTTCAGTAAAAGTATAGTACCTATCAATAAAGAAATTGACATTATTGTTATGTATTGTGCTAAATTACTGGTGCCTAATTTCGCACTAATCTCCTCATTATTTGCAGAATAGTTTAATAGTGCCGGTATAAGCGGATAAAAAATAACGCTAACTATTATTGTAACTAAATAATACAGTGATATTATACTTAAAACAGTATTGTTTTTAATATACTTACTTATAAACCTACTAATAAAACCCTTATTACTTTCTCTCTGCTCAAGTTTTGTATTTATATCCATACATATACCCCCTATTATAATACTTTATTGTTGAATTAAATAAAGCCAATTTCTCTCATATAATTATAAATACTATTTATATATTCCGTATCCACCTTAGGCCACTTAAACCCTAATGAACTAAGGCCCCTTTCTGTAGCTTCCGATTTGACCTCTACTGACGATAATGAATTGGATAGACCTATTTCATTT
>LSQX01142356.1_pt1 | contig 15959 bp, 12 predicted proteins | sample 654561 | NCBI WGS metagenome assembly LSQX01 (sample SAMN04489861, study PRJNA283612) | anaerobic digester metagenome | isolation source: 4 biogas reactors fed with cattle manure at either 37C or 55C with and... | place: Denmark: Kongens Lyngby | collected 2014 | reverse complement strand
TTAGCGCGGAAATCATGTTTATTGCCGTGTGCGTGGCAGCGCTTGTCCTCGCCTTTCTACTGCTTCGATCCTCACGCGCACATCCCGAGCTGGCTTTGGACAGCCCTTCGGGTACGCATATCAAGTCCTGATTGTTGGAGCAGGAGGTCGTTGTTTGAATGCCGGCTTTACGTTGGATTGTTCTAAAACGGAAGGTCATCACTGCTTGAGGAGTCCGGAAGATCCGGAGTGTCGCCCGGAATATCTTCCTGCACGGGTGCAGGCTCGGCTACCGGACGGCTTCCGCCTTGCTGTGTACGCGGGCGCTGATAGCCTCCTTGCTGTTCGTCTTGCGGAGCATTTTCTCCATCGGCGCGTCTGCCGAGCATCTGCAGATTATCCACGGTGATTTCGGTGGTATATTTCTTCACACCATCCTGTCCCACGTAGGAGCGTGTGCGTATCCGCCCTTCTATATAGAGTTGAGTGCCTTTACGAACAAATTTTTCTACAATGTCTGCAGCCTGGCGCCAGGCTACTATATTGTGCCATTCAGTATTTTCGCGCAGTTCACCGCTGCGGTCGCGGTATCTTTCAGTAGTGGCTAAGGAAAATGTAGCGACTTTTGTGCCGGCGCTTGTACCGGCTCCATCAAGGTAACGTACATCAGGGTCTCTTCCAACGTTACCGATAAGCATTACTTTATTAAGTGACATAAATCTAAAAATTAATCTCCACAAATATAAACATTTAGTTCAATCTGCGGAGAAAATTCAAAAATAAAAAACTATTCTTTTTTAAGCCTTAAAAATGAATAGCCAAATCTCTCGCAGGCTGCCTTTTCCAAAGCTTCGCGGTCGTCGGGATGTGCGATGGAAATGAGAGCCTTTGCTCTTTGTGCCAAGTTTTTATTGCGCAGATATACAATGCCCCATTCGGTTGCGACATATTGCGTTTGGAAGCGGGTCGTAACCACTCCGGCGCCGACTTTCAGGGTTGGAACTATCTTGCTTTCGCCCTTATTGGTGCGGGACTGCAGGGCAATGAAGGTCTTGCCTCCTTCGGAAAGCGAGCAGCCATACATAAAGTCGTGTTGTCCTCCTATTGAAGAGTAAATTCTTTCACCGATGGAGTCGGCGCAAATCTGACCCGTTAAATCCACCTCTATAGCGGAATTGATTGCGCAGGCTTTCGGATTTTGGCGGATGATGAAGGGGTCGTTGGTATAGGCGCAATCGTAAAACCTAACGGACGGATTTTTATGCATGGCCTTGTAAACATCTTTGGAACCTATGCAAAATGAGGCTGTGCCTATGCCCGGGTGCACTTTTTTCAGCGAATTATCTATTACTCCCAATTCCATCAACCTGTAAGCGCCATCGGTCATGGCCTCTGTATGCAAGCCAAGGTGTTTGTGGTCTTTAAGTGCATTCATGGTGGCATTGGGAATGCCTCCCACGCCAATTTGCAGACAGGCTCCGTCCGGAATCTCTGCCGCAATATAGCGCCCTATGGCTTCTTCGATGGGGGAGGGCTCGCCGATTTTCATATCTACGCAGGGCACGTCGCAAAGCACCGCCGCATCTATTTTGCTTTCGTGAATGAGGCACTCTCCGTAAAGATAAGGGACACTCTTATTTACCTGTGCAATAATGCGCGATGCGCATTCCACCGCCGAAACCGTAATATCGCCAGCAACTCCATAGGAGCAGTAGCCGTTTTCGTCCGGCAGCGAACAGTTTATGACTGTAACATCCAAAGGCAGTTCCTTGCGGCGGAACAATCCGGGGACTTCGCCTAAGAAAGCGGGAATCATAGACCCCCAACCATCATTTATCCATTTGCGGATATCGGGGGCCGGGAAGAGACTGTTTACAATAAAAACATCTTTATATGCAGGGTCGGTCGTGAAGGGAGCAGGCTTGTTTGTAATATTAAAGCCGCTGTAAATTTGCACACCCTTGAGTTCGGAAGCCCTTCGCGCCAAAGCCTCTTGAATAAGCTCAGGCACTGCAGCGTCTCCCTGAAAAAAGACCGCATCGCCGCTGTTGATTAACTTTACGGCTTCGTCTGCATTAACGTATTTCATCTTCAACTAATTTACGGAATATTCCCAGTCTTTCATCGAGCCTGGTGAAATCTTCCTCTGCAAGCATTTGCGACACGCATACCCGTATGCCCTGCTTGCCGCTTCCGGTGCTGTTGAGGGCAATGGCATTTATGCCGCATCTCATAAGCATTGTCAAGAGATCCACATTGCTGATGTCCTTATAGCCCACGGTATAGAAAAAGCCGTCCCCAATGCTTTGGTCAATGTCCTTATCGTAAACCAAATGGAAACCGTGCTTTTCAAAAATTTCCTTGCTTCGGTGAGCCCTGCGGCCGTATTCGCGGAGTTCGGATACAAAATCGTAGGTGCCGTCCGCCGCAGCTTTAAACATAGCTGATAAAGCGTATTGCGCCGAGTGCGAACAGCCGGATGAGCACACATAGCAATAAGTGAGCATAAAGTTGTCGCCGAAGCTGCCCAAGCCGTAGCGGCGGCGGAGTTCGGGATATTCTCTGTGATAGAGTTTGTTGGAGATGGCAGTGATGGCTATGCGTTCTCCGGCGTAAGAGAATATCTTTGAGCCCGAAATCATAAGCGCATAATTGTCGGTGTATTTGGCGACAGTGGGTTGGAAGGGCGGTTCAAAAGGCTTGGAGAGGTCGTTCCTGAAGTCCATGCACATATAGGCCATATCTTCCAGCACTATTACATCATATTTGGTGGCGAGTTCGCCTATGATTTTCAGTTCCTCCTCGGTAAAACAAATCCATGCGGGATTGTTGGGATTGGAATAAAGCAGGGCTGCGATGCGTCCGGAACTGAATTCTTTTTCCAATTTTTCGCGCAGTTTTTCACCGCGATACATATATACATCGAACGTGTAATTGCGTATGCCAAGCACATCCGGCTGTCTGCCATGAGCGGAAAAGCCGGGGCAAAGGTAAAGGATGGTGTCTTTTTCCGGATTAATCTGTGAGCATTCGAGGACGAGGTTGAAGCTGCCGTTCATACTTCCCACCGTTGGGATTATGCAAAGCGGGTCTATATCCACATCCACAAAGGCCTTTATGAAGCGTGAAGCATTTTCCTTAAGGGACTTGATGCCGCCTGAAGCAGGATAGAGTTTGGCTTTGCCTTTATCCAATGCTTCTTTTTGGGCATTTGTGCCTATGTGGTGCACATTGATGCCGGGGATGCCCATTTCCAAATGTACTATCGGCTCGTTTGTCATGGCCTCAAGTTCCTGCCCCACAGTTTGACACTGGCGTATGGTGGCAAGGGAGATGTCGGAGATGTCCATATTCCGAAGCAAATCGGAAAATTTCGAGGATGGAATAGGGAATTTGCTCATATCTGCTTTATTTTTGTTTTTGCGCGAATTCGAGGCCTGCATCAAATGCTTTGATGTTGACATCTACAATTGCATCGCCTTTCCTTTGGAATATGGTGCGTATGCCTTCGCGGATTTTTTCAGGTTCAAATATGCCTAACACGGCAGCGGTGGCGCCGAGAAGAGCCATGTTGGAACTGCGGGGGGAGCCCGCATCTTTGGCTATCCCATCTGTATCGAGGGCGATGAGATTGGCGCATTTGCCGAGTTCGGCCTTTACCGCCTCCATATCGGGATAGTTGGGGATATTGAGGAAGGGATTGGTGCTGGTGATAATCCAGCCTTTTTCAGATAGCCAAGGCAGATATCTGAGGGCCTCCATAGGCTCCATGGAGATGATTAAATCGCATTCCCCGCGCGGGATGAGGTCGCTGCTTATTGGGTGGGAAGAAATGCGCAAATGGCTCTGAACTTCTCCGCCCCTTTGGCTCATTCCATGCACCTCCGCCTGTTTGAGATGGAGTTTTTGTTTTACGGCGCAACTGCCTAAAACGCCTGCTATGGAGAGTATGCCTTGTCCTCCCACGCCTGCGAGAATTATATCTTTCTTCATTGCTTTATTGCTTTTTTGTTGCAACGCGCCTCTTTGCAGTTTGAATGCATTCGCGGCGGCTGACTATTACTGAAACTCCGGGATATTCGATTTCTTCGCGGATTATCCTTGTCATTTCCTCGTGATTTTTCGGTAGAGGAATAATGGTGCGCACATGCTCCGGCTCTACGCCGAGCGCTATGCAGATTCTTTCTATCTTGCCTGTGCCTGCACTGTCCTGACCGCCGGTCATGGCGGTGGTTTCGTTGTCGGAGATACAAATTGTTACATTGGCCTTCTCGTTCACGGCATCCAAGAGTCCTGTCATGCCGCTGTGAGTGAAAGTGCTGTCGCCTATTACGCCCACCATCGGAAATCCTCCCATAAGTGATGCGCCTACAGCCATGGTTATAGAAGCTCCCATCTCCACGCAGGTGTGGAGGGCTTTGAACGGGGCCATAAAGCCGAGAGTGTAGCAGCCTATGTCGCCGAATACACGGGCATTCGGATAATCTTTCAAAGCCATATTGAGGGCGGAGAAGAAGTCGCGGTGTCCGCAGCCCTGGCAAAGCGCCGGCGGGCGGGGAACGGCAATTTCAGATTTGGAGTGGCTTTTTCGGGGCTTCAGGCCGAGGGCTGTGCGAACGCAGTCAGGGTCGAGTTCGCCGGTACGCGGAAGACTTCCATCGAGGCGTCCCTTAATGGTGATGCCCGTATCGAAAACTCCCCTCAGCATACTTTCCACCACAGGCTGTCCTTCTTCAATCACAAGAATGGTCTTGCACTCTTCTGCGAGCTTGAGCGCAAGCTTTTTCGGGAAAGGATATTGACTGATTTTAAGAACGGGGAAAGGACAACCATCAGGGAAATTCTCCATGAGGTAATTATACCCTAAGCCGCAGGCGATAACGCCCAAACTCTTGTCTTTGCCGCTTGTGTATTTATTGAACGGAGATGTTTCGGCGGCCTTTTCGAATTCGAGATTCTCTTTAATCAGTTGGGGATAGCGCTGCTTTGCAATAGCAGGCAGGGTTACCCATTGGCGTTCGCGCTCTTTGTCGGGGAAGCGAAGCTCGTTCTGCTTTCGGGGCGGACTCGGCGCCACATTGGCACGGGAGTGCGCCAAACGGGTAGTGAGTCTCATCATAACCGGAATATGGAATTGTTCGGAGAGGTCAAAAGCATAGCGCGTTGCCTCGTAGGCTTCCTGCTGGTTAGAGGGCTCCAGACAGGGGATAAGTGCAAAGTTGGCATAGAAACGGGAGTCCTGCTCATTCTGGCTGGAGTGCATGCTCGGGTCGTCACAAGCGGCGATTACAAGTCCGCCTCCCGCCCCTGTCATGGCAGAGCCCATAAAGGGGTCTGCGCAAACATTCATTCCCACATGCTTCATGCAAACGAGAGCCCTTTTGCCGACATAGGATGCGCCTAAGGCTTCTTCCATTGCAGTTTTTTCGTTGGCGCTCCAATTGCAATGTACAGGAGGCTCGCCGCAGAGCCGGTCTTGTCCGCGGCCTTTATAGCCTTTCTTTTTCTGGATAAATTCGGTGATTTCGCTGGAGGGTGTGCCCGGGTAGGCAAAAACGCCGCTCAGCCCTGCATCGAGGGCTCCCAAAGCTACAGCCTCATCGCCAAGTAATAGCAAATGATTATTGCTCATAATGTTTGTAGTTATTAGCGTTGTCTGATTTGTAAAATTACTTATTTTCCTATAGAAAAACAAAAAAATCTGAAACCTTTTGCTTCGGAATTTTTACGAATTAACAATTCTTGCTATGGAAAACTATAAATTCGGAGTTTCGCCGGTCATTAGGCGGTAGCCTGCCTTTGCCTGCTCTAACAGCCACTCTCTGCCGGAGATATATTCTTTTGTTGCAGCGCTCTGCATAGAGGGAGTTTTATAGTTTGCTTCCAGAATCACGGGGCAATGCAGCTCAGGGCTTCCTTGTAATGTTGCAGAGTCCTTCGCAAATTCCAGCCCTACAGGCAGAGTGTAAATCAGTACATCCGCCTTGGCTGCCAGCATAGGCAAGTCTTCGAGAGGCAGGGTGGAATAAACGCTGTTTATCAGGACTTTATGAGTTCGGTTACAGACCACCGTGTTCATGCCAAGTGATGCAGCGGCAGCATATGCCGCTTTGCCTGCGCCGCCGTAACCTGCCACCACTACAGTGGAATTCTTACCGAACCCTCTATTTTCCAAAACCTTGCGAACGCCTGAATAATCGGAATTATAGCCTTTTATACCCCTCGCAGTCTTGACGGCAATATTTACGGCTCCGATGGCTCTTGCGGAATCATCTGCAAAATCCACTTTTTTAAATGCCTTTTCCTTGAAAGGCGCACTTATATTTATTGCCTTGTAATCTTTTAGAAATCTTTCCCAGGCAAGCTCAAAATCAGGCTCATCTACAAGTTCGTAGGACCATTTGCCATTATAGGCACGATAAAAAAGCGCCGGACTTCCGGAGCCGACGAGAGGGTATCCAATAAGGGCGAATCGTGTCATATTATCTCTTCGCGCTCGCGGATGTCGCGTACACGGAGTTGCAGATTGGAGCTTCCCCTGTAATAGTTTTCCACTATGCTGTAGCACACATCCATAGCGTTGCCTTCGTGAATGTAGTCGTAGTATTCGCTCATATTGAAGCCTATCGCAGGGATTTGGTGATAGGGCTGGCTTTCCTGAATAAGGTCCAATTTAAGATGCACGCCTCCCGCTCCCACTTTGCGGCCGTTTCCTGCATCATATACATTTTCGGTCATGAACACAGGATTGTTGTTGCCCGGTCCGAAGGGCTGGAACTGCTTTAGTATTCGGAAAAACTTGGGGGTTATCTGGCTGAAGTCGAGAGGAGAATCTATGTCCACAATAGGGGTTAGCATTTCCTCGGTAATCTTGCCTTTCACCAAGGCATCCATGCGGCTGGCGAATTCGGGAAGATTTTCTTCTTTGAGGGTAAGGCCGGCTGCATACATATGTCCTCCGAAATTCTCTAAAAGGTCGGAGCAGCTTTCTATGGCAGAATATAAATCAAAACCCGCGACGCTTCTGGCAGAGCCCGTTACCAGGCCATTGCTCTTTGTGAGAACGACGGTCGGCTTATAGAATGCCTCCACCAAGCGCGAGGCCACTATGCCTACCACTCCCTTGTTCCAGTCGGGGCTGAAAACAATCGTGGCGTTTTCGCTGGCGAGAGCCTTTCCGCTTTCCACCATTTCCAAGGCATCAGCCGTTATTTCGCGGTCGATGTTTTTGCGCTCGTTATTATTATTGTTTATGCGTTCCGCAGTTATCATGGCCTGACCGCTTTCGGTAGCCGTAAGCAATTCCACAGCCAAGCGCCCCGTCTCCATTCTTCCTGCGGCATTGATGCGCGGGCCTATCTTGAATACAATGTCGTCCATGCTTACATGGCCGGTTTCGAGATTGCTGAGATTAATTAACGCCTGCAGTCCCTTGCGCGGCTCTTCGTTGAGGCGTTTAAGCCCGAAGTGCGCGAGTATCCTGTTTTCGCCCGTCATAAGCACAAGGTCGGCGGCAATGCTTACCACACATAGGTCGAGAAGGGGGATAAGGGTGTCGAAAGGAATTTCGTATTTTTGGGCATAGCCCTGCACTAATTTGAAGCCTACCCCGCAGCCGCAGAGGTCGTTGAAAGGATAATTGTCGTCTTCGCGTTTGGGGTCCAGCACAGCCACAGCATCAGGAAGTTTTTCATCGGGAAGATGATGGTCGCAGATAATCATATCTATGCCATGTTCTTTGGCAAGATTTACTTTTTGTATCGCCTTGATGCCACAATCCAAGGTAATGATTAGGGTGTAGCCTCCATCCACGGCAGTTTGTATGCCTTTAAGCGACACGCCGTAGCCTTCTTCGTAGCGGTCGGGGATATAGAAATCCACCGATTGGGTATAACGCTTGATAAATGAATATACCAACGCAACAGCGGTGGTGCCGTCCACATCATAGTCGCCGTAAACCAATATCTTTTCGCCCGAAGTGATGGCTTTATGAAGCCTCTCCACTGCCACATCCATATCTTTCATAAGGAAAGGGTCGTGGAGATTATCGAGGCTTGGCCGGAAGAATGCCCTGGCCTGGTCGAAGCTTTCTATGCCTCTTTGCACTAACAATTCCGCAAGCACACGGTCTATTCCGAGCGCAAGCGCCAATGCTGCCGCTTTTCCGCTGTCAGCAGCTTGAGCAATATTCCATTTGGCCTCTTTTGACATATCATACAAAGTTATCCAAAATTTGCGTAATAGTCAAATTATGCCTCCAAGTGCACCATATTGCGTTGGCGGACGGCTTCGAAAAGGAGGATGGCTGCGCTTACGCTTACATTAAGCGAATCTTCTACACCGAGCATGGGAATGCGGATGCGGGCATTTGCCGCCTCCCGCCATTTGTCGCTGAGGCCGGTGGACTCTGCACCCATGACTATTGCTGTCGGAGCGGTCATGTCTTGGTCGTAATAAAGATTAGAGTCTTGAAGCTGAGCCGTCAGAATTTGTATATTCTTATCTTTAAGGAACTTAATGGCGTCATCTGAATTGCAGCATATGGTAGGCACGGTAAAAATCGCCCCTACGCTGGCGCGAATCAGATTGGGATTATAGATGTCGGTAAGAGGGTCGCAGACTATTACGGCATCAGCCCCTGCTGCATCTGCGCTCCGCAGAACAGCGCCCAAATTTCCCGGTTTTTCCACCGCTTCCAAAACGACTATAAGAGGGGAGCGCCCGGCATTCTTTAAAATCTCTTCCAAATCTGCCAAACCTCGCTGTTTCCATTCCACTACGGCAACAACCCCTTCCGTTCCGCCCCTATAAGTTATTTTTGAGTATAGGGATTGGGGGATTTCAAAGCATCTGCAATCGGCATTGCGCGAAGCTTGGCGCTCGATTCCGGCAAAATCTTCATCTCCTATCAACTCAGGACATCTGAAAATGCTTCGCGCCCTAAAGCCGGCGGCAAGGCATCTTTCGAGCTCCCTACGGCCCTCCACAAGAAAAAGTCCTTTTTCCCGGCGCACATCAGATTTGTAGCCGAGCGACAGGGCCTCTTTGATTTTAGGATTTTGGGCCGAGCTGATTACCTCAGAGCGCATTATTTTTCGCTGCTTTTGCAGGATTTCTTACAGTTTTCGGTAGTTGTTTTCTCGTTGTTTCCGGCAGTAGCGGCCTTTTCGCAGTTTTCATCGGAATTTTTGCATTCTCCGTTAGACGAGCCTCCTGTGGCGTAAGTTTCGGCAAGACCTTTCTCGGGCCTCATCTGCGGGAAGAAGAGCACATCCTGAATTGTTCTTTGACCTAGCATAAGCATTGCCAAGCGGTCGATTCCTATACCGATTCCCGCAGTCGGAGGCATGCCGTATTCGAGAGCTCTCACAAAGTCGTAGTCAACGAACATAGCCTCATCATCTCCCTTCATTTTAAGCTTGGCCTCCTCCTTAAACCTTTCCAACTGGTCGATGGGGTCATTGAGCTCTGAATAGGCGTTGGCGAGTTCGTGTCCGTTTACAAAAATCTCGAAGCGCTCGGTAAGGGTGTCATCATAACGGCATCTCTTGGTAAGGGGCGACATTTCCACAGGATAGTCGATTAAGAAAGTAGGCTGTACGAATTTATCTTCGCAGAAAGCGCTGAAGATGGCATCTATCAGCTTGCCGCGCCCCATTCCGGGCTCAAACTCAACATTGAGTTTTTTACAAGTGGTGCGAAGCTCCTCCTCATCCATATTATGCACATCCACTCCGGCATATTCCTTTATGGCATCCATAATGCGTATGCGCTTCCATCCCGCCTTGAAATCTATTTTCTTGCCATCCACCTCCACTACGGTGGTCCCGTTAAGGTCAAGGGCTACCTTTTCAATCATCCGTTCGGCAAAATCCATCATCCAGATATAGTCTGTATAAGCAACATACAGTTCCAATTGGGTGAATTCGGGATTGTGGGTTTTGTCCATGCCTTCATTGCGGAAGTCTTTTGCAAACTCAAACACACCGTCATAGCCACTCACAATAAGCCTTTTGAGGTAAAGCTCGTTGGCAACCCTGAGATATAAAGGAATATCCAAGGCATTGTGATGGGTGATGAACGGCCTTGCGTTGGCTCCGCCCGGAATGCTTTGCAAAATAGGGGTTTCCACCTCGAGATAGCCTGCATCGGAACAGAATTTACGCATGGTGTTTATTATTTGGGTGCGTTTTACAAAGACCTCGCGCACCTGCGGGTTAATGATAAGGTCTACATACCTTTGACGGTAACGCAATTCCGGATCGGTAACCGCATCGTGCACTACTCCATCCGCCTCTTTTACTATCGGGAGCACGCGAAGGCTCTTCGAGAGCAGGGTGAGTTCTTTGGCATGTATGCTGAGCTGCCCTGTTTGGGTGAAGAAAGCGAAGCCTTTTATTCCCACTATGTCTCCGATGTCTAGGAGTCTTTTCCACACCGTATTATACATGGTTTTGTCTTCGCTCGGGCAAATTTCATCGCGCTTGATGTAAATCTGAATCCTTCCGGTAGAGTCTTGAAGTTCGCAGAAAGAGGCGGCGCCCATGATGCGGCGGCTCATTATCCGGCCGGCAATGCAAAGATTGCTGTATGGCCCCTGCGTGGGGTCGAAGCCTTCGGCCTCTGCCTCCTCTTTATTGAAACCCTCTTCTATGCTTTTTGCGCTTGTATTCACCGGATAAAGCGCTGCCGGATAAGGGTCTATTCCAAGTTCCCTCAATTGAGTGAGGGCATTGCGTCTGTTTTGTTCCTGTTCGTTGAACTGTTCGTAAGCCATTGTATTGTGTTTTTATTATAATACTAATTTTCGGCGGATTTTCTCTGCCGCTTCCCCCGCGCTAAGCCCATCTGTTTTTATGCTTAAGGCAGATGCTTCTCTATAGGCGGATGAGCGCAAGCGCATCAACTCTTCTATCCTTTCTTTCAGTAACGGGCCTTTTAGTAAGGCGCCTTTGTTTGAGAGCAACGGACGGCCGCTTTTGCCTTCAAGCCTGCCGTAAAGCGTTTGCACATCAGCTTCCAAATAAATGCAAATGCATCTTTTTTTAATCAATTCCGCCGCCTCGCTTTGCAAAATCGTTCCTCCTCCAAGCGCAAGTATCATATTTTCGGGCGCATCTTCGAGTATGGCCTTAAGGCTCTCCAACTCCATCTGCCTGAAACAGGCTTCGCCCGAATCTTCAAAAATCTCCTCTATCTCCTTGCCTGCAGACTTAACTATCTCGGCATCCAGGTCTATAAACGGCCACCCTGACTTTTCGGCAAGGGCGCTTCCGACCGAGGTCTTTCCCGACCCCATGAAACCTGTGAGCGCAATTATCAAAACAGTGTAGGTTCTTCTATTATTTCAATTACTTCTATCGGCTTTTGGCTTTCCGTCAGTTTCTCGCCTTTCGGCTGCTCTTTGCCTTCCACCGGCTTATCACCTCCATCTTTCTTCCCGCTTTCCGGTAATTCATCTCCCTCCGTCTGCTTCGCGCCCTCCGGCAAATCTACTTCTTCCGGCAGCTCCTCTTCCGGTTTTTGCAGAGGCTCTACAAACATCACTTTCTTTACTTTATAGCGGTCATGGCATTTCTTGCCCTTCGCCTGATAGCCCTTCTTTCCTATCCACTCTTCCGCTGCAATAATCTCCGGCTCACGCTCGGAATTCTTGCCTCCGAAAATCACCTTATACTGCGGATATTCATCTTCCGAAAGAGCCACCAAATAGCTTTTAGCTCCATTGGAAATGAAAGGCAGGGGGGTATTGTCGCTGAGTATGAACGAGAAACGCTTCACATAGAAATTCTTGGCGTTTCCATCATAATAGAGGGCGGTAAACGTTTTTTCGGGGTCGAATTTTTGCACCAGAAGCACATCTCCCTGGTATTTGTTCACCAAGTCGAAGGAAGTGGTGTAGAAAGTGCCGTTTTTGAACACAGCCAACACCTTGTCTTCGGTATCGAACTGTCCCAAATATTGTCCGCGCTCCTCATCATTGAGCTTTTGGATGTCGGGGTCGTACCAAATATCCTTGCCTGCTATGGTGGAAACGCCTTTTGCCTTTAAGGAAATGTTGCGGACGGGGTTTTTGCTAACTAAATTGCCGCGCACGCCCTTGCTTTTTATGGCAAGCGCTGCAAAGTCGTATTCGAGCGAGGTTTTTTTGAGCTTGGCCTTGGGGCGCAGATTGATGCGCACCGTTTCGGCTTCGCCATTGGGGTTGGCAGAGAAGTATTCTATCCTTGAGCCCTCTTTGCCTTGCGTAATATCGTATTCCTTATCGCGGGTGATGCTTGTAATGGGGAAGCGCTTGGCGTAATAATAACCGTTTTTGCCATCGCGGTAGATGACATTGTAAATCATGCGCTCATCGCCTCTGTTGAAGACATTCACGTAGAGCAGGTCTTTTCCGAAGAAAGCCTTGTCCTCGACTTTTGCAATGCGGTATTTGCCGGTCTTCTCTATGACAATCACCTCTGAAAGGTCGGAGCAATCGCAAATATATTCGGCATTGTCGTCCCTCTTGAGCCCGATTCCCACGAAGCCTTCTTCCAAATTGGCGGAAAGCTTGGCGTTGTTATACACCACCTTGGTGGCGGCAATGGTCTCAAAGTCAGAGAGTTCTGTAAGCCGCGGGTAAGCGCTGCCGTAAGTTTCTTTAAGATGCTTGAACCAATTTATGGTGAATTGGGTAATCTCATCAATGTTTTTCTGAGTTTCCACCATCTTGGCTTCGAGAGCGAGAATTTTCTCGTCATTGGCCTTTGTGTCGAACTTGGAAATTTTCCTCACCGGCTTTTCCACCAATTTGTGGATGTCTTCCATCACGATTTCGCGCTTGAAGAAGTTCTGATACTGCTTCATTTGCTCGAAAATGTCTTGCAGTTGCTCTTCCCAACTCTTTTGATCCTGCTCCAACACCTTGTAGATGCGATTTTCAAAGAAGATTTTTTCCAATGAGGAATAATGCCAGTCGTTTTCCAACTTCTCGAGCTTCACACGGAGTTGAGCCTCGAGAAGATCGCGGGTGTGCATGGTGTCATATTCGAGAATGTCGTTCACGGAATAGAATTCCGGCTTGTTGTCCTTTATCACACAGGCATTAGGAGCAATATTGCATTCGCAGTCGGTGAAGGCATAAAGGGCATCGATGGTTTTGTCCGGCGACATGCCTGCCGGAATATGTATGAGGATATCCACCTTGTCGGTGGTCATATCTTCTATCTTCTTAATCTTGATTTTCCCCTTGTCTCTCGCTTTGAGTATGGAGTCGATTAGAGCGTGGGTGGTCTTCCCGTAGGGGATTTCGGTAATGGCGATAGTGTTTCTGTCTATTTTTTCGATTCTCGCGCGTACCTTTACACTGCCGCCGCGGCGCCCTTTATTGTATTTGCTGCAATCGGCGAGACCGCCGGTAGGGAAGTCGGGGTAGATTTCGTATGGTTTGCCTTCGAGGATTTTTATTGAGGCATCCAACAATTCGTTAAAGTTGTGAGGCAGAATTTTGCTTGCCATTCCCACTGCAATACCCTCTGTACCCTGAGCCAACAGTAAGGGGAAGCGCACCGGAAGTTCGATGGGCTCCTGATTGCGTCCATCATATGAGTTCATCCAGTTGGTAATTTCGGAATCGAATACAACCTCTTTTGCAAACTTGGTAAGACGAGCTTCTATATATCGGGGAGCGGCGTTGGAGTCGCCCGTAAAAATGTTGCCCCAGTTACCTTGACAATCGATTAAAAGGCCCTTTTGACCGAGCTGCACAAGAGCGCCGAGAATGGAAGCATCGCCGTGCGGGTGGTATTGCATGGCCTGTCCCACAATATTGGCGACCTTGGTGTAATTGCCGTCATCCATACGGAACATTGCATGGAGTACGCGGCGCTGCACCGGCTTGAGTCCGTCCACAATATGCGGTACCGCTCTTTGCAGGATTACGTACGAAGAGTAATCGAGGAACCAATTCTTGAACATTCCGGATAGCTTGAATCGCCGCGAATCGCCGCTCAGCAGACGCTCATACTTCCCGAAAGAGGGGTCTTCACCATCCACCGCTGCATCTTCATCTACAGGGGATTCTTTCAAATCGTACTCTTCAATCTCTGTTTCGTTTATTATGATATCGTCTTCGTCCATATTATTCTTCGTATCCAAATTTTCTAAGTTCTTTTTTGCTCTCGCGCCAATCGGGCGCTACTTTTACCAACAATTCCAGGAATACCTTCTTTTGGAAAAAATCCTCCATATCGATACGAGCCTGCGTACCAACTTTCTTTAGAGCACTGCCGGCCTTTCCTATCAATATTCCTTTCTGTGTCTCGCGCATGACATAAATAATGGCGCTTATGTCATAACGCTCGGTTCCCTCTTTGAACGCTTCTATTTCCACCTGACAGGAGTAGGGGATTTCCTCACGATAATTCAGGAATATCTTTTCCCTTATTATTTCGCTGGCGAAAAAGCGCATGCTCTTGTCTGTAAAAGTATCTTTATCGTACCAGGCAGGCGCTTCGGGGAGAAGGCTTTTCACTGTGGAAAATATTTTCTCCACTCCGAATTTTTCTTTTGCTGATGCGGGGATTACAACGGCCTTCGGGAGCAGTTTCTGCCAATATTCTATCAGCTTGTTTACAGTCTCCTGGTCGCTCAGGTCTATCTTGTTGATTACCACCACTATAGGGCAAAGCAAATCGGCAAGTTTATGGAGATGCTCCAAATTTTTATCGGCTTTCTCCACCGTATCGGTAACATACAAAATAACATCGGCATCTCCAATGGCGCGCATTACCGCTGCCATCATATCTTCTTGAAGACGGTAGACCGGTTTGACTATACCCGGGGTGTCGGAAAATACAATTTGAAAGTCCTCACCGTTAATAATGCCCATAATCCGGTGCCGCGTGGTTTGGGCCTTGGCAGTTACAATGCTGAGCTTTTCACCCACGATGGCGTTCATCAAGGTGCTTTTACCCACATTAGGGTTGCCTATTATATTAACAAATCCCGACCTGAATGCCATTATACGTATGCTCCCATCTTAAGAATGTTCAATTCCCCTTCGGTAAGATAGCGCCATTCGCCCTTCTTGAGTCCTTTTTTGGTAAGTCCTGCAAAGTAGACGCGGTCCAACGTGCGTACATCATAGCCCACGGCTTCGAAGAGACGGCGCACCACACGGTTTTTGCCGGAGTGAATCTCTATTCCGAGCTTGCGATGGTCGGCAGGGTCGATATATTCGAGAGAGTCTGCGCTCATAGGACCATCCGAAAGCTCTACACCGTCAAGCAATTTCTGCCTGTCTTCCTCAGCAAAAGGCTTGTTGAGAATAACCTGATAGATTTTCTTTTTATCGTAAGAAGGATGAGTGAGTCGCTCGGCTATTTCGCCGTCGTTGGTGAACATGAGCACACCGGTGGTGGCTTTGTCCAATCTGCCGACAGGATAAACCCTTACATTGCAGCCTTTCAAAAGGCTCATTACGGTTTTTTCGGCGTGAGGATCGCTGGCGGTGGTGACATAGCCGCGGGGCTTATTCATGATAAGATACACTTTAGCTTCTCCTTTGAGGGTTTCGCCGTTGAATTTAACCACATCCTTGTGGATGTTAACCTTAGTGCCGAGTTCGGTTACCACCTCATCATTTACCGTGACAACGCCAGCCTGAATCATAGTGTCGGCCTCGCGCCTGGAGCATACTCCTGAGTTGGCGATAAACTTGTTGAGGCGCATTTCATCTTTTATCGGAGTGGGCTCGCTGTCGAAGTCCGAATATTTGGGTATGGGGCGCGGGGTATTCTCTATCATCCTTTGGATGCCCTCGCTGGATTCTTTATTGAAGCCGTTTTTGTCGGGGTCAAATTTGCGAGAAGGACCTTTGGCGCCGGGTTTACGGCTGTAGCTTTTGCGCGGACCATCTGTACGATTGTCATCGTAGTGGCGTCTTTCTCCATCTCCATATGGTTTTCTATCACCATAGGAACGTCTTTCTCCGTTTC
>LSQX01132466.1_pt1 | contig 15962 bp, 14 predicted proteins | sample 654561 | NCBI WGS metagenome assembly LSQX01 (sample SAMN04489861, study PRJNA283612) | anaerobic digester metagenome | isolation source: 4 biogas reactors fed with cattle manure at either 37C or 55C with and... | place: Denmark: Kongens Lyngby | collected 2014 | reverse complement strand
GGCAACGGCATAGACCCGCTGGAGATAATAGAAGAATACAGCGCCGATGCCCTTAGGTTCACCCTTGCCACCGGTAATGCTCCCGGCAACGATATGAGATTTAGAATGGAAAGGGTGGAGGCGTCCGGCAATTTTGCCAACAAGCTGTGGAATGCTTCCCGGTTCGTGCTCATGAACCTTGAGGGCCATGACCTTGCTGATATAGACCGGGGGCTTGACAGGGAAGGATTGGAGCTTTCGGATCGGTGGCTGCTGTCAAGGCTTGATAGCCTTATCGCAGAGGTCGAGGACAGCATGCAAAAATACGAGCTGGGTATAGCGGCACAGAAACTCTACGACTTCATTTGGGGAGAATACTGCGACTGGTATATAGAGCTTGTAAAGCACCGATTGTATGACCGGGGCAGCAAAACGGGGGATACGGCAAGAAGGGTACTGCATTACGGCCTGGACCGGCTGCTGAGGCTTTTGCATCCCTTTATGCCCTTTATTACCGAGGAAATATGGCAGCACCTGCCCCATGAAGGGGAGACCATAACGCTGGCCGAGTGGCCGAAATCGGACGGGTCCTTTAGGGACGAAAAGGCCGAGCAGCAGATGGAAGCAATTATGGAAGCAATACGGGCGATAAGGAACATTAGGGCGGAGATGGACGTTGCTCCTTCCAGGAAGGCCAACGTGATAATAGTATCCGAACGAAAAGAAACCCGGGACCTGTTTGCCAATAACAGTGTATACATTGAAAGGCTGGCCGCTGCCTCCAGGGTTACCGTAAGGGAAGATAAGGGAGGTATACCGTCGGATGCGGTATCGGCGGTTATAGAGGGTGCCCAGATTTATATTCCCATGGAAGAGCTGCTGGATATTGAAAAGGAAATAGAAAGGCTGGAAAGGGAAAAGGAAAGGCTGGAAAAGGAACTCGAAAGGGTTAACGGGAAGCTGTCCAACAAGGGCTTCGTGGAGAAAGCCCCGGCGGAAGTGGTGGATGCCGAGAAGGAAAAACTAAAAAAATACCAGGATATGATGGCAAAGGTGCAGGAGAGGCTTAAGAGCCTTGTATAGACTGCCAGGCTAAAATTACTTGCGATAGAATAACCGGGAGGGTCCTATGAACTACCACGAGGCTGTTGAGTATATTGAAAGCATGTACAGGTTCGGCAGCAGGCCGGGCCTTGAAATCATCACCAGGCTGCTGGATCTTATGGGAAATCCCCACCTGAAGTTCAGGTCGGTCCATGCTGCCGGCACCAACGGGAAGGGTTCCACCTGCGCCCATATAGCTTCGGTACTGAAGGAAGCGGGTTTTTTGACCGGGCTTTATACATCTCCTCACCTTGAAAGGTTTACCGAACGGATAAAGGTTTCGGGGGAAGAGATAGGCCAGGAGGATGTGGCCGAGATAACCGGGTTTGTTAAAGGACATATTCAGACCATGCTTGAGGAGGGCCGCCCGCATCCCACCGAGTTTGAGGCAATAACCGCCATTGGTTTTGAGTATTTCAAAAGGAAAGGGGTACAGTACGCCGTGGTGGAGGTGGGCATGGGAGGCAGGCTTGATGCCACCAACGTAATAACTCCGGAGGTCTCTGTAATAACTCCCATAAGCCTTGACCATGTGAACGTGCTGGGCAGTGACATGGTCAGCATTGCCCGGGAGAAGGCGGGCATCATAAAGGATGGGGTCCCGGTAGTATGCGGATTGCAGCAGAGGGAAGTAATGGAGACCATTAGGGAAGTTTGCGAAAAAAGAAATGCTCCTTTTATTTATGCCGGTGACGGCCTAATTGAAAACCAGCGGCCGGAAAACGGAGGCCAGGTCTTTGACTTTGCCTGGCGGGGGAAAGTATACAGGAATATACGGGTTAGACTGATGGGCAGGCACCAGGCCGATAATGCCGCCCTGGCTTTTGTAACATGCCTGGAACTTGGTATACCTGAGAATGCTATACGGGGAGGGCTCGAAAAAACAATATGGCCGGGACGCATGGAGGTGCTGCGTAAAAAACCCCTCATTTTGATTGACGGCGCCCATAATGTAGACGGAGCAGCAGCACTGGTGAAGGGACTAAAGCAGTTTTTCCCCGGGAAAAGGGTACTGCTTGTACTGGGCATGCTTAGGGATAAGGATGTTGACAGCGTTGCGAAGATACTTGGGTCCTATGCGGACAGGGTGGTGACGGTCTCCCCCGTCAGCACCCGTGCGATGGACCCTCTGGAACTTAAGGGCATAGTTGAAAGATATAACAGGAACGTGGTCTGCGCTGCTTCGATAAGAGAAGCGGTGGAAAAGCACATGGTTTCGTCGGAGGATGAAATCATGGTGTTTTCCGGCTCCTTATATATGATAGGCGAAGTCCGGAAGCTGTTACCACCTGAAATATTTTGAGAGCTCCGGTATGGAAGACCTAAGAATCATAACTCCCATTACCACAAACAGTATTCCCGCTGCGGTGTGCAGAATGGGGATGGGAACATAATTTGACACAAGTCTTCCCATGAATACTCCAATAAAGGTTACCACCACCAGGGCAGCAGAAGCCCCCAGGAATACCGGCATAAAATTGCTGCTCTGGGTGGACAGCGTGAACACCGCCAGCTGCGTTTTGTCTCCAAGCTCGGCAAAAAAAAGCATGCAAAACGCCGTGAAAAACAGTTTCCAGTCCATAAAACCCCTCCTAATTATGAAATGAGAGGCGGTACATACCAATTCGCATATGGATGTCCCCTTCGTGGTTGTACAATGCTATTTTACCAGAATTAAGAAATAAAATAAACAAGCATGAGATAATTCTCCTTGTAATTATTATTCCTTTTCCCTTACAAAATAAAAATGTGGCATAATTTTTGCAGCTGTAGTATAATAATAGACAGGTATCGAAATAGGTTATGGCATAAATATGCGTGTACATCCAATCGGATGGAGGGATAGTATGCAGTGTCCGTTTTGCGGCTCGAAGCTTGGGATTATAAGCAGGAAAAAGTTTTTTTGCAAAAACTGCTGCTTTGAAGTCCATGTTGAAGGTAACAACTTTGTGGTATACAGAATTGAATTTGACGGAAGTACCAGCAAGCTGTGCACCCTGGATAAGGTTGTATAGATTGCGGCAAAAATAGGTGGAAAATAGCCACCTATTTTTATTTTTTTAAATGGAATTTATAATAATTTCTGAAGGGAAATGTAGATTTATACAGAATTAATACTTATTATGTGGTAATTGATACATAATATGTAGCCGGATGAAAGAAGGTTACAGCCACAGGCTGGCTTGGACGAAAAAAAACGAGGCTCCACAAAAGTCTAGGAGGGATATCAGTGATTGTCAAAAAGCCTTTTCTTTTTGTAGTCATAACTTTTGTATTGGCAGGAATGCTAGCAGGCTGTGCCGGTACTCCGGTTGAAACCCCTGGAGGGCAGGCGGAGGGCAAGTATGGAGGAACTTTCAGGTTAGCCATAACAGAAAGCCCCAAGAACCTGAACCCTGCACATGCTAATGATACTTCATCCATGAGGGTTGTGTATCAGCTTTTTGATACGCTGGTTGGCGTAGACAGTGAAGGCGAGCTGGTGCCAAACCTTGCAGAGTCCTGGGACATAAGTGAAGATGGACTTGTTTACACGTTCAAGCTGAAAGAAGGAGTCAAATTTCACGCCACCACCGAAGGGGGCATGGAAACCGCCAACGGTGGCAGGGAGGTAACAGCGGAGGACTGGGTATGGACATTCAACTACATAACCGACCCGGATACCAATTCCGCAAGGGCTTATTTCATAGACATGGTAAAGGGGTATGATGATTATCGGGAAGGGAAAACCGATACCCTGGCCGGTGTTACTGCGAAGGACGATTATATACTTCAAATAGAACTCGAGCATAACTTTGCGCCTTTTATTTCAGTGCTTGGGTACAATACTTTTTCTGTGCTTCCCAGGGAGGACGTGGAAAAATGGGGAAAGGACTTTGGCCTGCACCCGGTGGGTACCAGCCCCTTTAAATTCTCCGAATGGACACAGGGAGACAGGCTGGTGCTGTCAAGGAACGAAAACTACTGGAGAAGTGACAGTAGCGGCAACAGCCTTCCTTACTTGGACGGCATGGAACTTAAGGTGATAAATGACTTGACAATGCAGTGGACCGAATTTAACCTGGGCAATTTCGAAGCGATAGAAGTGGTGGATGACCCGTATTACCATGAAGCACTCGAGAAATACCCCGACAGTTTCTTCAGAAGGCCAATGATGGGTACTTACTTTTACGGTATGAATGTGACCGCAAAGCCCTTTGACAATAAAAAAGTGAGGCAGGCTATAAATTATTCAATCGACAGGCAGGGTGTAATCGACTTGCTCCGGAACGGGCGCGCCACCCCGGCAAAGGGCGTTTTGCCGCCGGGAATGTTTGGCTATAATCCCGACCTTGAGGGTTATACCTACGACCCGGTCAAGGCAAAACAGCTTCTCGCGGAGGCGGGGTACCCAGAGGGGATAAGCATAACGCTGCAGTATAACACCGACGATATTCACAAGAGAATAGCCGAGGCTTTCCAGCAGCAGATGAAGGAGGCCGGGATAGAACTGGAGCTTAAGCACATGGAAGGGGCAGCATTGTTTGAAGCGATGCAAAAGGGCGATGCCACCTTTTTCAGGCTGGGCTGGGTGGTGGACTATCCCGACCCGGACAATTTCCTGTACGTGCTGCTAAACAGCGCAAACTTCGGCCCCCTGGGAAACTTCACACTGTTTAAGAATGATGAGTTCGACCAGCTGACCAACGAGGCGAGGGTAGAAAGCGATCCGGAGGAAAGGCGAAGGATGTACCAGGAGGCGGAAAGAATCGCAGTTGAGGAGGCGCCATGGTTGTTTGTATATCACTATACCACCGAACAGCTGCTGCAGCCCTATGTGAGGGGTTACTCGCTTCCTCCCTTCGGAGAGCATAACGCAAGGTTCTATAGTGTATGGCTGGACAAATAGTATAAAGAAGTAGTGCGGCTTCCATCCATAGGTGGAAGCCTGTTTTGCGGAAGGAGGAGCAGTATTGTTTACATATATACTGAGAAGGCTTATGGCGGCCTTACCCGTAATAGTAGGCGCGATAGCCGTTGTATTTATACTGACCTCCGTGGTACCCGGCGACCCGGCACAGCTTATGGTAGGCCAGAGGGGAGACCCGGCTACTATCCAAAAACTTAGGGAGGACTTAGGGCTTAACAGGCCACTGTGGCAGCAGTTTGTAGATTTTTTCAAAGGAGTGATGACGCTTGACCTTGGCCGGTCATACCGAAGTAAAATGCCCGTTACGCAGGCTATAGCAGAAAGGCTGCCGGTTACGGCCAGGCTAGCGTTGGGGTCCATGGCCCTAGCCGTTGTATCCGGGGTTACCCTGGGGATGCTTGCGGCGCTAAAACAAAATTCAGTGTTGGACTATGGGAGCATGATTACAGCCCTAATAGGTATTTCGGCGCCCAGCTTCTGGGTTGGTAGTATGCTTATATTTCTTTTTTGTGTGCAACTGCGCTGGGTCCCCGGTACCGGTACTGGGGACGGAAGCTGGATATACATGTTACTACCGGTGCTTACCCTTGGAATGAGGCCTGCGGCCCTTATTGCCCGGCTTACCCGTTGCGGGATGCTGGAGGTGCTGGGGCAGGATTTTATCCGTACCGCCCGGGCAAAGGGGCTTGCCGAAAGGGCTGTTATTATCGGACATGCTCTTAAGAATGCGATGCTCCCCGTTGTGACGGTTATAGGTACCAGCATGGCGGAGATGCTTGGAGGCGCCGTAGTGGTGGAAAGGCTGTTTTCGCTGCCCGGGGTCGGGCGGCTTGGTGTGGAAGCCATACTCAACAGGGACTTTCCGCTAATTAGGGGGCAGGTGCTGTTTCTTGCACTGGTGTTTGTGGTTATAAACCTGTTGGTGGACCTTTCCTATCCTTTGTTTGACCCCCGGATAAGATATGGCGGGACATGGAGGCGTGAGTGATATGCCCACACAAAAGGCAAAGGCCGCGGTGCCGGAAAACAGGGAGAATAAGGGCAAAGGGAAAGCATACGGACTGTGGAGAGACGGCTGGGCAAGGCTTAAGGAAAACAGGGCGGCAATGGCGGGGCTTATGATGGTTGCGGTTATTGCCTTGGCAGCGGTCTTTGCCCCCTATATTACAAAATACGACCCGACCGAACAGTTAATCTGGACCCGTGGAGCAAAAGCGCAGCTTGTGCCGCCGGGCAGGGACCACTTCTTCGGGACGGATATATACGGCCGGGACATGTATTCACGGGTGGTTTATGGTGCAAGGGTCTCCCTTCAGATAGGAATCGCCTCCACCCTGATTTCGGTTATAATAGGTGTAACCCTCGGGGCGTTGGCAGGGTACTATGGCGGCCTTGCGGACGATATTATATCGTGGCTTATAAACGTTGTATTCGCCTTTCCCTTCCTTTTGTTCGTGCTGGCTTTGGTGGCCTATCTGCCGCCGGGGCTGCCTCTTATGTATGCAGCTATTGGTATGGTTAACTGGGCCGGTGTTGCAAGGATTGTACGGGGCCAAGTGCTTTCGGTAAGGGAGAGGGAATACGTGGAAGCGGCAATGGTTGCCGGAGGGAGAGACGCACGAATTATTGTCAAACACATACTGCCAAATATACTGGCCCCGGTGATTGTGCAGGCTACCCTTGGTATGGGAAGCATAATTATGCTGGAGTCATCGCTTAGCTTCCTTGGGTTTGGCATTCAACCTCCCACTCCTAGTTGGGGCTATGATATTGACCAGGGTAGGCAGTACCTTCTGGCCGGTGCGTGGTGGTGGTCGGCATTTCCGGGCTTGGCGATAATGGCACTTGTGCTTGGGTTTAACCTTTTGGGGGACGGGCTGCGGGATGCCCTGGACCCAAGGCAAAGCGGCGGTGAAGGGCGGTGAAGGCATGGGGGAGACAATTCTCACGGTCAGAGGTTTGAAAACCTATCTTTATGCCAAGGACGGGATGGTGCCGGCGGTGGACGGGCTGGACCTGCAGCTTGAAAGAGGCGAGACCCTATGTATAGTAGGGGAATCCGGTTGCGGGAAAAGCACTGCGGCCCTGTCGATTATGGGACTTATACCGGCTTCGGAAGGCAGGATTGAGCAGTGCGAGATAATCTTCAAGGGACGAAACCTTGCCAACCTTTCCCGGGAGGAGATGCGAGGGATAAGGGGCAGGGAGATTTCGATGATATTCCAGGAACCCATGACCTCACTAAACCCCGTTTTAACAATAGGCCGCCAGGTCTCTGAGGTGTTTATGGCCCACCGGGGACTAAATAGGAATGAAGCGATGAAGGAAACAATACAAATGTTGTCCCTTGTGGGCATCCCTGAGCCGGAACGAAGGGTAAGGGAATACCCCCACCAGCTGAGCGGTGGGATGCGCCAGAGAGTTATGATTGCGATGGCCCTTTCCTGCAGACCCGATGTGCTTATCGCAGATGAACCCACCTCGGCCCTGGATGTGACGGTGCAGGCCCAGATACTGCAACTAATAAAGGAACTCAAGGATAGACTGGGTACTGCGGTAATATTAATCACCCATGACCTGGGGGTTGTGGCCGAGGCTGCCCAAAGGGTGTTGGTGATGTACGCCGGTAGGGCAGTGGAGTACTGCGACGTAAACGGACTTTTTGATAATCCTAGGCATCCCTATACTAGGGGTCTGCTCGCGTCGGTCCCGGGGCATAGGAACCACGGACAGAGGCTGGACGTGATGGACGGATCAGCCCCCAATCTCCGGGACCTGCCGGGAGGGTGCAGGTTTTATCCTCGCTGCAGGTATGCCCGGGGGATGTGCCGGACTTCCGAGCCGGAGTTTGTTGACATAGGGGAAGGGCACCTTTGTGCGTGTCATCTGATATGAGAGGTGAGATTCAAGTATTGCTTTAAAGCACAGCTAAGGTGCGCACTTCTTAAATCACATTTATCACTTCGCATATGGAAGCAGGGGAACCGTTCCTTCGCTTCTATTAGGAGGAACAGCGTGTGCAGGCGAATATGCTGGAGGTAAAAAATTTAAAGAAGTATTTTCCTGTGAAGGGTTTGGGGTTTCTTAGGGCCAAAGCCTTTATTAAGGCGGTTGATGGTGTGGACTTTACGCTGGATGCTGGGGAGACCCTCGGCCTAGTGGGAGAGTCCGGGTGCGGCAAATCCACCCTCGCAAGGCTGATTACCGGACTTATCAGGCCGACGGAGGGGCATATATACTTTGAGGGCAGTAATATATCCGATATGACAAGGAGCGGCTTGCGCCGGGTAAGAAGGGATATACAGCTAGTATTCCAGGACCCATACGCTTCCTTAAACCCAAGGATGACTGCGGGGGATATTATAGGGGAACCCCTTAAAATACATCGACTTGCAAGGGACCAGGACAGGGAGGACCGTTTAAGGGAGCTCTTTGAACTAGTTGGGCTTGAACCGCGGCATATGGGCAGATATCCCCACCAGTTCAGCGGAGGTCAGAGACAGAGGATAGGTATTGCCCGGGCCCTGGCGGTTAGCCCCAGACTTATTGTATGCGATGAGCCGGTTTCGGCCCTGGATGTTTCGGCTCAGGCGCAAATAATTAATCTTATGCTGGACTTAAAGCAGAGGCTGGGCCTTACATATCTTTTTATTGCTCACCACTTGGGTGTTATTGGGCATATAAGCGACAGGGTGGCAGTTATGTACATGGGCAGGATTGTGGAAATAGCATATAGGGACAGGCTGTTCGACTCACCGATGCATCCCTACACAAAGGCGCTTTTGTCCGCTGCTCCGGCTGACCATCCAAAACAGAGAAAAGAAAGGAGCATTCTGGCGGAAGAAGTGCCCGGTCCCGGTCACTCCGAAGTCGGCTGCAGGTATAAAAACCGGTGCCCCCGGGCGGTGCCGCTGTGCGGGGAAACCGAGCCGGCTCTTGTGGACCTTGGGGAGGGGCATTTTTGCGCGTGCCATCTGAGATATGAGTGGTGAGAGATGAGAGGTGAGATTTAAGTATTGCTTTAGAGCATAGCTAAGGTTCACACTTCCTACATCACACATCCCGTTACGCAAGAGGGTATACCCTCTTTTTTATTGTCAAAAATATCGAATGAACTCAAAACAAGGTGCTGGCATACCCTTTTAACTAGAGAGTAGTCCATTGGTGAATACATAAATAGTTCCAATTAGCAAAACCTAAGAATACTCAAAAAACGATGGAGTGAACACTAAATGCATCTGGACATCGATATTAAGGGAGTTACCTGTGATTCTAGAAGAGTAAAGCCGGGATTTGCCTTTGTTGCAATACGGGGTGAGAAGGAGGACGGGAATGATTACATCCAGGAAGCCATTGCCAAGGGTGCGTCGGTCATTTACACCCAGGACAATCCAGAGCAGTTGCCTATAAACATACCCGTTATCAGGGTAGAGAACCCAAGGTCGGTTCTGGCAAAGCTGTTGTCCAGGTTTTACGGCTTCCCCTCCGAAAAGCTCAACATGATAGGGGTGACGGGGACCAACGGAAAAACCACTACTTCCTTCATGACGGAGTTTATATTCCGTCAGGCCGGTTACGCCACAGGCCTTATAGGTACGGTTATGGTAAAGGCAGGCAGTAATTATTATCCCCATGGTCTCACCACGCCGGATAGTGAATGCCTCCAGAAATACCTGGCGGAAATGGCCGGGCAGAAGGTATACGCAGTGGTTATGGAGGTTTCCTCCCACGGGCTTAAGTACCAGAGAGTGGACGCTATCCGGTTCAACGCTGCGGTGCACACTAACATAACTCCCGATCATATGGATACCCACAGTAGTTTTCAGGAATACGTATCTACAAAGAGGCGGCTGTTCAATATGCTGCCTCCGGGAGCGGCGGCCATAATAAACACCGACGACCCCTACGGACTGGAACTGGTAAGGGACAACCCAAAGCTGCTGATACTTACCTACGGGTTGGGAGCGAAGGCTAGCGTAACCGCTTCCAGCATTGATATGAACAACTTCGGAATAAGCTATACCTGTTGCCTGCAGAGGTCCTTTACCAATGTAATGGGCGGTGACGTCGAGCCCCAGGAAATTCCCATAACCCTGACAATACCGGGCAAGCATAACGTATACAACAGCCTTGCGGCAGTAACGGTGGGGCTGCTATACGGGATAGAACCGCAGGTTATACAGAGCGCGCTTAGGGGCTTTAAGGGTGTATGGCGGAGAATGCAGGTGATACATCGGGAGGACTACATTGTCATTGACGATTTCAGCCATAACCCGGGCAGTTACGAGGCGGCCTTTGAAACGGTACAGGCAATGGACTACAACAACCTTTATATAATAAACGCGATACGGGGCAGCAGAGGCGAGGAAATAAACAGGGCTAACGCTTCGGCAATCGCAAATTGGGCCAACCTGCTGGACGCGAAGGAGATATTGGTAACCAGTAGCAGCGACGTAGTGGACCATGAAGACCACGTGACCGACGGTGAGAGGGAAATCTTTATGGAGGAACTAAAAAAGGCGGATGTCAAGACGCGCTTCTTCGATATGCTGGAACCGGCAATAGAGGAGGTTATATGCAAGGCAAAAACGGGGGATACAATCCTTCTTATGGGCGCCCAGGGAATGAACAAAGGCCAGGATATTTTCCGGATAAAAATGGACCGCCTATCTAGGATAAAGAGGAGAGACATCACCACCCTGCCCTTTGAATACCTTTCTAACAACACAACAAACCCCTCATAAAAATTTTCATCGGTGAATAAACATATTCTTAGATTGAGAAATACAAAAGGAAAATAAAAAGGGGAGTGTGAGGTCAATGATTCAAAGGGCGGTAAACACCAATACTGTCACAGTTTTAGGCAGGTATCACAGCGGATTTGAATTCAGCCATAAGGTATACGGTGAAGGGTTCTACAACTTCAAGGTCATTGTGCCAAGGCTCAGTGACTATTCGGATATACTGCCCGTTACGGTATCCGAAAGGTTGATATACGGTATTGACGTAGAGAAGTGTACCGATTACCTGGCCATCCAGGGTCAGCTGAGGTCGTACAACAAATTCGTGGATGGAAGTAACCGGCTTATACTTACTATCTTTGCCAGGGACCTGTCGGTGCTCGCTGATCCGGAGGAAATGAAAAATCCAAACCAGATAGCCTTGGACGGGTATGTGTGCAAAAGTCCTCTTTACCGTACCACACCCTTTGGTAGGGAGATAACCGATATACTGGTCGCGGTTAACCGATCCTATGGAAAATCCGATTATATACCATGTATCGCCTGGGGAAGGAATGCAAGGTTTTCGGAAAAGCTTAAGGTGGGAGACAGGATAAAAATATGGGGCAGGATACAGAGCCGGGAGTACCAGAAAAAGCAGTACAGCGGCGAAGTGCTCAATAAGGTCGCCTACGAGGTTTCCATATCAAAGATGGAGAAGGTCAATGAGAATAACAGGTCAGACAATAAGGACGATGAAGTAATGGGCTGCTCATAACGGCAGTCTGTTTTATTTAATACAAAGTGTGTTTGTGGTAAAATAAATATAATAGAACAACGTGAGGTGATAATTGTGAGGGAACAGGAAGCCAAAATTGTTGAAATACTGCGCAGGGAAGTTGTTCCCGCCCTTGGCTGTACCGAGCCAGCGGCAGTAGCCCTGGCTGCAGCCAACGCCCGCAGGGCGGTGGACGGAGAACCCGTAAAGATTTGGGTTAAGGTAAGCAGCAATATATATAAAAACGGTGTGGCGGTAGGGATTCCCGGCATTGACAGAGTGGGGATAGACGTGGCTGCAGCCTTGGGTGCTGTTGCCGGACAAGCTGACAGGGGACTGGAAGTGCTGGAAAATGTCGACAGGGCCGGGGCGGATACGGCTATTGGTCTTGTGGACCGCAAGGCGGTAGAGGTAGAGGTGCTGGACAGGCCCGGGGTATACGTGGACTGCGGCGTGGAAACCGATTCCGGGTTCGGAAGATGTGTTATAGAGGACGGGCATACCGTTATCGTATTGATCGAAGCCAACGGCGAGACCATTTTCAAAAGGGACGGCAATAAAGAGAGCAGCGGCAACGAACTTAGGGAATGGCTGCAGACCATGAGGATAGCGCAGCTTATTGACTTAATAAGGGAAATCCCCTATGAAAAGATATCCTTTATGCTTGACGGCAGAGACATGAACCTTGCGGTAGCGGCAAGGGGCCTCAAGCAAAAGACGGGCATGGGGGTTGGGTACAGTATGTACAATTCCATTAAAAAAGGTGTCCTGTCCAACGACCTTCACAATTATGCAGCAGCTTTGACGGCGGCGGGGGCGGATGTTAGGATGGCCGGTGTGAAAATGGCGGTTATGAGCAGCGCAGGCAGCGGCAACCATGGCTTAACCGCGATACTTCCGGTAACCGCCGTGGCGGAAAGACTGGAAGCCACCGAGAAGGAACTGGCAAGGGCGTTGGCGCTGAGCCATATTGTTACCATTTATATAAAAAGCTATACCGGAAAGCTTTCCGCACTGTGCGGCTGTGCCGTGGCGGCGGCGATAGGGGCAAGCTGTGGGATAGCCCTTTTGTACGGAGCGAATAACCGTCAGATTGAGGGAACAATAAAGAACATGGTGGCAAACATAACGGGTATGATTTGCGACGGCGGAAAGGTGGGCTGTACGCTTAAGCTTTCAACGGCGGCATACGTGGCGCTGCAGTCTGCGATATTGGCCATGGAGGGGACAGTGGTACCCTGCGACAACGGGATAATCCACTGCAGCGTGGAAAAGACAATACAAAACTTAGGGAGGGTAAGCGACCCGGGAATGCTTGAGACCGATCACACCATCCTTGAGGTTATGGTGGACAACCTTGCCACCAACAAGATAAACTGCATGGGCTGCTAGAATGGAGTCCACAGGGGCCATCCCTGTGGTTTCAAAAATTCAAAGAATCCATAAGAACCGCCCCCGTGGATTTGGGTTATTCGTTTTTTAAAATCTCGGCCAGAAAACCCCTGGATTTTTCTATATGCTTTTTTACCTGCTGTGGCGCTGGCCCACCGGGGGTATTGCGAGCCTTCACACAGTTTTCCGGCTTTATTGCGTCCAGGATATCCTCCTCGAAGACCGGTGACACCTTTTTATAATCAGCCAGGGAAAGTTCATCAAGGGAAAGGCCCCTTTGGATGCAGCTTTGGACCAGTTCTCCCACCATCCGGTGGGCGGTGCGAAAGGGCACTCCCTTTTTGGCAAGGTAATCGGCCACATCGGTGGCGTTTGTAAAACCGCTACTTACCGCCTTATACATAGCGGTGTTGTTAAATTTCAATGTGGCCAGCATCGGTACAAACACAGACAGGCAGCCCTTGAGGGTATCAACGGTATCAAAGACGCTCTCCTTATCCTCCTGCATGTCCTTGTTATAGGCAAGGGGCAGTCCCTTCATAACGGTTAGAAGGCCTATCAGGTTGCCGTACACCCGGCCAACTTTTCCCCTTATGAGCTCCGCCGCGTCGGGGTTTTTTTTCTGGGGCATTATACTGCTACCGGTGCTGTAAGCGTCGTCCATCTCCACAAAGCCAAACTCGCTGGAAGACCACAGTATGAGTTCCTCGCAAAACCGGCTGAGGTGCATCATAATGACCGACGAGGCAGCAAGAAATTCTACGGCATAGTCCCTGTCGCTCACGCTGTCCAGGCTGTTTGACGTAAATCCGTTAAAACCCAGGAGGCTTGCAGTAAGTCCCCGGTCCAGCGGGTAGGTGGTGCCGGCCAGGGCGCAGCTGCCCAGCGGGCTTTCGTCCATACGCTGCCGGCAGTCCTTGAGGCGCCCCATATCTCTTTTGAACATTTCGAAATATGCCATAAGATGATGGGCAAGGGTAACCGGTTGGGCGTGCTGCAGGTGAGTATAACCCGGCATAATGGTGCCTAAGTTCTGCTCCGCAAGGTCCGCCAGAGTCTTTAGAAGGCCTGCTATTGATAATTCAAGGTCCTCTATCATTTCCCTAAGGTACATTTTCAAATCAGCCGCCACCTGGTCGTTACGGCTGCGGGCGGTGTGGAGTTTCTTGCCCGTTTCGCCTATACGATCGGTTAGCAGTTTTTCTATATTCATATGGATATCTTCAAGGCCGTCGTCAAAGTGGATAGTGCCTTTTTCAATATCCCCAAGTATGCCTTCCAGGCCTTCCCTTATCTTTGTATATTCCTCCTGGGTTATAATCCCACATTTAAGAAGAGCCTCCGAGTGGGCTATGCTTCCTAAAATATCCTGCCTGTAAAGGCGCATATCAAAGGAAATGGATGAATGGAAATCATCCATTTCCTTTTTGGTATCCTTTGTAAAACGTCCCGCCCAAAGCTTCATACCGCTTTTATCTTCCTTTGCATTTTGTTGTCCTGCTGGTGTCTTTCCTCCATTAGGGCCCTTACTTTGAGGGGCAGGCCAAAGAGGTTTATAAAGCCCTCGGCATCCTGCTGGTTGTAAACATCGTCCTCGCCGAAGGTGACGAATTCCTGGTTGTACAGCGAGTAGGGGGATTTGCTGCCGCATACTGTGCAGCTTCCCTTGTATAGTTTCATCTTAACGGTCCCGGTGACCGTCTGCTGTGTACTGTCCACAAAGGCGTCCAGCGCCTGTTTTAGCGGAGTGTACCACAGGCCGTCGTAAACCAACTGGGCGTACTGGTTGGCAACGGTATCCTTAAAAAAGGCGGTCTGGCGGTCGAGGGTAAGCCTCTCCAGTTCCTTGTGGGCGTTGTATAGGATTGTGCCGCCGGGGCACTCGTAAACACCTCGAGATTTCATGCCCACAAGCCTGTTTTCAACCATATCGATTATTCCGACGCCGTTCTGACCCCCTATTTCGTTTAGCTTCTCCAGAAGGGGCAGGGGGCTATACTCAATACCGTTTATTGCCTTGGGTATGCCCTTTTCAAAATAAAGCTCCAAATGGGTGGGCTTATCCGGTGCCTTTTCCGGCGGTACCGTCAAGAGGTATGTGTTGTCACCCGGTGTAAACCACGGGTCTTCAAGGTCCGAACCCTCATGGCTTAGGTGCCATACATTTCTGTCCATGCTGTAGGGATGGGCTTTTGTTACAGGCACCGGTATACCCCTTGCCATGGCATAATCCACGGATTCTTCCCTGGACCGTATATCCCATATACGCCAGGGAGCGATTATCTTCATATTGGGGCTAAGGGCCTTAATAGTGAGTTCAAATCTTACCTGGTCGTTGCCCTTTCCGGTGGCTCCGTGGGCTATCGCCTCGGCACCCTCCTTGTGGGCTATTTCCACAAGTTTCTTCGAAATCAGCGGTCGGGCGAAGGCGGTGCCTAAAAGGTACTTTCCTTCATAGATAGCTCCGGCCTTTAAAGTAGGGAATATATAGTCTTTTACAAACTCTTCCCTCACGTCCTCTACGTATAGTTTGCTGGCACCGGACATAACAGCCTTCTTTTTTGCCGCTTCTATCTCGGTGCCCTGGCCCACGTCTACGCATACTGCTATAACCTCATAATCGTAGTTTTCTTTCAGCCAAGGTATAATTATAGAAGTGTCCAGGCCACCCGAGTAAGCCAGAACCACTTTCTTTTTTGAGACCATCCCAATTCCTCCTTTAGAACATATGTATTAATATTCATTGTATAAAGATAATTATACTATTATTTTATTTTTATGCAATAGTTTTTTATAATTATTTACGAAAAAAGTGCCTGTACAGGTGATAGAACAAGGAAAAGTCGAGAATTTGATAAGAAAATGGGGACTTATTGATGCATAAATATACTATGAAAGGTAGGTGCTAAGAGGTGAAGCCTAGAGAATCTAACCTGTTACTTAAGAGGATGAAGTCTGAAGAATCCGAATTTGCCGTTCTGAACGTAGTGAAGAATCCGAATCTGTCATTTAAGAGGGTTAAGCCCGAAGAATCCTTCGGAGACAGACATAAGATCCTTCGCTTCTCTCAGGATGACAA
>LSQX01031119.1_pt1 | contig 15962 bp, 16 predicted proteins | sample 654561 | NCBI WGS metagenome assembly LSQX01 (sample SAMN04489861, study PRJNA283612) | anaerobic digester metagenome | isolation source: 4 biogas reactors fed with cattle manure at either 37C or 55C with and... | place: Denmark: Kongens Lyngby | collected 2014 | reverse complement strand
TGAATACATTTTAAGGAACAGGATGATGCTTTTACCGATGCTTTTGTTTATGTGATGTATTTCACGAAAATAAAAATTGAAATTGCACGTAAAGTTCAGGATAAAAAGACCAACCAGAAATGAAGTTATTAAAACTTCAACCTTTTTGATATGATGGCTGCAAGATTGAAAATGAGTTGGGAAAGTAAATGACGACCTTAAAAAATGATCGTTTTCTTCGTGCCTTATTACGTGAGCCAGTAGATTGCACGCCCGTATGGATGATGCGTCAGGCAGGACGTTATTTACCAGAATATCGTGCCACACGTTCGCAGGCAGGAGACTTCCTTTCTCTATGTAAAAATACAGAATTTGCATGTGAAGTGACCTTGCAACCGCTGCGCCGTTATGAATTAGACGCTGCGATTTTATTTTCCGATATTTTAACCGTTCCAGATGCTTTAGGTTTAGGACTGTATTTTGAGGCAGGCGAAGGGCCGAAGTTTCATAAAACTGTACGTACTGAGCAAGATGTTGCCAATTTACCTAAATTCAATGCCAAGTCAGATTTAGACTATGTCATGAATGCAGTATCGACCATTCGTTCTGCTTTAGGCGGACAAGTACCTTTAATTGGCTTTTCAGGCAGTCCGTGGACCTTAGCGACCTATATGGTAGAAGGCGGTTCAAGTAAAGATTTCCGCTTTACCAAAAACATGATGTATGCACAGCCTGAAGTATTGCATGCGCTGTTAGGTCGTTTGGCAGACGCAGTGACCGAATATTTAAATGCACAAATTGATGCAGGCGTACAGGCAGTTCAAATTTTTGACAGTTGGGGTGGTGCATTAGCACATCGTGAATATATTGAATTTTCACTGAACTATATGCAGAAAATTGTGTCAGGTCTGCAGCGTGAAAAAGATGGCCGTAAAATTCCTGTTATTTTATTCACCAAAGGTGGTGGTCAATGGCTTGAGCCAATGATTGCAACAGGCGCAGATGCCTTTGGTTTGGACTGGACAACACCACTGAATGTGGCGCGTCAAACTGTGAATGGTCGTGCGGCTTTACAAGGAAACTTAGACCCTGCCACTTTATATGGTTCACCTGAAGCGATTGCCAAAGCCACTTGTGCAATGCTGGATGATGCTTACGCCAATGGTGAAAAAACTGGTTATGTGGCCAACTTGGGTCATGGTATTACCCAATGGGTTGATCCTGAACGTCCTAAAGTGTTTATCGACACCGTACATGAATACAGCGCTAAATATCTATAATAAAGCAATCATATAGATCAGTTAGTTGTAAATGGAAATGTGTAACGTGAGCTTCAGTCGGGTCATCAAATTATGATGGGGCGAACATGGCTGAAGTCAGGATTTGAATTTTCGACTAAGGCAGCTTCGGCTGCCTTATTTGGAATTTTATTGCTGATTGCATTTGCATTCACAGCACCTATGGCTAGTCAGGAATATTTTGGCTTTTTTCGTTACGACTATTTGCTGTTTTATGCCTTAATCATTCAGGTTTGTCTTTTATATTTAAAACTAGAATCTTGGGCTGAAGCCAAAGTGATTGCCTTATTTCATATTTTGGCAATGATCATGGAAATTTTTCTGACCCATCCACAGATTGCTTCGTGGCAATATCCGCAACCTGCTGTGTTTAAAATTATGACTGTGCCGCTGTTTGCAGGCTTTATGTATTCAGCAGTTGGAAGTTTTTTTGCACGCTCCTTGCGTTTGTATCGGGTATCGTTACTGAATTTGCCAACTTTTCCGAATATGCTGGCTTTGGCGGTTTTGTCTTATATTAATTTCATGAGCAAATTTTTTATTCCAGATATTCGTTATGGCTTATTTGCGTGGAGTGTGCTGATTTTCTGGAAAACCAAAATCCGTTTTCAATTGCAGCAGCATTTATTGCAGCTGCCCATGTTACCTATATTGTTGCTGTTGGCATTTATTATTTGGGTGGCAGAGAATATCAGTACCTTTTATCAAATTTGGCTGTATCCAAGTCAGGTCGATGCGTGGCACATGGTGGGTTGGGGCAAGTTGGGGTCTTGGTACTTGTTGCTGCTATTGAGTCTAGTGTTAGTCATGAAAATACTTGGTATTCGTGATGCTCAAGGGCGATGGACACTTAAGAATGAGGCTCCAAAAACAGGCTCAACTCAGGCATAATCTTGCGCTACAAAAATGCACAAAAATAATGCATGACTTTGGTATAAATGTTTTGCGTTCTCAGCCACATCTCGCTATCTTAAAGCGGTGTAATAAAAGTTACACAAAGCAATAATAATGATTCGAAGCATAACTTTTCGGATAATAAATTTCTGGAGTACGACTATGATGAAAAAATTAGCATTGGCTGCAGTGTTGGCAGTGGGTTCTACAGCAGCATTTGCAGACCGTGATGCAGGTTGTGGTATCGGTTCACAGGTTTGGGCAGGTCAGTCTGGTAAAGTGGCAAAAATTTTAGCAGCAACCACCAACGGTATTTTTGCTAACCAATTATTTGGTATTACATTTGGTACTTTAGGTTGTAGTGGTACAGGTACAGTAACTGCACAAGTCGTGACTTTTACCAATGAAAATGCTGAATCATTGGCACGTGATATGGCAGTTGGTGAAGGTGAAAGCTTAAACGTATTGGCTGAATTGCTAAGCATTAAAGCTGAAGATAAAGCACACTTCTTTACGGTTTCTAAGCAAAACTTTGCTTCTATCTACTCTGCAGAAAACCAAACGTCTTTAGAAGTTCTGGCTTCTTTACAAAACGTAATGGCAAATGATGACGTACTAAAAGCATACGTTTAAGTTTGAATAAAAGCCCTGTGTAATTGCAGGGCTTTTTTATAGCACAAGATAAGAATACGTTTAGATCCTATATAAAATTTATAAAATGTTCATGAAATCAATTGTTTTAAGTAGTTTAGTTTTTTTATCCCCTACGGTTTTTGCTTTATCTTCTGAAATATCCCCCCCCCAGACTCAACAACTTTCTCCAAGTCCTGTGACACAAAGGGCTGAAACTTTAGCCACATCTGCAAGCAATTATGTGCAAAAAGCCAAAGATTTGCACTTAGCAGAACAGGTGACTTGGCAGCGCTTAATGTATGCGCAGCAAGGTAAAAGTGAAGTGCAATATGCGGGCTATTTTGTGTCAGAACAAGGTGGAAGCAATTTAGACCAAGAGTTACTTCGCAATGTGCAGGCATTATTTGAAATAGCGCCTGCCAATCAATCGGTGCAGTGTAAATTTCCTGCACGCAGTCGTTGGCTGATTGAACAATTGAATATTCCTCAACAGGACTTAGCACAGGTGCAATGCCCTGAGTTAGATGAATGGATTGGGCAAATTAAGCCCTATAAAGCGGTGCTGATTTATGCCACGGACTTTATGGGGAATCCAAGTTCTATGTTTGGGCATACCTTATTGCGCTTGGACCCGAAAGATCAAAAACAATTAAATCTTATATCCTATGCCGTGAATTATGCAGCAACCGTCACTGGCAGTGAAGGTTGGTCTTATGCGTGGAAAGGGCTTACAGGACAGTATCCGGGCGAATATTCACTGATGCCGTATTACCGCAAAGTAAAAGAATATGGTGATTTAGAAAGCCGTGATTTATGGGAATATGAACTGGCACTGAATGAACAAGAAACCACATTTTTAGTGCAGCACATTTGGGAAATGAAGCATGTGCAATTCCCTTATTATTTTATTAGTGATAATTGCGCCTATCGTTTACTAGGGTTAATTGATCTGGTACGCCCTGAACTGAATTTACAACAACAATTTAAAGTGGCGTCTATCCCAATTGAAACGTTGAAAGCTGTAGAACAGGAAAACTTAGTTGCCGATGTAGTTTATCGTCCTGCTTTGGAAACCCAGTTATTGGCACAAGCTCGACAGCATGGTACGGCTTTGGCAAAAACAGCCCATCAAGTGGCTGAAGCAGAACCTCAGAATGTTGCTTCAATTTTGAAAAATTACAGCCAAAGCGATCAGGCTAAAATTTTAGAAATGGCCTATGACAATTTATACCTTAAACTGATTGGACGCAAAATTGAAGCTAAACAGGCACAGCCACGGCTTAGACAAATTCTAAGTTTAAGAAGTCAGATCGATTTAGAAAAACAACGTCAGGATGCTCCGCGCCCTCAGGTTGATCCTATACAGGGGCACGATGCACGCACTGTTGCGGTACACACAGGCGAGGTGCAAGGGGAGCACTTTATCGAATTGAACCATCGTCAGGCGTACCATGATTTACTCGACCCACAAGGCGGTTTTCGTACAGGGACGCAGCTGAATTTCTTAGACCTGTCCTTACAATACCGTGAAGAGCGTTTAAAACTGAATCAGTTAAATGTACTTTCGGTGAACTCTTATAACCCAATCACGCCATTTAAAACGCCGCTCAGTTGGGGCTTTAATTTTGGCTGGCAGCAAGAAGCATTGAATTCACACGGAACTTTTAGTGAAACTGAGCAGCATGGCGTGATGAGCCTAAAGACCCAGTTTGGTTATAGTATGGCTAATCAGACGCGTGAGCATTTATGTTATGCACAAGTTCAGAATCATATTCAAGCAGGAAAGGCTTTAGATAAAGGCTGGCGTGTGGGTATTGGCCCAACACTGGGTTGTCAAAATATCTGGTCAGAACGAGTCAATAGCCTTGTTCAAGTGGAATTGCCGTATTGGGAAGATTCACATCAATGGCAATTTAAATTGAATAGTCAGTTGCAATATATGTTTCATCCACAACATGTTTTACGTTTGGGTTGGGAATATCAGCAACAAGACAAAAAGAACTGGGATAAGACCAGTTTGGGTTATGTGCATTTTTTCTAAATTGGCTTAATGTGACATTGTTCGCCTTTAGATAAAATTTAATTGAGTTATCCTTCAAATTCGTTAGAATTTGAGCGTTTAGATGGCAGTTGGATGGTTGGAATGTATCAAGAGTGTAAGCGTGAACTCGCAGATCAGTGGAAAATCGTTTGTGAGCAATATAGTCAAGCTGATTTAGAAGCTACATTTCAGTTCGTTCAAACCCATGCAGATGCTTTTGTACTTGAATTTTATCAACAAATGTTATTGGAAGAACAAGCTTTAGAGTTTCTTTCCGTTGAAATGGTACAAAACCGTTTAAAAAACTCACTACATCAATGGTTAGTATCTAGTTTTGAAGTGCCATTCAAACAAAATTATTTAGAAATTGTCGAAAAGCAATTTAAAGTGGGGGATGTGCATGCGCGTGTGCATATTCCATCATGGATGATTCTTCGTGGTGTGCGAATCATTATCAAAAAGGCCTTAACCTTTTTGGCCAATGAGCCTTATACCAATTTAAATCAAATTAATTATTTGTGCCAAATTCTGTGTTTTGCAACCGAAATTATGTGTCGTTCTTATGAACTTAAAGTAGAAGTTCATAATGATATGAAACATACCTACCGCTTATTTTCTGCAATGCAGGATGTCACCGTGCAAAAAGATCGTCAGCGCGGCACATTATTGGATTGGGAAAATGAGCTCATGTTTCAGGTCGTATCAGACCACAGCAAACTGACACAACCAATTTTATCTAAAACTGAATTTGGTTTATGGTTTATTCATAAAGCCGCTTATGCATTTTCCAATACTGAGCAGGTCGGTACAATTACCGATCGCATCTATCAAGTTGATGAATTAATTGAACAAATCAAGAGTTCTGAAAGCCAATCACATGCGGTTGAAATGATTCAGTTGATTCGTGCTAAAAACCGTGAAATTTTACATTTGATTGATCAAATTTTTCAGGTTTCAGAATATATCAACTCAGGGAATGATGCTTTAACTCAGTTACTGAATAGACGTTACTTAAGTACCATTGTGGCACGTGAAATTAACTTTGCGCGTAAAAATAATACACCGCTGACTGTGCTTTCCATAGACGCTGACCATTTTAAATATATTAATGACCGTTATGGACATGCAGCTGGTGATGAAGCCCTACAATTTTTGGCAGATTCTATTTTGCAATATACCAAGGGCAGTGATTATGCATTCCGTATTGGCGGTGAAGAGTTTTTACTTTTACAGGTCGATACCAATGTAGAGCGAGCTTTAAAAGTCGCTGAAAATATCCGTAAGCGGGTTGCGGACAGAACGGTCAATACATCTACTGGGGCGAGTTTTAATTTCACGGTAAGTATTGGGGTACACGAATATGATGGTCACCCAGACTATCAACGATTCCTAGATGCAGTAGATAAAGCTTTGTATGTCGCCAAAAATAATGGACGTAATAATGTTTATATGGGCTAAACAAATAGCTTGATACTAAAAAGCAAAAATCCCGAAATCAATTTCGGGATTTTTTATGCAAGCTTGATCTATTTAGACCAAACATCATTTAAAAACTTTCAGGTACTGCACTTAAAAACTCACGACGTGCTTCTTTGTCGGTTTTAAAATCTCCCACAAAAGACACGGTACGTGTGGTTGATTCCTGTTTGCCTACACCACGCATCATCATGCACATGTGGGCTGAATCAATGACTACAGCAACTCCGCGAGCTTTGGTCACTTCAGCTACAGCTTCAGCAATTTGCTGAGTCAGGTTTTCCTGAATTTGCAAACGACGAGCAAACATTTCGGTAATGCGGGCAAATTTAGACAAGCCCAATACATTGCCTTCTGGCAAGTAGGCAATATGCACACGACCATAAAATGGCAATAAATGGTGTTCACATAGTGAGTAGAACTCAATATTTTTAACCAACACCATTTCACGGTTGTCGGATGGAAACACTGCATTATTGGTGACTTCGGCTAAAGTTTGGCTATAACCCGAAGTTAAATACGAAAAAGCTTTAGCAGCACGCATCGGCGTATCTTTGAGACCTGGACGATTAAGATCTTCACCAACGGCGGTTAGGATGTTTGCGTAGGATTGCTGCATAGACATAAGACGTGTTCACTTACACTGATATTGAACAAGGACGGCATTGTAACAGAAAACTATTGCAATGCCCTGTTTAAAAGATGAATCCGATTACTGTTTAAACTTTGGGTTCTTTTCACTGCGTTTAAGCAACACTAAAACCGCACCTGTACCACCTTGTTTTTCAGGTGCACTGACAAAAGCCAAAACATCTCGATGCTGACGCAGCCAACCGTTCACATAGGTTTTTAAAATGGCTTCAGGGCCTTTGCCATGTACAATTTTAATCACGTTTTGGTTTTCATCTTTGGCCATTTGAATGATTTGCAACACCGCAACTCGCGCTTCTTCTACAGTACAGCCATGTAAATCTACAGCTTCAAACCAGCGTAGGTTGCCTGCTTTTAAATCTTCAAAGACTTTATGTTGCAGGGTTGCAATCCGATAACTCAATGCAGCCTGACTGCCAACTGGATTCAGCATGGCTTGCGTATCAGACAGCAAAGTTTCATCTGTTTCCATTGGCCCCATCGCTGCAGCACGTTTGGCCAGTGTTTGTGCATCAGGTTTTTTTCTGGCAGGTGTTTCAAGTTTAGCAATATTGCCAGCATCCATTTTTTGGACACCTTGCATTTGCTGATGAAACAACGCCAAATCATCTTCCTGCTGTTGCTCGGGCGTCTGAACTTTAGGTTCAGACGGTTTGGTAATAGGAGAAGAATGTGGCTGAGTGATTTGCTTTTTAAAAGACTTCAGTAGCTTGTACTGTTCTTTAGAAAGCGAGGAATCATGTTTACTCATGGTACTTTGAATGAATTAAAGATTTTCAGGCTGACCAAACAGTGCCTGAAAGGCAAGGTCTGGACGTTCTTGTTTCATAAAGCTTTCGCCTACCAAGAAACTGTGAATATCGTGTTCCTGCATCATGCGTACATCTTCAGGAGTCGCAATGCCACTTTCTGTAACCAAAAGGCGAGAAGGTGGTAAAAGATTTTTTAAACGCAACGAGTTATTTAAATCGACCTGAAAGGTTTTTAAATCGCGGTTATTGACCCCTAAAATGCAGCGTTCGGACAGTTTTAATGCACGTTCGAGTTCGCTTTCATCATGCACTTCTACCAACACATCTAAATGATGTTCAAACGCCGTTTCAGACATTTCTTGCAATTGCTGATCAGACAAACAAGACACAATGAGTAAAATACAGTCTGCATGCAAAGCACGCGCTTCAATCACGCCATAAGGGTCAATTAAAAAGTCTTTGCGCAGGGCAGGTAGGCTGCAGTGTGAACGGGCAATTTGAATATTTTCATCTGCACCCTGAAAGAAATCTATATCTGTGAGTACAGATAAGCAGGCTGCTCCTGCGGCTTCATATTGCTGTGCAATTTCGGCAGGATTGAAATTTTCACGAATGATGCCTTTAGATGGAGACGCTTTTTTAATTTCGGCAATTACAGCAGGGCGTTTGCTGTGCAAGGCTTGTGCAAAGCCACGTACAGGTGTTGCTGCACGTGCCAATTCTTCTAAGTCTGCATAACTACGTTGCTTTAGACGCTCGGCAAATTCTTCCTGCTTACGTTCTACAATTTTACCTAAAATTGTATTTGTAATATCAACCATGATGATTCTTCCTAACCTGTCTTAAGCTTCATACTGTTTAAGCGTTTTGGTAAATTCAGACAACACGCCCATTTTTTCTAAAGCTTGTCCACCATAAATAATGTCATGTGCCAAAGCCACACCTTGTTGGTAGCTGTTGGTCAAGCCTGATACATAAATACCTGCACCTGCATTGAGGGCAATCATATTGGCCGCTTTTTCGCCTTTGTCAGACTTGTTTTTACCTAAAGCATCTTTAATCAGTGCCAAGCTTTCAGCCGAATTTTCTACAATCAGCCCAGTTAAGGTTTGCGATTCAATACCAACACTTTCAGGTGTGAGTTCCCATTCGGTAATTTCACCATCTTTGAGTTCTGCAACATAAGTACTCGAAGCAAGGCTAATTTCGTCTAAACCATCTTTAGAATGCACCACCATGACATGCTCAGCACCCAACTGTTTCATCACTTCTGCAATTGGGCGGCACAATTCATTACTGAATACGCCAATCACGAAACGCTTCACACCCGCAGGGTTGGTCAGCGGGCCAAGCAGGTTGAAAATGCTGCGAATCCCCAATTCTTTACGTGGAGTCACCGCATATTTCATGGCTTTGTGATGATTTGGTGCAAACAAAAAACCCACGCCCATTTCACGAATACAGCGTTCAGTTTGTTGCATATTTAAATCAAGATTAATGCCTGCTTGTTCTAATAGGTCAGATGAACCTGATTTCGTGGAAACACCACGGTTACCGTGTTTGGCAATAGTTGCGCCTGCAGCAGCAATGACAAAGGAAGATGCTGTAGACACATTAAATAGGTTTTGACCATCACCGCCTGTACCAACAATATCCACCAAATACGGAATATCGCTGACATCAATTTTAATGGCAAATTCACGCATCACACGTGCAGCAGCAGTAATTTCATCAATACTTTCGCCTTTTAAGCGTAAGCCCATCATTAACGCACCAATTTGGGCATCAGTTGCTTCGCCCGACATGATGGCACGCATCACATCTTCCATTTGTGGCTGAGTCAGATGAATTTGTTTAGTAATGTGGTTTAAAGCTTGTTGAATATTCATGGTATTTGACTCGTTCATTAGGCGTAAATGTCCAAAAAGTTTTTAAAGATTTGATGTCCGTGTTGGCTCAGGATCGATTCAGGATGAAATTGCACGCCTTCTACAGGCAAAGTCTTATGTTTCACACCCATGATTTCTTCCATCGAGCCATCTGCTTCGTTAGTCCAGCAAGTGACCTCTAAACAATCAGGCAAAGTCACCTGATCAATCACTAAAGAGTGGTAACGGGTTGCAGAAAATGGTGAAGGCAGGTTGCTAAAAATACCTGTATTGCTGTGATACATATCCGACAAACGACCATGCATGACAGTTTTAGCGCGCACAATGTTCCCACCAAAAGCTTGTCCAATACTTTGGTGGCCTAAGCACACACCCAGTAATGGAATTTTGCCTGCAAAATGCTGAATGGCAGGAATTGAAATACCTGCTTCAGAGGGAGAACATGGGCCTGGACCAATCACCAAATACTTGGGTTGCCATCGCTCAATGTCTTCTAATGTCACGGCATCATTACGAACGACTTTTACTTCCTGATTTAACTCGCCAAAATATTGGACGATGTTATAGGTAAAAGAGTCATAGTTATCAACCATTAAAAGCATGAGCTAACCTATTGAAATTTAAACACTAAATGTGTTGGTGAGTCTAAGATAATATGCTTTATTCCTACGCCTATAAATGAGAAAGGACTTTGTTTTTCTTGTCGAAAAGAAGATGGAATAAGGAAGCACTTATCATCATAGCAAAAAATAAGCATTTTCTGCGGACTATTTATATGATAATCGCTGTTAAGGATTATCAGCAGAGTGCTGCATTGAGTTTTTTTCAATGTGAATTCAGTGGTATTCAATCTTTTAAGAAAATAAACGAAAGCAATTTTCTAGGAAATCAAAAATTGTTCATCGGGCTGTCATAGACAGGCTACAAACTATATGACTGTACCGATAAGATTGTTGTTGCGGTAAAAAGTTGCATCTCCTATGCGTAAAAATTAAAAGGCTAAGCCAACTAAAACTTTAAAAACGTCAAAGAAAATATTGATGCTTGCTATGCTGTTTTTACATGGATGTCGCTTAGAAATTAGGTGGGTTTATAATTTTTAAAGTATGTTGTTATTTTAGCTGAATAAAATAACAACATTTGCAGCACGCAATTTATTAGATAGAGCAATCATTATATAGATCAGAACAATTACTGCCGCGAATTGAGCGAGTTTGGCTGGTGTTTTTAGTGGCACAGTTGCAGAAGCTTACAAAAAATGCACTAAAATAGTGCTTTGTTTTGGCGTTTTTTATCAAAACAAATGAACAGTGTTTGAATATGGTGCAATTCGTATTTCTGACAGTATAATAGCGTCAAAGTAAATTATTTAAATGATGTGTTCTCATACGGAATTCATGGTTTTAGCATTGCTTTTAAAAGTTGGTACGCTAATTGCTTAATAACTACCAACTACTAACACGCACTTTCGAGTGCAACAAAAAACATCGGAGCAAAATGAGCATGGCGAACAAGGTCCTTCAACTCATCCAAGAAAGTGGTGCAAAATGGGTCGATTTCCGCTTTACAGATACTAAGGGTAAAGAGCAGCACGTAACTTATCCTGCAGACAGTATCGATGAAGATACCTTTGAAGACGGTAAAATGTTTGATGGTTCTTCAATTGCTGGCTGGAAAGGAATCGAAGCATCAGACATGATCTTACGCCCAGATGCTGCAACTGGTTTCATTGACCCGTTCTTTGCTGAGCCAACAGTGGTTGTGACTTGTGATGTCATCGAACCATCTACAGGTCAAGGCTATGATCGCGATCCACGCTCTATTGCTCGCCGTGCTGAAGAATATTTAAAATCGACAGGTATTGGTGACACGGCTTTCTTTGGTCCTGAACCAGAATTCTTCGTATTTGACGAAGTAAAATGGGACATCGATATGTCTGGCGCGCGCCATACATTAATCGCAGAAGAAGCAGCATGGTCTACAGGTAAAGACTATGAAGCAGGTAACTCAGGTCACCGTCCACGTGTGAAAGGCGGTTACTTCCCAGTACCACCAGTAGACTCTTCTCAAGACATGCGTGCAGATATGTGTGCAAAAATTGAAGAAATCATGGGTCCTGGTCGTGTAGAAGTACATCACCACGAAGTTGCATCTTGCCAGTTAGAAATTGGTGTGAGCTTCAACACAATGGTGCGTAAAGCAGACGAAGTGCAACAGTTCAAATATGCGGTTTGGAACGTAGCACATCAGTACGCAAAAACTGCAACCTTTATGCCTAAACCAATGGTTGGCGATAACGGTTCAGGCATGCACGTACACATGTCAATTTCTAAAGACGGTAAAAACTTGTTTGCTGGTGATGAATATGCAGGTTTGTCAGAAATGGCGTTGTACTTCATTGGCGGTATTATCAAACATGCTCGCTCTTTGAATGCGTTAACTAACCCTTCTACAAACTCGTACAAGCGTTTAGTACCGCACTTTGAAGCGCCTATTATGTTGGCTTACTCAGCACGTAACCGTTCTGCGTCTATCCGTATTCCTTACGTGTCTAGCCCGAAAGGCAAGCGTATTGAAGCACGTTTCCCTGACCCAATGATGAACCCGTACTTAGGTTTTGCGGCATTGTTGATGGCAGGTCTTGATGGTATTCAAAACAAGATTCACCCAGGTGAAGCAGCAGACAAGAACTTGTATGATCTTCCTCCTGAAGAAGAAGCAAAAATCCCAACTGTGGCACACAACTTAGAAATGGCGCTTGATGCATTGAAAGAAGATCAAGACTATTTATTAAAAGGTGGTGTATTCACTAAAGAGATGCTTGATGCTTATATCGAGTTGAAAACTGAAGATGTACGCCGTTTGAACACGACGACTCACCCAGTTGAATTTGATATGTACTACAGCTTGTAATACAGCGCAAATCTCGAATATAAAAAACCCGCTTCGGCGGGTTTTTTTGATGTGTACTTGATTGATTAGTGTAGTGGTGCTTTCATAGTTTTTATCAAAATATAAGAATTCACCTGATTTTTTAAGATAATTGCATTGAATTGAGCGATAGGTCACAAAACTTTGTCTGAATTTGGGCTACACTAGGCTATCTTGTTAAGGTGGCGGAACATGCGAACACAGCCTATTTTTCCCAAGCAGGCAGATTTGCCTTCTGAATTAAAAACATGGCTCTATGCAGCAGGTTCTCTGACTCAACAACTGACCCAATTAGCAGGTGGACAATTTAAAGTCGAGCCGCTGCAACAATCTTATCAACGCTTAAATTTACAAGATGCCCAGTGGATGCAAATGCCACATTGGCACACTTCATGGGTGCGTGAAAGCTATCTATATGGCTGTGACGCAGACCCATGGGTTAAAGCCAAAAGTATTTTTCCAATTCTAAGTGTGCAGGGCAAAGCCCGATTGTTTAAGCATATTGGCAATAAACCGATTGGCTGGTTTTTGTTTCAGCGCACGAATCCTTTATGCCAAAGACGTGTGGTGTTACTGGAAGAGGGCTGGACACGGCAGAGTTGCTATACTTGGCATGGCTGTAAATTTATTGTGCAAGAAACTTTTTTACCGCGCTTTGAGCAATTCATTCAACAACATTAAGATACGAGAGTGGCATGGCATTGGCACAACAGATCACCTGGCGTGAGCGTTTAGAAGCATATTATTATCTGTGTCGTTTTGATAAACCCATTGGCACCGAGTTGGTCTTTTGGCCAACTATGTGGGCATTGTGGATTGCCAATCAGGGGATGCCTTCTATAGGAATACTTATTCCAATGATTCTGGGCACAATTTTTATGCGTGCTGCAGGCTGTGCCATTAATGACTTCGCCGACCGTAAAGTAGATGGTCATGTGGAGCGTACCAAAACCCGACCTTTGGCCACAGGTGTGATTAGTGCCAAAGAAGCCATTTATGTATTCTTAGGTTTAGTGGCACTCAGTGCTGCTATGTTGTTGTTTTTACCGATTGAAACGTTTTACTGGTCATTTGGGGCATTATTCTTAGCGTTTATTTATCCGTTTATGAAGCGTTATACCCATTTACCGCAAGTATTTTTGGGAGCGGCATTTTCATGGTCTATCCCTATGGCTTATACCGCTGTTGGGGTTACACCTGATTTAACTTGTTGGTTACTGTACTTTGGTAATTTGGCATGGACGGTAGCGTATGACACGCAATATGCCATTACAGACCGAGAATATGATTTAAAAATTGGGGTGAAATCTACCGCAATTTTGTTTGGTCGTTATGATATTCAAATCATTTCATTGTTACAGGCTGTCAGTGTGTTATTAATTGGTACAGCACTGTGGCTGGAAAGTTTACTGATTCCATTTGGCTTAGCTGCATTATTGGTGGTGGTGGCAGACTTTATTTATCAATGGAGCAAAACCAAAGATAAAGACCCACAACGCTGTTTTTGGGCATTTCGTCATAACCGTTGGGTCGGGCTGATTATTTTTGTTGGCATCGTGCTGGCTTTAATGTAAATACTTTCACTTAAATCATCTTAAAAAGCATCTGATGCGATTGTTGCTCAGATGCTTTTTTATTGCGAACTCGAAGGCTGGTTGGTCTTGGAATGATTGAACTTGTATCGTGATGAATAGGTAAGCGTGCATACGGATGAAAGATAAAAATTTTGTGCATGCAAGTGATTTTGTTATATTGAGCATCATTTTGATGAGTTTGAAGTAGGAAAACGCCATGTCACGGTCTGAACAGCAATCACCTGAAAAAAAGCCAAGTTTAAAAAAGATGATTCTCTTGGCCAGTCTAGGTTTGCTGATTCCTATTTTCTTAGTCAGCATGGCATTTCTTGCAGTGAATAGTGATGCTAAAAATCAGGAAAAATATAAACAACAACAAGCTGAAATGATTGCCCGCATTGAAGCGCGTGAAGCTGCAGAAAAACAAGCACAGCCGCAGCAGGCGAGTCAAACTGAAGCTGCTTCAGAAGTTGCGCCTTAACACTACGGGTATTTTAATTTAAATCTTGTTGTAGCTGTCTGATACTCGGAATTTCGGTGTATCGGACAACACGATAGCCCGCTTCATGGAACATTGCATCACGTTCAGCATCTTCCTGTTCTTTACCAATATGCGAGGGGTCATCTAGCTCTACAATTGCGATGACTTGCAGCTCAGTATTTAAAATTACAAAATCAGTCACTTTGCGGTTAAAGAGCGCACGAATTTTATAATGGGTGTTGGTGATTAAGGCGCTAAAAGCTACTTGTGCCAGTACATGATGTTCAGGAAAAGCCTGTTTTAAGCGCATAAACATTCTGCGCTCAAAGGCAGTCATGATCGGTTTAGGATAAAATTTTTTCTTGGGAAAAAATAATTGCTGTACCAGTAAAAATAGCAGTGCAATACTGGCAAGACATCCAATCACAAAGAAGGTCGATTGACTTGATGTAAACACGTGAAAATCCACAGCCATAAAAAAACCCACTCAAATGGAGTGGGTTTTTAGAATTTGGCTCTCCCACCTGGGCTCGAACCAGGGACCTGCGGATTAACAGTCCGTCGCTCTACCGACTGAGCTATGGGAGAATCTGACAGGCATTCTATGTGTCTATCTGATTGGGGTCAAGTCAGAATTGAAAAAAAGCGTTAAAAAGCAGATTAATTGCTTTAAAAATAAGCGCCTAGCCAGTTTTGTAGCACTTTAAAGTGACCGAATCGCTTTTATATAATCTTCACGTGATTGTAGCGGATTGGCTTGACGGCAAGCTTGTATCAATTTCAGTATCTCTTGTTGCGTCATGTCAGTTTTGATTTGACTTTGTATTTGTTTTAAAGTGGCTTGCTTATGAGGTGGTAAATCTCGACTGCATTGATATAGGCGTTCGTACATGAGCGCAGCAGCAGTTTTATTACTTTCAGATTTTTGCGTACATTGGAAAATTGCAAAAATCACCACAATAAGAATGGCCCAAAAAATAAGTGATTTTAACCAGGGTGCTTGCATGGGTTTTCGAATTTTATTGTTGTAGATGATTTAAGTTAGCGAAAAAAAGTATTGCTCACAAGTGCCGACTAACGCTCTTTACAGCTTTTGTTCTTGCAGTGATGCTTGCTGATGAATCTTTGGATTTGGCTTGGCCATTTTATTTTGTTGCGATGATCCTGATTGAAAGCACATAAAAAAAGCCCACGTCATGATGCGTGGGCTTTTTAAGAATCTTGGCTCTCCCACCTGGGCTCGAACCAGGGACCTGCGGATTAACAGTCCGTCGCTCTACCGACTGAGCTATGGGAGAATAGATTGGCTCTCCAACCTGGGCTCGAACCAGGGACCTGCGGATTAACAGTCCGTCGCTCTACC
>LSQX01352620.1_pt1 | contig 15963 bp, 6 predicted proteins | sample 654561 | NCBI WGS metagenome assembly LSQX01 (sample SAMN04489861, study PRJNA283612) | anaerobic digester metagenome | isolation source: 4 biogas reactors fed with cattle manure at either 37C or 55C with and... | place: Denmark: Kongens Lyngby | collected 2014 | reverse complement strand
AAATGCTCTGACTGTCTGGATCGGACAAGCGACCATCTACTATCTTCTCTGAGCCAGTTCATCGACTCAAACTCCTTCGGTTTATATATCTTCTCGTAATCCTCAACATCTGAAGGGTTAAGGACAATTATATCATCCCCACCCGGCTCTTCCGGTTTCCCGTTCTCATCGGGTTGTTCAGTTTCATCCGTGTGGTCAGGAATGGGGTCATCGCCACTACAGTTATAGAGACTGAAAAAGAGAAGCAGGAGCAGGCAATATGTAAAACGATTTCTCACGATGCAATGGGTTATAAATAAATTACTCCATCAGGAACAATCATCACCAGAATGAATGATTCGGAATTATGATATTTAAAATATCAACTCAATACGATTATAGTGAAAAAAACAGATAAAACAATCTACAGGAGGACAATTGGGGCAATTGTCCTCCTGTAGATATGTGAAATCAGGCAAGTGTTGCAGTAATTATGAACCGGAAGAAGTATGCAGGATTCTCCGTGTCACGAAAACCGATACTGATTGTATATTTGTTGCCGGCAGTCAGTTCGGGTGCACGGCCGATATAGAGCATCTCGTCACCGGCAGCCAATTCGGCAAAGAGGGTGAAGTCGGTGGCTCCCCAACTGCAAACCGCACCCTGACTGGTCAGCCAGTATCCGGGAGCGTTCGCGGTATACCCGCTACTCTCATCCCACTCACCGCTTTGCGGATTCACGCCATACATGTGTACAGTGCCGCCAAAGGTATCGATGCTGGCCAGAAACTCCTCAAGAGTCATATCCATGCACAATGCAATCGTCTCTCTGTAATTGTTCAGGTCGATGCCATAGGATGCATAGTCGCCGGCAGGAATAGTGACGTTCATCATCACGATGGTGGGATCGGTATAGGATACCTGGAAAGAGAAACGTAGGTAGTCGTCGTAATCGGGTCCGTTCACGGCAAACCCCACATTGAAACCAACCGATGTGCCGACGGCGACCCCCTCAACAGGATAGACCGTGAGTGTTTTATCGGTGGGATTGATCTCCAGACTGGCTGTTTTGGATGCATCCGATTCAGTGGCAATCCCTCCGGCCGAATTGTAATACCAGCCGTTGTCACCTTTGGTTTTTTCAGCCTTATTCCAATGATTGCGGGTGGTATTGATGTTGTAAAACACCACGGATCCGTTTTGCAGGCCGCTGATAACCTGATCAGTTGTCATCCTCATTTTTTTCTGGAACAGCTCGTTGTACTCCTCCAGATGTAACACATAGGGCTCGAGTCTCTCCACAGCAAATTCAATCTCGCTGGTAACTGTAGCCTGCGGGTCGATCCGCAGGTAGGGGTTTTCATTCTCACCGTAGATGTGCTTGCTGGTAGCATCTTCGTAGCTGTCGCTACAAGCCGTAAATGCAAACATCAGTGCAACAGCAAAGAGGTAAAATATATTTCTTCTCATGATAGACTTCATTTTAATAAACTGAATAAGTAATGATTTTATTTAAACAGGTGTTAGCTTCCATAACCGGGATTCTGTACCAGCTTGGGATTACCATCCATAAAATCTTTCGGCAACGGGAAGATATCCGCATGATTGTCGAGTGGATCTGTTTTTGCAGTTTTACAGAACCAGGATTTGCCATTATAGACATTCTGGTTGGTGCCAATGATACGGAAACGGATCAGATCCTGGCGACGGTGGTGTTCTGCCACAAATTCCCATGCCAGATCATCCAGTAATCCACCCATTTCAATGTCATCACCTCCCTCATGGGTTGTGACCCAGATATCCTCTTCACCCATCTTACCCTGATTCTCACGGTATCCGTACTGGTAGACACTGCCACCCTTGAGCTGTGCCACCGTGCGTACTGCTTTGGCAGGATTATCCCTGAAAGCACGCTGGCGTACAACCGTCACCAGATCGGCAGCGGTCTGCTCCGTTTCGCCCTTATATCCACCAAGTCGAAGCAGACACTCAGCCTTGATCATATAGGCATCTGCCAGGCGGAAGAAAGGTATGTCGTCATAGGAAGAGCCGAAATCGCCCGAGAGGATCTCATACTTAATAAGTCGTGCCCCTTCGAATGGATAGCATCCGGGGTTGTCAATGCTATGGATCTCCCTGGTATAGACCAGTGGTTCACCTTCCACCATGATGGGGGATCCTCTGCGATCATACTGCTGCCCGACGGTCCATGTGGCAGAAAAGCGACCATCATCCTCATCGTAGGTGTCGAGGAACTGTGGCAGAGCGGTACTGCCTCCGGTAGCCCAGCCGTTGAAATCCCAGACAGCCCTGCCGGCCGTATGGATCCACTTGTTGGCATAGTAATTACCGCTGGCATACTTGTTCTCAAACGGGATGCCGAAGATGATCTCCGGATTACCGGAGATATCCTCCTTGAAGTTATCCGAATAATTGGCTGCGAGTGCAAAACGGCCACTGTTGATCACCTCGTTTACCTCATCGATGGCCTTCCCGTACCATGTGTCATCAGAGTGATCGTTGAACCAGGCGTTGTGATTCAGATACATCTTCGCCAGGATCATGTTCACCGTGTAATCATTGATCTGACCCATTCCGTTATCGGGTCCGCATTTCCCTTTGATATCAGTCAGCTCCTCGATAAGGAAATCCCATGTCTCCTGCGGTGCAGCCTGCTCGGGCATCCATCCCTCGGGATGATCATAACTGGTATCTAGCGGGATGTTACGGAACAGATCAAACAAAATATAATAATAGAGGGCACGGTAGCCTCTCAGCTGAGCTGTAGCCGACTCAGAAGCCTGTACTGCCTTATCAGCCAGAAGCTTGTTACATGCATTGATACCGGCATATGCATAGTTCCATTCGGTCCAGAAATGACCGATCTGTGAGTGAAACTGGTGCTTGTGGAGGGAGACATAAAGGTCGCCCCAACCGATACCGATGCGGTAAGGGGTACACCAGAGGTCGGACGACTCATCCTGAATATCGGCATAGCCGTTCCAGCCCCAGTATAGGGAACGCAGGCTGCTGTAAACCGGAGCAAACATGCTGGCTGCATCAGTCTCGGAAAATTCGTATTTCTCAGCGGCAAGCGTATCATAAATTGTCTCACTCAGGTCGGTGCAGCCGCCGAAAGTGAACAGGAGTGCGCCTGTCAGTGACAGTATGGTATTTTTGATTCTATTTGTTTTCATCGTTTTCATTGTTAGAATGTTATGTTAACGCCACAGGTAAATGAGCGAATGGAGGGATATCTGTCGCGCCAGTCGATACCGGCTGAGCGGGGATTACTGTTGGAAAGTTCCGGATCCAGTCCGCTGTAACCGGTAATGGTAAAGAGGTTATCACCGGAAAGATAGATTCTCATGCCTTTAACATAATTGGTGCTCCTTAAAGGAATCGTGTAACCGAGAGTAAGATTGGTCAGCTTCACGAAATCACCTTTCTCCATATAGTAACTCACAATGGTCTGTTTCTGTGCCGTGGAGAGTGTGTTTTGACCACCATGTGGTGCATTCTCAACCGATTTCAACCGGTTGAAGGCGATGGAGTTGTTCTCATAGAAGGCACGTGGCTCATTCAGAATATCGAACCCGAACTGGCCGGTGAACTGCATTGAGAGATCGAAATCTTTGTAAAAGAAGGTATTGTTCCAACCCATGTATACTTTCGGCAATGAATTACCCAGGTACTGACGATAGTCATCGTTGTTGAGCATGTTGTCGGTAAACTCTTCTGCCTCTCCCGTTCCTGGATTCTCAATCATCCAGAGACCGTTTTCTGATACGCCGACCGATTTGAGGCCGAAGAATTGACCCACAGTCTTACCCACAATCAACCGCTGTGTCGGAATCGTGATCGGTTCACCCAGCCAGGCATCATCAATCTCGTTAGCTGTTTCGTAGAGATCATTTGAAAGACTGATCAGCTTATTTGTGGAGAAGGAACCGGTAAGGGTACTCTTCCATTCAAAATCGTTTGTCCGGAAAGGGACAGCATTGATGGCTACTTCAATACCCTTATTGTTCATCTCACCCACATTGGCCAGTGTCTGTGTATAGAGATTGGGAGGTGCCGGAACGGAATACCACCACAACATGTCGTTGGTATGCTTGCTGTAAAGGTCGATGGAAGCCCCCAGTCGGTCATTCAGCGTGCTCAGGTCCAGACCGATGTTCACTTCCGCCGATTTCTCCCACTTGAGATCCGGATTGGGATTGGATGCCACCACCAGGCCGGGTTTCCATACACCATTCTCATAGTAGTATGAGGAGCCGAGTGCATATCTTGTGAGCGATTGATAGGAGTTATTCGGGATTACACCTGTCACACCATAGCCGGCGCGCAGCTTCAGGTTGTTAACCCAGGTGATATCTTCCATAAAAGATTCGTTGCTGACGGTCCAGCCAAAGGATGCAGAAGGGAAGGTACCCCATTTGTGGTTCTCACCGAATTTGGATGAACCCTCCTGACGCACGCTTAAAAGCAGGTTGTATCTGTCATCATAACCATAGCTGACACGTCCGAAGAAGCCGATCAGCCGGTTGTCGTTCTTGTAGCTTCCCATGCCTGCTTTCCCATCTTTCAGCGCCATACCGACACCCAGGTTGTTGTACTGGAAGAAGTCGTTCTGGAAATCGTAGTTGTTGGCATTGAATCCCTCATTCACATTGTACTGGTAACTGTAACCCACCAGTCCGTCAACGCGGTGGTTGCCAAAGAAATTGTGATACTTGGAGGTCAGTTCAAGGTTATCAGTTCGGCCTCCGGAGAATGAGTGATAAGCGTATCCGGTATGGTTCTCCATCTTCTGACTGTAATATTCAGAGGTGTAGTAACCTTTGTTGTGTGCATTGGAGAGGCGGCTGGCCACCATCAGGTTTGTCTGCCAGCCACTGATGGGTTCAAAGGTGATGTTACCGGTCAACCGGGTCCACTCTGTATTGTAGGAGCCAGTGCGCTCCTTGATCATTCCCACCGGATTGTAGTAGTAGTTCACCTGGAAATTCTCATAGTATGTACCATCGTTGTTCCAGATCGGTTCCGTGGGGTTGTGAATGAGTGCCTGACGATAGATATTGGATGCATCGGCATTGCTGGCGTTGGTGGCACTGTTTTCATGCAAACCCTTTACAATGTTCATCTGTATCCTGAGCATGTCGTTGAACATCCAGTGTGAAACATCCAGATTTGCTTTAATATCCCTGCTGTAGGTATCCATGATCACTCCGTCTTCGTTACGGAAGGTGAAGTCGGCCGAGTAGGTAGTCTTATCGGTACCTCCACGGACGTTGAAATTATGGTTATGCGTCATGGCTGTACGGGTAACAGCATCAAGCCAGTCAGTATCATAACCTTTGTCCACGAAGTTTGTTTTTCCGAGCCTGATATCTTCCGGTCCGTAGAAATCGAGTGTTTTACCAAACATAGAGAGAGAGGTGTAAGCGGCGTAGTTGGCAACCGTACCGGCACCCCTGTTTCCCGATTTGGTTGTGATCAGGATCACTCCGTTTGCACCACGTGTACCATAGATTGCCGCTGCGGAGGCATCTTTCAGCACATCAATGGATGCGATGTTCTCCGGTGCGACGGTACCGAGATTACCCTCAATCCCATCGATCAGCACCAGTGGTGTGGAACTGCCTTCGAGTGAAATCACACCGCGCAGTCGAATGGTGGATCCATGGTTGGGGTCACCCGATCCTTTAGATATGCTCAGCCCGGCAATCTTACCTTTGATCAGGTCAGCTGCATCACCAATCTTACCCACTGTGAAATCTTCAGCCTTAACGCTTGAGATGGCGCTGGTCACATCACCCTTTCGCTGTGTGCCGTAGCCGATGACCACCAGCTCATCCATCAGTTCGGTATCCTCACTGAGGGAGATGTTCAGATTTCCTGATGCAGGCACCTCAACCGTCTGATATCCGATATAGGAGATCACCAGCACAGCACTGTTGCTCTGCACATCAAGCTGAAAGGAGCCGTCAACATACGTTACGGTACCGTTTGATGTGCCCTTTTCAACTACATTCGCACCAATCAGGGCTTCACCTGTAGAAGCATCCGTGATCACCCCTCTGAGGGTAAGCGGATTCTGTTGCATCACCTCAACTGAGGCTAACAGTGTTCCATAACTACCCGTAAGGGTTAGTAATGAAAGCGTTAACAGAAATAATCCCATTTTTCTGTTTGCAGAAAACAGGAAATGAATAAATGTGTTCATCTTCATAGTTTTTTAATCATTTTTGCATTATTCACTTTATTATTTTAAAATCAGGTTACAGAAATCAATCAAAATCCGGGTCATAAAATAGTTCTAAACAATTAAATCGTATCGGAACCCAACCGGAAAATAATTAACAAATATTAGATTTACATTCACAAATTAAAACAATACCCCTTAATCATGATAGAAAATTCCTCTGAAAAGATAGTAATATCCTCCAAGCAGATAACAAATAGAGTTATGGTCACTGATTATCAACGACATTCCACCTTGGCGGTTCCAGGTGTAAGAGGTGTCTGACAAAGAAATCCCGTCTTTTTCGCTCTCCATATTTACCACCATCGGTGTGTCCGGCACCAGGCAGCATAAGAAAATCAAACTCCTTACCATGGCGGATCAGCTCATTTACCACCTGCAGTGTACTGGCCGGATCCACGTTGTTGTCCATCTCACCCACCATCAGCAATAGCTCACCTTTCAGCAGATGGGCATTGACAACATTGGAGGATTCCTCATAATGCTTTCCGATGGGGTATCCCATCCACTGTTCGTTCCACCACATCTTGTCCATCCGGTTATCATGGCAGCCACAGGAGGATACCGCCACCTTGTAAAACTCAGGATGAAACAGCAGTGCACCCATTGCATTCTGACCTCCGGCCGATGTACCGTAGATACCCACGCGTGTCGTATCCATCTCAGGATATTTCTCAGCAGCCGCTTTTATCCAGGCGATTCTATCGGGAAAGCCGGCATCCTTCAGGTTTTGCCAGCAGACATCATGAAATGCCTTGGAGCGGTTAGCGGTCCCCATACCATCTATCATCACCGTGATAAAACCCATTTCAGCCAGTTCACTGAAGCGATGCACCATGGAGAATGCCTTGGGCACATGGGAGTCGTGCGGGCCGGCGTAGATATATTCGACAACAGGGTATTTTTTTGTGGGATCAAAATCGGTGGGTCGGATGATCACTCCCCAGATATCGGTAGATCCATCCCTTCCTTTCGCAGAGAAAACCTCCGGCATGTTCCATCCAGCTTGCAGTGACAAGGTGACGTCGGGTTGCTTTACCGGCTTGTAGATCACCTCACCATTCTTTGTCGATCTCACCACAATCGTTGGGGGCAGATCCACGCGGGAGTATGAGTCGACCATATACTGATAATCGGTACTGAAGGTGACCGCATGATGTGCGTTCTCAGGTGTTAGCGGATGGATCTCACCGTTGCGTATGTTCACCCGGTAATATTTCTCCAGGTAAGGATCTTCGCCTTTGTCTCGTCCACAGGCTTTGATAAGCACAGTGCCGGCATCTTCATCCACCTGAAGTACACTTTTCACTACCCACTCCCCTTTTGTCAACTGTCTCTTCATCCTGCCCTTTGGCACATCATAGAGATAAAGATGTCTCCAGCCATCTCTCTCGGAGATCCATAGCAGTTCATCACTTTTCTCGAACCAGTAACTGTAAAGGTTATTGTAATAGACAAAGCTATCCTCTCTTTCATCCACCACCGGATACAACCGGCCTGTAGTGTCACCTGAATAGATCAGATACTGTTGGTGTCCACGACGGTTGAAATGAAACGTAAAGAACTGGCTGCTATCATCCCACCTGATGGAACCAAGATGATACTGCTCTTCAACGTTAGGAATATCATAGAGAATCAGTTTCTCCTCATCCGGGATAAACATGACAGGGCGTCTTATTGGCAGTGCGTCTCCCGGCTTTGGGTAGTCGTAAGTGAGCGTTTTGGGCTGTAGCTGATCATCGGGTGAAGAGGCGAGAAGCTGCAGTTTTCGGTCACCTCCCGGACGATATTTGTAGCAGATAATCTTCTTTGAATCGGGAGACCAGTACATATTGGAGGAGTAGTATTCGTAAGGTGAACCATCGTCGCTCAATCGTCTACTTTTCCCACTTTCCAGGTCGGTCACCCAGAGATTGCCCTCAGAGGTATAGGCACTCATTTTACCATTGGGGGAGGTCACTCTTCGTTCACTATTCTCCCACTGCCGGGCACCCCAGTAACGATTTGGTTGCTCGATCACCTGTTCACGTGTTGTGTTATAGTCAATGAGTGCGACCCGGTAATCGAAGCCATTGAGACGAAAAGAGAGGGTATCTATAGCCTTATTGAAGCGAATGGTTCGGAAGGGCAGCTGCCAGGGATCAATATCCTTGATGTCCGGAAAACGGGAGATTGCTTCACTCACTTTTTGTTGATCGAAGGCAGGTGTGGTAGATTGTCTCACAGCATCGATCATAAAATACTCCCTTCCCCTGGGTGTTCGGGTGGAATACCAGAAAGATTGGGACTCTTCAATAGCCCCAATCTCTTCGATTGCGTAATAGTATCCACTGGTAAACTTTTCCCTGAAAGCATCTGCATTCCTATAGAGAGATGTAACAGCGGTCTCACACAAGGGCAAATCGGTCTCCGGAAAAAACTCCAACAGGAGCAAATAAATTTCCGGATCATACATCTGTAACTTTTCACGACTATCGACGGCATTATGCACTCCATCAGGCTCTTCTGCAAAACGGTTGCAGTTGAAAAAAGATTGTACCGTCTCCGCAAAGTACTCCTCCTTGCTGCTGATGGCATAGGTGTTTTGCCAAAGTCCCTTTTCAATGGCTCTCTGCCTAATCGCCTCAAGTCTCTCATCAAATCCGGGAGTAACAGCATTGATACCTACGGTATGGATCAGATGTGCAAACTCATGAACGAGGATGTTCTCTCCGGCATAACGGTCTCCCTCCAGGCACAACAGGTTTTCTTCACCGCAACTGGCACTGTAGGGATCTTCCGGAGCACCTCCGAAGCCACGTGCACGTCTGTTCCAGTAGGCAACATGTTCCGGTGTATCACAAATATGTGCATATTCAGGCAGGTCACAGACCTCCTCTTTTGCTCCGATAATCATCACCCTGCAAGAATTTTCTATCATCGCCTGTTTCACATCGGCTCTTTTGGTAAGCATAATAGGAAGAATGCGGGCTGCGCGTATCAGCGCTTCATTGCTTACCTCTGCTGATGAGACGACGGGAATACCCTCCGCATCGCAATACTTCTTGTAGAAGGAACTTAGCTGCAACGAATCGGGAACTGCTTTCACACCTCCGTTTGCCCGGGTGAACTGTGGGAAGAGTAGAAGCAGGAAGAAGAAAAAGTAGATTGGATGTTTCATACTGGTCATATCTGTTAATCTTTTTATTCATATAGTTTCCATTCAATCACCCCACCGGAGTAACCCCTTTGGTCAATATCCACCGCCTGTAATGGGTTGTTGGGGTGTCGTTGCTGGGTGGAATCAGGGCCCTGCAGTTTAGCCACCAACTTTAATTCGGTGGTGACCACCGGATCAAAGTTGAGATGGTTGTAACGGTCCCTTTCTACACCATACCGGGAGGGGTTCTTCACTTCCACCCACTCTTCCCCTGCGCGGAAGAACAGCTTCCAGTAATCCGGTACCCTGTAAATCACATCATAATGTTCAAAGGCGAGCCAGTAAACATCGACTGCAGATATCTTCTGAGGCTCACTGAATCTGTATCCAATTGACTCCTCAGTACCGTTCTTCAACCACCAGTAGTGATAGGGGGTATTGAGATCGGACGAGGAGCGTGGTTCCATCTGATCATTGAAACCCCAGCCACCGATCTGTTCTGCCTGTGATGCAATGGATGGTTGTGGTTCAGGAATGGCATATTCCGGTTTCTCGGGTGTCCACACAACCATTTGTGAAGAAGCACGGTTGTTCCATGTGGCATATGGGATGGCCCTGAAGGTGAAGGATTTCTCTTTATCAGTTCCTTCGATATCATCACTGTTGATTTTGTATGCTTCACCCTCGAGTAGTGTCACTCCGTTCAGGATGGACTCATCGTAACGGGATGTGATGTTAGCATTGCGTGGGATAACGATGTCGAAGAGATAATCATCGGGTTGATCAATACCTTCCAACGCATAAACCAGAGGTCCCCTCTCCATCGCCAGAAGGCCCTTGTTGTATTCCACCTGCTGATGGGCAGCAACCCTGCGCACCGGCATCTCCATCTCCAGAGTGATCACATCACCCTTGTTCCATTTTCTATCCAAAACAGCATATCCCCCTACCAGATGTTGTTTCACTCTCTTCCCGTTCACGGCAAGTGAGACCTCCGGATCCGCATCATCCACATATTGGTAGAGATCGGTAGGCAGCGGCCTGTTCCTTGCCCATCCGGGGATGCGCAGGTAGATGGCAAATTCCTCCGGAATGGAACGCTTAAGATGTATCTCCACCCTTCCCGACCAGGGGTAACCGGTCACCTGCTCCAATTCAATCTCCCCATCCTGCAGAGAAATAAGTGCATTGCTTTCCACGAAAAGATTCACATAGAGATTATTGTTACGTGTGGCATAGAGATAACCGGGTATGGATGGCATGAAGCGGGTGATGTTTCCCGGACAGCATGCGCAACCGAACCACTCCTGGCGTGCATCTCCTCCAAGAGAGGCAAGCGGGTTGTTATAAAAGAACTTATCTCCACTCAGGGAGACACCTGCAATTAATCCGTTATAGAGGGTTCTCTCCAGCACATCAATATATTTGGCTTCACCGGTTGCAAGGAACATGCGATGACTCCAGAAGATATTGGCAACAGCAGCACATGTTTCACAATAATTATTGAAGTTGTTCAACTCGTAATCTGGACCAAACCCCTCACCTTGTGCCCTGGAGCCGACACCACCGGTGACATATAACTTCCTGCCGGCCATATTCTCCCATAAACGCTCAATTGCTTCGAACAGCTCTTTGTCATGTTGCAACGATGCCACATCGGCAGCCCCTGAGAAGAGATAGCCGGCACGTACGGCATGCCCCACTACCTCCTGTTGCTCCAGAATGGGCATATGATCCTGGCTATAGATGCTCGGTGATCGATTGTTTGATAGACGTCCAGCTTCATCCACAAAATAGCGTGCCTGTTCAAGATATTTCTGCTCACCGGTAACCTTGTAAAGCTTTACCAGTGCCATCTCAATGATTGGATGTCCCGAAGGGTATTGAATTTGCTCTTCACCCAGACCAAACACCTCACATACCAGGTCGGCATTACGCAGGGCAACATCCAAAAGGTTCCGCTTTCCTGTAGCCTGGAAGTGTGCCACAGCAGCTTCATAGAGATGCCCGCTATTGTAGAGCTCATGGCTGTTAACCCTTTCCCATCTGGAGCTGCCCCACCACCCAGAAAGACGGGTGCAGCGATTGGTGACACAGGTGGTGAGGTAGCCGTCATCCTCCTGTGCCGCTGCAATCAGAGTGATCACGCTATCCAGGTAAGCATCCAGTATCGGGTCATACTTCACAGCCAGTGAATAGGAAGCACCTTCAATAATTTTGTAGGGATCGGTATCATCGAAAGAGAAATCCCCCTGATGCTTCCCTTCTATCAATCCTCCCGCCAGGGCGAAGTTGTCGAAGCGGCCGTTTATTTCGCTCTGATAAAAAGCGGAAGGAATTGAAACGGTTCGATTGATCTCCATTCTGGGGGACCAGAACTTATCTTTAAAATGCACTCGGGTGAAAGGGACATCGTTGATCTCTCCCAGTTCCACCTCCGAAGGTCTCTCAGAATCCTGCAGTTTACTGCATCCCAGCATCATGAAGGAAAAAAGCAGTAGTATTAATAAATTTTTCATGCAAAAAAGGGTTCAACATGGTTTTAATAATCGTTTCAAATAAAATCGGTCAACCATCACCACCTCCAACAAGTATTTTATACATAGAGGCAATGACAGAATGGAATGTGACATTTTTACAAATATAGGTCCAAAGGGCATCCGGTAGCTGAAAGAAAAATCCAAAAAGATATCAAAATCCTCCGAACACCTCATTTTAACGACATTCATCACCACTTTCCCCACCCTCCTCTGCTCACTTATGCCTGGTTCGTTTCATACATTAGAAAAAAAAAACTACATTTGTAACGATAAATTGAATCAATATAGTGAGATGAATCCGCCCCCCCACTCCCATGTGAAATACCTGCTTATATCCCTAATGTTACTTTTATCGCTGAAAGTGCATCCGGTGGAACTGAACTTCAAATATTACAAGGCAGAAGAAGGACTCTCCTCCAACACCGTATACGCAGCCCTACAGGATTCTAAGGGATTCATGTGGTTCGGTACCGAAAACGGTTTGAATCGATTTGACGGATATACCTTCACCGTTTTTCAACACATTCCACGCACGACTCAGTCGCTGATTCATAACTATGTCTATTCTCTGGCCGAAGATGAGGATGAGCATTTGTGGATTGGCACGGAACGTGGTGTATGTTCATACGATCTAAACAACAAACTTTTCACCACACTTACATTAACCACAGAGAAAGGAATACAGGTTGACGGCCGAATACAGAGTCTGGTTCATGAGGGGGAGCGACTATGGATTGCATCTGCCCGACAGGGGGTTTTTCTCATGCAAAGCGAAGAGCTTCAACTTTATACGTTTGAGGAGTTCAAAATTGACAGGAGATCTTCTGTCTGGGTCAACAGCCTCTACAAAGACAAGGAGAATGTCATCTGGGTCTCTGTCGACAACACCTCTCACCAGATATACCGTTTTGATGACACAACGGAAACGTTCCTCCCTGCCTTCCCCGATCTGCCACTTGAAGAACAGCGTCAATTGCGGGCATACAGCATATTAGAAGACACTTTTGGCACCATCTGGTTTGGCACCTGGACAAACGGTCTGATTGGGGTAGAGAAGCGAACTGGCACCATCACAGGTAAATACCTGAACCAAGAAGGTAAAGACCTAATATTACATATCCACCAGATCACCGAATATGAACCCGGTCTGTTATTGATTGGTTCCAACGACGGACTCACCTCCTTCAGGGTCTCACCGGTAACGGGTAACAGGCTCGATCAGCACTTCACTGAACCCAGGATATCGAATCGATTTGTCTACCCAATTTATAAAGATGCCGAGGGGGGGCTCTGGATTGGCACCTACTACGGTGGCATCAACTACGCATCTCCCAACAGAAACTATTTCACCAGTTACCAGCATATCAAGCATGAGAACTCTATCTCAGGCCATGTGGTGAGTTGCTTCATTGAGGATGCGAAGGGCAATATCTGGATTGGCACCGAAGATGGAGGACTGAACGAACTGAACAACAGCAATGGCTTGATTCGTTCATATAATCAGCAGAACAACGGTATCGGTCTCTCATTCGATAATGTACATGCCCTCTGCATTGTTGGTAATGAACTATGGATCGGCACCTACACCGGAGGGTTGAATGTGATGGATCTAGAGAGCAGGGAGATCAGGCACTACTATGCGGACCCGAACAATCCCTATAGCCTTGATGCAAACAACATATACTCCATTTTCCAGGATGGTAACGGTACAGTTTGGATTGGTACCTCTTCTGGGATCAACCGCTATGAATCGGACTCCGACAGCTTCACTCCAGTTCGGATATTGAATGAGTTTGTAATGGATATCATTCAACTGGGCAATCATATCTGGTTTGCCACAATCAACAGAGGATTGCAACGATATGACCTGTTAACCAGGGAATGGAGAGAGTATCGTTTTGAAGCTTCCAACATGCAATCGTTGATCAGCAACGATGTAATCACGCTCTGTGTGGATGAACAGAAGCAACTCTGGATTGGAACCAACAATGGTTTGTGCCGTTATGATGCACTAAATGACACCTTCATCGATGAGAAGGTAGCCCTGCCGAGCAACTACATTTGTAAGATATTCTCAGACAATGGGTTGCTATGGATCACCACCCTAAATGGATTAATCAGTTATGATCCTGCCACCCGCGAATATCGTCAGTTCAACCAGAGTGATGGTCTACTGAGCGATCTGTTCACTCCCAACTCCGGGTACAAATCAGAATCCGGCAGAATCTTTGTGGGTACTCCCAACGGATTCAATGCCTTCTATCCCCGACAGCTGGTCCGCAACGAGTACAAGCCCCATATAGAGATTACCGGTTTTCAGCTCTTCAACAAACCGGCCCGACTGGAAGAGTACCTCAGAAGCGACACGCAACAGGAGCCACGTCTGCTGCTTGCACATCACAACAACTCATTCAGTTTTGAATTCACGGCACTCAGCTACTTTGCCCCGGGAAAAAACAGATACGCATTCAAGCTCGAGAATTTTGACAAGGAGTGGAATGATGCCGGCAACAACAGAAGGGCTACCTACACCAACATCCCCCCGGGTGATTATCTTTTCAGGGTTCGTGCATCGAATAATGACGGGGTGTGGAGTGATGAGGATTACATTCTGGCCGTAGTGATCAAACCACCCCTCTGGTGGAATGTATGGTCCATTTCACTCTATCTGCTGCTGATCCTGGGGATGTTGATCTACCTCTTCCACTGGTTGCGTACAAAAGAGTTGCGAAAACATGAGGAGATGATCCGAAAGATCAAGGATGAAAAAGAACGGGAGACATACCGATCTCAAATTGAGTTCTTCACCAATGTAGCCCATGAGATCAGAACCCCGTTGAGTCTGATCATTGCACCACTGGAACAGGTGATGGAGCGCTCAGAGGTTCTGCCGGATAGTATCCGGTCAGATCTGGGTACCATGAGGAGCAACAGTGAGCGATTGCTGACACTGGTCAACCAGCTACTTGACTTCTCGAAGATCGAAAAGGGAGGGATACAGATCTCCCTCTCGCTGGAGAACATCGATCAGATCCTGCAATCGACCTATCGGCGTTTTTTACCGCTGATCGAACAAAAAAATATCCGATTTGACTACCTGAGCGATGTAGGAAACCTGGAGATCATGACTGATCAGGAGAACCTGACAAAAGCCGTTAGCAATCTGTTGAGCAATGCCGTAAAATATGCTCGCGATCAGATCACACTGCAGCTGGAGACCAGCACAGATCCTACATATTATCTCATCAGTGTGAGAGACAATGGCCCCGGTCTTCCTCCCACTGCTGTGAACAATATCTTTAATCCCTTTTATCAGGTAGCAGGACAACATAAGTCCGGGACGGGTCTTGGTCTTTTCCTTGTAAAGTCGATCGTAAAGGCGTTGCAGGGTGATATTGAGGTGATAAACGAGCCCGGCAGCGGCTTGACCATCTGCCTGAAACTGCCAATTATCAGTGAGGAAGAGCATTTACCGCAACTACGGGAGAAGCGGTTAAATGAGGATGAGAGTGCCACCCTCGATAGAGATGAGCTCCATTCTGGTGATATCTGTCCCGAGGAGGAAAGCGAGGAGGAGAAAGAGAGAGTGCTACTGGTGGAAGATGATGAAGAGATGCTCTCCTTCATCAGTAGACAACTGATGAGCCGTTACCATGTTATCACGGCAAGAGATGGCAACGAAGGGATTGCGGTACTGGAGAAACAGGAGGTGGATCTTATCATCACTGACCTGATGATGCCCCACATGGATGGTATCACCTTTTGCAAGAAAGTGAAAAGCAACTACATGTGGAGCCATATCCCGGTACTCATGTTGACAGCTAAGACAAATGTAGGAGCGAAAGTAGATGCCTTTGATGTGGGAGCGGATGCCTATTTGGAGAAACCCTTTCACATCAACTACCTGTTAAGCCGTACCCGCAACCTTCTTGAGACACGCAAAATGCTGTTCCGCAAGTTCACGCAGACACCTTATGCTTCACTTAGAAGTATCGCGGGCAATGAGGCTGACGAACGATTTCTGGTCAGCATCAATG
>LSQX01347048.1_pt1 | contig 15964 bp, 21 predicted proteins | sample 654561 | NCBI WGS metagenome assembly LSQX01 (sample SAMN04489861, study PRJNA283612) | anaerobic digester metagenome | isolation source: 4 biogas reactors fed with cattle manure at either 37C or 55C with and... | place: Denmark: Kongens Lyngby | collected 2014 | reverse complement strand
TTGATCGCTTTGCCTGTGTCGGCGTTGACCGTTACAGCAAATCCGGCAAACAGCACCATGTCGGCCCACTCTTCGAGCTTTGCGGCTGCGGTCTTGTGGAGCTTGATCTGATAGCGGTCATAGGGGTCTCCGTCCGGCGGGGAAAATGATTTAATCTCGTTATGCGCCAGGATGACGCAGGCCATGCCTTTGTCGCGGAGCAGGTTCAATCCATTGAAAAACTTTTCCCAATACTGCATGGCGAAAACATAACCTTTGCCGTAACCAATCTTTTCAATCGACGTAACTTTGTTTTCATCGCAAACCGTCTTCCAGATCAGTTTTTCAAGCCAATCGGCGGTGTCGATAACGACCGTTTTATACTCGTGTGACTGATTGATCAGCATGTCCATATAGCCGAAAAATTCATCAAGGGTTTTTGCTACCGGAAAATGAGGAACGTCGATAGCCACCAGGCCGTCTTCGGTCTGGATGAATATCGGCGCCGGTGCGCCTGCTGCCCATGTGGACTTTCCGATGCCGTGAATCCCATGCAGAACGATCCGAGGCGGCCGCCCTTGTCGGGTGGTTTTGATCAAGTCTTGGAGGTTCATTCGATCACCTCCACTTTTACACTGGTTTTTGCCGGTTTGCTGGTTACACAGAGTGCGATTGTCGGATCGGCCAATGATGCGACCTTGTAGGCAGCTAAGTTGATTGTAGGCTTAAAATCGACGAATTGCAGTGCTTTCGGAAGAGCCAAAGAAACGTATTTGTCATAATCAAGCGTCCGGGTGAGTTTGGTTGTGACGGAGACTTTGTAGTTTTCGACCTCCTTTGTCGTCGTGCCTTCGAGTTTCAAATTTCCCATCTTTGCGATGATGGCCTCCTCCGCTGCGATGCGTCCTTTTCGCGCCGCTTCCTCAACACTTTTTGCTATGAGGAAATTTTTCAATAAATCTTTCATGTTACCTCCTTTGAGAAATCCCGATACAGTCCAATTTGTATCTTCGTTTCTGTATTTAGCTGTGCTTATAAAATAAATTGTTTTTCTTGTCAATCTTTTTTTTCTTTTTTTATTGATATTTTTTTATTTTATGGTATTGTGCAAAAAAACAAGAAAGAAAACAGTATGCGAACAGCAACAGAAGCGCACATTCAACGGGGAGTCTTGGATTATCTTGAACTCCTGTCAAGAAAAAAACCAATCTATTATTTCCGATCTGCTGCCGGAATGGTCAAGACCGATCAGGGCCGGGTATTTAAAACCGGAAAGCCCGGAACTCCCGACATTTCAGTGTGTTTTGATGGTTTGTTCATTGGTCTGGAGATAAAAACAACTACCGGACGACAATCGGCATTACAGAAAAAAGCACAAACAGAGATTGAGGCCGCCGGGGGGAAATATTACATTATCAGATGCTTGGAGGACGTTTGGAAAATTTTGAGTTAAGACAATACCAGAAAGAAGCTCTGGATAAAATAGATCAGGAATTGAAAATCAAGCAGAATGTTTTGTTTGTCGCGGCGACAGGAGCAGGCAAAACAGTTACGATCTGCCGGATGATCAATACATATTACAAAGAGACTGATCGGCGTTTCTTAATTCTGGTAAACAAACAGGAATTGATCATGCAGTTTCATGCCGACCTGATGAGAAAAACCAGCATTCCAGAGCGGGAATTGACTATCTGTTGCGCCGGATTGAAATCAAAATACGTCGATGGGCGCGTCACGATTGCCACTGTTCAATCGTTTGTCGGCATGATGGATAGTTACCCTGGGGCTGATTTGGTCATTCTGGATGAAGTCCACGGCGTTACTGTTGACGGTGAATATGGGAAGGTTTTAGATTATCTAAAATCGAAAAAACCATATATGCGCATACTAGGATGTACGGCCACTCCATACCGTTTAGGTCATGGAATGATCTACGGTTCGGCCTGTATCGCGCCAGAGAAAAACCTATTTGACGACATATCGCACCGGATAACATATCAGCAGCTACGTGATGCCGGGTATCTGGTATCACTCAAAGGCAAGGTTGCGCATGCCGACAGCCTGACCAGAGATTTATCAATGGTTACGGTGTCCGGCGATTACGTTTTAAATCAGTTGGGCGAAATCATGTGCCGGGAAGTTCATTTGTCAACAGGAAGGGAAGCAATACAGGAATATTGTAAGGAATTTAAACGTGTATGCGTTTTTTGTTGTACCATAGATCATGCTGAAAAGCTGAAAAAATTAATCAATGAAGATGAGCCTTGTGTGACAGTACATAGTCAATTAACACAGATTGAGCGTGTCGCGGCTTTAGATGCCTGGAAGTCGGGAGATGCCCGAATTTGCACCAGTGTCAACATTCTGGCCGAGGGCTTCGACTACCCCGCTTTGGATTGTCTGGTATTCGCCAGGCCCACCCTGAGCGCCCGCCTGTTCGTTCAGGCCATTGGAAGGGTATTGCGTACCAGTCCGGGTAAAGAAAGCGGCTTCCTATTGGATTTGACAGATAATACGGCCAGATTTGGAACTGATATAGATAAAATCAAAGCTGATATTCCGAAACGTGTTATTGAAGGCAAGGAAAAGAAAGACGCAATATGGAAATTCTGCCCGCAGTGCGCCTCCGAGTGTCACCAGGCATTGCGTAAATGCGACACCTGCGGCTACGAGTGGCCAGCCCCGGAAATAGTCGAAGCGGCGTTTGTGCCAGAGATGAAGGACGTTTCGTTTGAACCTGATCCGCCGGTAGTTGTCCGGCCCGATGAAATCTATATGTCAATTCATACATCGAAAAATGGCAAAAAGCTGGGCAAGTGCGCATTTATCTGTAATCGTTTCCGGTTTTTGTCTGTCTGGTTTTGCATGGAAGATTATTACAATGGTTATGCGGTGACGGCGGGGGCGAAACGCTGGAAAGAGATGGGCGGGTTTGATCCGTACCCGACATCGTGCGAAGAATTCGAGCGCCGTGCGGAAAATGAGTTTGTCGTCCCGATGGAGTTAATAGTTGATATTAATGGGAATTATCCTGAAGTCAAAAATATTATACAACACGAAGATACCAGCATTGGGGTAGGCGAGCCTGACGTCCCGTTGTTTGAAGATGATTGCCCGTTTTAATATGAAAAAATATGAAAAATAAATCAGTAAGGAGTAAATGATATGAAAAATGAAAAACAATGGTACACGACAATGGAGGCGGCGGAGGCGATTGAGGTATCACAGAGCTGGATTATTAAAATGATCCAGGAAGGTAAAATCCCGTTTGTGTGGTTCGGCGGCCGGAGAAAAATAAAGGCGGAAACAGTCGAGGAATTACGCACAAATGGGAGTAAATAAAAATGAAAATATCTCTATTCCGTGGTGGTTTTGCTACTCTTTACAGCACTGAAATAATTGAAACATGGGACGAATTTGTTGATCTGGTTGCCAGGCCGGTTATTGGAATTAAAAATGGCGATTATTTTGTGCGTGGGTTTTGCGACGGGCCGCGGTGTGATGCGTCGATTACACATCCGGAAATGATAATCATCGACGGTGACCAGCTCGAAAATGACGGCTCATCTTGCTGCCCTCCGCAGCCTGTCCATGCTGCTATGGTAACAGCCGGGATAACTCATGTCATTTACACCTCATATAGCAATGACGTTATAAACAGCAGGCATAAATGGCGTTTATGTATTCCCTGTAATGATTTGACAGACGCCGGAGATTTGCACCAGGGAGTAAATGAGATCATTGGATATTTACACCGTTCCGGCCTGCGTGTGCGTAACGTTGTTGAAAACATGACATTATCACAGCCCTGGTTTACGCCAAGAGTGCCCGCTGTATCTGTTGATGATTTTTACGCTAAATGGCATGACGGAGAAATATATCAACTCGGCAAATTTCCCCAGAACGGAGTTGAAGTCACCGAAAAACCACCGGCTTCATCAGCGTTGGGTCAATTCTCGTGGGATTATGTGTTTGATCAATTTCAATCCGGCACGATACACCAGGGCATTAAGGCCGCATCAGGCTGGCTCGTGCGAACCACCGACTGGGCAGATTCTCAAATAATTGAGCATGTTACATCATTAGTTGAGCGGATGTGTCCCGATTTAGTAAAAGTCGAGCGAGCAAAAAAAGGAGAAATTAAAAAACTTGTCGAATTTTGTCGCAAAAAGTCCGGTACAATATTTATTGAGAATGATACCACTTGGAAATCTTGTGTTATTACCGCAGAACAATTACGCGATAAGGATTTCCCACCCATTCGGTGGGCGGTTGATGGATTGATACCAGAGGGTTTGACCGTGATTGCCGGTGATCCAAAATCCGGGAAATCATTGCTGGCGGTTGATATTTGTTCGGCGATTGCTACCGGCGCGGAATGCCTGGGGAATATGTCCTGCGTTGAGGGTGGTTCTATTTACATTTCGATGGAAGACCCGGAACGTCGCGTTAAAGAACGGATTCAACAGCAATGTAATTTGTGGCCTGAAAAATTTGTCTTGGTAACAGGCGGCATAAATCCGGCGTTGGAGTCGTTTTCCAAAACAGTTGATGAAATGTTTATGCTTTACCCGGCAACGAGGGCAATCATCGTTGATACAATGAATTTCATTATTCCAGAAAAACCTCAATCAATATCAGATTACAATCATTATTATTCAGTTCTGACACCCCTTCAGAAATGGGCGATTACAAATCACATTGCCCTGATTATGATCACCCATAAATCAAAAGCTACTCCGGGAAGCGGCGATAATCCTTTTTCTGGAATACTGGGCAGTGTGGCGATTCAAGGTTGTGCAGACTGTATGATCATGTTGTCAAAAAATCATGATAAGGAAAAAAACGATAAAACTAACGAAGCTCTTCCTGATGGTTTTTTAACAATAACCGGACGTGACATGGGATCACATCGTTATAATCTGGAGTTTGATTCCGAGGCGATGAAGTGGGCAGCGGTAAACAAAAACGAGAAAGTATCAAAAAACACAAACTGGTTACAAATTACACAGTCAATAAAAACCAAAATGTTAGGCCCGAAAGAAATCAGCAAGGAAACAAAAATAAATAACTCAACAGTAAAATCATGTTTGGGCAGAATGTTGAAGCAAGAAATTGTTATCAGTAAAGATGGAAAATACGGCTTACCCGGCGTTATTTATGAGGAGGTTGCAGGAAGATGGTGATTTTGGTTGACCCCTTATACACCTGTGCGTCCGTGCGCAAAAAAGATGATTTAAGTAATTGTATTTACACAGAAAATGAACGGTTGCAGGGGGGTGCAACCGCTAAGACCATCTATGCAACCGTGGTTGCACGGGTTGCACTTTTAGGCATGAGGGTTGCAGGGGGGGTCAACCGCATGATTGCTGAAAAAAAACATATGCTTATATGCTCTTCTACACACATGGGTTGCACTTATATGTATATATATAAAAAAAATATATATATATTTATATAAAGGAAGAGATAAGAAAAACATTGAATAAAATCAAATACTTGTGAAATAATATAATAAATTCAAATACTTAGCGGAGGCGAAATTTACGGAGGTTGGGAAAATGACTATAAAAGAACTAATTGACGTTGAGTGCCAGAACCTGGCCGAAATGCTCAAGGCAAAAAACAGACAGTATGGGAATAGTTTTGCGGATCCGGTGCGGATTTTTTCCAAAGCGGCGCCGGAGGAGGCGCTCTTAATCAGGATTGACGACAAGCTCTCGAGGATTGCGCGAGGGGATGCTGCCGGTGAAGATACGATTTTGGATTTGGCTGGCTATTTGATCTTGCTGAGGGTATTGGGTAGGGCAGAGGGTAAAAACGCCGTGTAGGGGCAAACAGGCGCGGGAAAGGGGAGGTTTGAGCCTCCCCGGTGGGTGGGTTAATTTCTATCTTGAAAATGCCATAAAAACCGTGTATTAAGGAGAAGGGGTAGAATAATGAAACCAGAAGAAAACGCGGCAATCTTATTACTATCCGAGGCCCTCAACAAATGAGGGGATCACGCCCGCCAGGTTGAGGCGGCATTCATGGATCTGCATAAAGAGAACGATAAGCTGCGGGCGAAGTTGGAAAAAAAGGAACGGCGGGAAAATAAACTGGCTGCGGTGAATGTGTGAGGGGGTGAAATGGCGGTATCGACCGGACGCGACGAAATAGTCGCGTACTGCAAAGAGGTTTTCGGCATTACGTCATGGCAATCCGTGAGAGTGTGGCGGATAAGGTGGTCTTTCCCGATCAGATATCTGCCAAACGGGAAGCCGTTTCTGGTACACAGCGAGGCACGAAGGTGGGCAATCAAGTTTGATGAATTTAGGCGAAAAGGGAAACGCAATGTATAGCCCTTTCATAGCCCTTTCATATCTTCCAATTTGTTTGGGTTTTGGTAAACTGGAATCGTAATGGATAAAAAAACAACAGCGGAGCTAGCGGCAAAAGCCGCGCAAATCGCAATGGAGGAAACGGCGAAGGAATGCAAAAAGGCGGGTCTTACAAAATCGAAAGTCTTGAAGCGTATCCGCGAGGGGCTAGATGCGCACGTAATCAAAGCGACATACGACAAGGATATGTCCGGGTTCGCGTACTCCAAGCCGCTGATAGATCACAATGTGAGGCTGGACGCGGCAAAACTGGCAATCGAGTTGTTGAGGATGAAGCCGCCGACGCAGGTAGAATTTCCCGATGAAACCGGAAAACCCCAGCGCATCACGGGGGATGTATTCACGGACATGGAACGGGCAACGCGACTTGTTTATCTGATGAATCAGGCAGCAAAGAGGAAAAAGGCGGATGGCGAAAAGCGCAGCGGCAAAGATTGAAGAAATCACCGACATTCTGTCAACACTGACCGACGATGAGCGGGCGGAGTTTGATGAGATTGTCGGCGCTTCTTTGCCTGTCTGGGTGCCGATGCCCGGGCCGCAGCAAGACGCGCTGGATAGCATGGCGGATATTGTTTTCTACGGCGGCGCGGCCGGAGGAGGGAAATCGGATTTGCTGCTGGGCGCGGCTTTAACAGCGCACACAAACTCAATTATTTTCCGCAGACAGGCAACGCAATTGATCGGTATTCAATCGCGGTTGCTGGATGAAATTCTGAAATCAAGGCAGGGCTGGAATGGTCAGCAGGACATTTTAAGACTACAGGACCGGAGAATTGAGTTCGGATCGTGTTCAAACGTCGGGGATGAAATCAAGTATCAGGGGCGTCCTCACGACTTCATTGGGTTTGATGAGATTACACACTTCAACGAATCACAGTTTCGTTTCCTTTGCGGGTGGCTGCGAACGACAAAGCCGGGCCAGCGTTGCCGCGTGATCTGTGCGGGAAATCCGCCGACGGATGAAAACGGCCGCTGGGTGATTCAGTATTGGGCGCCGTGGCTTGACGATAAACATCCGAATCCGGCGCAGCCTGGCGAAATACGTTGGTTTACAACCGTGGACGGCAAGGACATGGAAGTAGAGTCCGGCAGGCCGTTTAAGCTCAATGGGCGGATGGTGCAACCCATATCCAGGACGTTCATCGGTTCTAAAGTCACAGACAACCCGTTTTTGCTGGCGACTGGCTACGAAGCGACGTTGCAGGCCCTCCCCGAACCGCTGCGCTCACAGATGTTGAATGCGGACTTCAAGGCGGGCATTGAGGATTCCGTCTGGCAGGTCATCCCGACAAAGTGGGTCGATATGGCAATGGAGCGATGGACGCCGGACGGTCAGCGCGGGGAAATGGATTCGTGCGGGGCGGACGTGGCGCGTGGTGGGCAGGATGAAACAGTTGTGTCAACAAGATATGGAAACTGGTACGCGCCGCTTAAACGATGGCCAGGCAAAGAAACGCCGAACGGATCAGTGACAGCCGGTTTGATCGTCTCTTGTTTACGCGATGGCGCGCCGGTGCATGTGGACGCGCTCGGTGTTGGCGGCGAAACCATTGGGCATTTGGAGTCCAACGGAATGCAGGTCGTTCCTGTTGTGGGTTATGACACAGATTCATGTGTGGCCCAAACAGACAAGGCAACCGGGAAACTGAAATTCCGCAACCTGAGGGCGATGATATGGTGGCGATTCCGGGAAATGCTGGATCCGCAAACCGGATGCCGGATTGCATTGCCTCCCGACCCGAAGATGAAAGCCGGGTTGTGTGCGCCGTTATGGAAGCTGACGCCGGGCGGTATTCTGATTGAATCAAAAGAGGAAATCAAAAAGCGTTTGGGCCGGTCCCCGGATGATGGGGATGCGGTCGTTTATTGCTCCATGTCCACGATGAAGGTTTCCGCAATGCGGAGGCTCCCGCAGATGCAGGACAATGGAGCCGATATATTCACCTATGGCCGCGATGTACGGTCGGCCGATTATAATCTATTCGGGAGGCGATAATATGGCTGAGGTGCTCGGCGCATTTTTGATGAAACAAATAATCTCCGGGGGGCCCGACAAATCCCCTCCTTTTATTCCGCCCCCAAAGGCCCCGGATGCCCCGAAAACGGCAAGCGTGCCACTAACTCCGGGGAATATGCCGACGGACGACACGGCGGGCAGCAACGCCGCTGTGAAGGATGAAAAGCGGCGAATCTTAAAGGCTATGCCGACGGCCACAGAAAAGGAATTTGCAGGCGATAAGGCAGGCGATAAGGCCCCGATTCAGAAAAAGCGGCTTTTGGGCGCGGGCAAATCCGGGCGCGACACTACGGGAGCGGCGGTATAATGGCGACACCTGCTGACGGTAAAAAAATTGTTGAGATATACAACCGACTCGATAGCGACAAAGCTGCGTATCAAGCGCATTTGCGCGAAATATCCGAGTATCTAGTAGCGGTTAAATTTCTTTATGATCAGTGGGTCGCGGGTGGGAAGAGGCACAAAAACATTTACGACGGCACAGCAATCCGGGCGCATCGTGTTTTTGCCAATGGGTTGTTCGGCAATCTGACGCCGCAGGCAACGCCGTGGTTTTCTCTGACTGTAAAGAATAAATCCATCGCGGAAATATCCAACGTGAAATATTGGCTGGCCGACACGACTGACCGCATGCGTTCAGCTATAAACGCATCAAATACCCCTTTAGCGCTTCAGCAGGTTTACCGGTCAGAAGGATGGGCTGGAACAGCGGTGCTTTATGTCGAACCAGGGAAACGATATGCGTTGAACTGCCAGGCGTTCTCTGTCGGTAATTGCTGCGTGTTGGAGGACGCCGAAGGCGTTGTAGATGCGCTGTATCGGCTTGAACGTTTTACCTGTCGGCAGATGATTCAGAAATGGGGGGATAAATGCTCTGAGAAGGTTCAAAAGGCCCACAAGGATCAAAAATATACCGAAACATTTGACGTGATCCATGCTGTATATCCGCGCGACGACTATAATTGGAATAAAGCCGATAACCTCAATATGCCGTATGCGTCAGTATGGGTTGAAAAAGAGGCAAAGAATGTCCTGGCTGAATCCGGTTATCAGGAATTCCCCTATGCCGTGCCGCGATGGGAGAAGGACGAAGGCGAGCAATACGGCCGCTCTCCGGGCATGGACGCGCTGCCCGATGGGCGGATGCTTAATCAAATGTGTTACGATAACTGGCGCGGCATTCAGAAACAGATTGACCCGCCGCTTCTGGCGACCTCCGAGGCCGCTCTGTCAACGACCGTCACGCGTCCCGCAGGGATCATCTACCACAAACCGGGGCATGAGCCGAAGCAGCTACAGAGCAATGGCCGTTTTGAAATTTCGTTGGAAGTGGAAGAGGGCAGGCGCCGGGCAATCAAAGAGGCCTTTTATAACGACTTATTTCAACTGTTGGCGTCTGATAACCGTACGGACCGGACGGCTTACGAGATAAGCAAAAGACTTGAGGAAAATATTTATATCCTGGGTCCGGCTCTGGGACGGCAGCAAGTGGAGTTACTGGACCCGTTTTTAAGCCGGGTATTCTGGTTGCTGTTCCGGGCCGGGGCTATTTTGCCGCCTCCTCGCGAACTGATGGGGCAAGGGCTAGAAATTGAATATACTGGCCGCCTGGCGCTTATGATGAAAGCCTACGAGACGCGCGCAACGGTGGACACGCTCAACGCGGTTGCCCCCCTGGCACAGATCAACCCCGAGATCATGGACAACTATAATCTGGATGAGATTGCACAAGGTACCGCATTGAGGGCAGGTGTCCCGGTGAAATATCTGAATCCGCCTGAATTTGTCGCAGAGATCCGGCAGAAAAGGGCGGAGGCGTTGAAGGCGCAGCAGGAAGCGGAGACGCTCGAACGTGCGGCGCAGCAGATACCAAACCTCGCAAAAGGGGCCGAAAAGGGCAGTGTTTTGGAGGCTCTTAATCAGTGAACGATTTATTTATTCAGGACCACGAACAACTGGAACGCGAGCAAGAGGCGGCGGCGGAGAACACGGCTAAGCAGCTCCGAATTAACTTCGGTGTGACGTTCTCCACGCCGGAAGGGTTTGAAGTGTTGAAGGCGCTGCAATCGTTTTGCCATGACAACGAGGTTACATATTGGAAGGGCGACACGCACGAAACGGCATTTCGGGAAGGCGAGCGAAACGTCTTTTTATTCATCAAGTCGCAACTATCAACCGAATTGCGGCAAAAACTTTAAGGAGGTCATGACGGTATGGCGGATGATCAGAATATGGATTCTGGCAATGACCAGGGAAATCAAGACGGAAATTCTGACAATCAGAACGCACAGTCGTTAACCATCAACGCGGAACTGTTGGGAGAGTTCAGAGACGATCCTGTTTTTAAACCGTTTGAGGGCAAGGGGCTGGGCGACGTATTTAAGAGCTACAAGCACGCTCAAACCCTTGTTGGCGCGGAAAAGATACCGATTCCCGCGGGAAAATTGAACACGCCGGAGAACTGGAATTACGTCATGGATAAGTTGGGGCGTCCGAAGTCTGCCGACGGCTACAAGTTGGAGGCGAATCTGCCTGAGGGGTTCCCGAAAGACGAGAAGTTGACGGCAGGATTTAAGCAGGTGGCTCATTATCTGGGGTTGTTACCGTGGCAGGCGGAAGGGCTTTACAAGTTTTACAACGATGCCCAGGTGGAGGCGTTCAAGGAAATCGAGGCACAGATGTCCTCGCAGGCCGAAAAGACCGAAGCGGCACTGATGGCCGAACTGGGGACAAAACAGAAATACGATGAGTTTGTTCGGGGTGCTGACGCTGCGTTACAGCGTTTCGGTGGCTCGCCTGAGGACATTGCCGCTTTTTCGGAGAAGTTCGGGAATGATCCTATTGCCGTAAAAATCCTGGGCAACGTCGCAAAGGCTATGATGGAAGACGCGGCTATTCGAGGCGACAAAAACTTTGATCTCTTTGGTGAAGACGCAGCGGCGAAGGTTAAAAACATCATGGAAGACAAGGCAAACCCGCTTTATGAAGCATATTGGAGCGCGAGCCATCCGCAACACCAACACGCAGTTGACGAGGTGGCGCGTCTGATGGCCGCGATCCACGGCGACAAGAAAGTGCAGGTGTGATCATGACCGATACTTTTGACCCGACAAAAGAAGGTAGAAGGGTTGTTAGTAAATTCGGACAGCCAAACGAAAGACAGGTCACAGAGGACCGGCAAAGAGCGGAAGAACGCGAAGCGAGGGTTAAAGATGGCAAGACCGAAGAAAAACAAGACAAATGATTTGCCGGTTGCCTCTCCTCCTCCGGTGCCTCCTGGGGTAGTGGATAGGGTTTCTGAGCTTCCCTATCCGCTACTCCGGGAACTGCAAGAAATCAGCAACAACACGGGCAGGACGTTTGATTTGACGCGCCCAGTGCATGAGCTGGAGGCAATCTGTAACAAGGCCAACAATCCGCCGGATTCGTGGCGGAGACGTTGGGAATAATTAACCAGCGGGCAGCCCTTCGGGGTCCGCGATCAAAGGGGATTAAGAAGTAATTATGTAATTCGGGTAGCTCGTAAGAGTCCGTGCAAGCTGAAAGCCAGCCGTGAACACGACGCAGCGTGAAGCGTCGAGATGGTTTCCGTTTAACGGGCAGAGCCGTCGAAAGATTTGAAACTAAATTTTTCGGAGGGTTACTTATGAGTACCGAAATCACCACTGCAATGGTGGAACAGTATTCCGCCAATGTTCAAATTCTGATGCAGCAGAAGGAAAGCCGTCTGCGGCAAGTCGTCCGTGTGGAATCGGGCGTTGTCGGCAAAAACGCTTTCTTTGATCAGCTTAATTCAACCGCAGCAGTCAAGCGCACGTCCCGCCATGCCGACACTCCGCTGGTGTCCACGCCGCATGTCAGACGGCGCGTCTCTCTCGTCGATTATGATTGGGCTGACCTGGTGGACAATATGGACCTCAAAAAAGTCCTGATTGATCCGTCTAGCCTGTACGCGATCAACGCCCGGAACGCGATGAACCGCGCGATGGATGACGAATTGATCACGGCCGCATTTGGGACCGCTTACGGCGGCGTGGATGGTTCCACGTCCTATGCCTTTGACACCTCAAACAATCAGATTGCCAATGCGTCAACCGATATGACCCTGGCAAAACTTCTGAGCGCCAAAGAGATTTTGGACGGCAACGAAGTGGATGAAGAGGGGCGTTTTGTCATCCTGGGCAGCAAGCAGGTATCCGCGCTGCTGAACACCACGGAAGTCAAGTCAACCGACTACAACACTGTCAAAGCGTTGGCCGCCGGGCAGCTGGACACCTTCTTGGGGTTCAAATTCATCCGGTCTGAGCGGCTGGAAGTCGGATCGAGCATCCGAAAATGTATCGCGGGGCAGAAAAATAGCCTCTTGCTGGCTATCGGTCTGGATATTGTGACCGACGTAGGACCGCGCCGCGATAAAAACATGGCAACTCAAGTTTACCTGGGTATGTCCATCGGCGCGACCCGCATGGACGAAAAAGGCATTGTCGAAATCGACTGCCTGGAAAGTTAAGGAGGTGAATAACAATGGCTAGTGGAGCGAATTACACCAAATATGCAGCCCCTTCTCCCGCGACATTTATGGGCGCGGAGTGGGGCGGCAAGGTCCGGGCGACGCACGACACTTATACTTTCGCTTCCGCCGCTGCGGATACGGAAGTCAACGTCGGCGTGCTGATGCCGGGCGAGGTGTTCCTTACCGGATGGATCATCGGTGCCGACCTGGGCAGCGCAACCACGCTGAAGTTGGGCGACTCGGGCGATGACGACCGCTACCTTGCGGCGACCGTATTCACCACGGCGGGCCAGTGTACGCAGTGCGCCAAGGCGGAAGGTGTTGGCTACAAAAACACCACCACCAGCCCGATTCCGATCATCCTCAAGACGGGTGTAGAAGAGGCTACCGGCGCGGTCGAGGTGATCATTTTGAAGGCTGCGGCGAATTAACCTTTAACCGGAGCGGGGGCCTCAAAGCTCCCGCTCCATCGGTACGCTGATGGAAAAGGTCACGATCTGCACAAATTGGGACGGTTCCGGTTATTACCCGATTGAATACGTCAACTGGGACCACTGGCTTATTAAGCGCCTATAAGGAGGGAAAAGTGAAAAAAATCATTTTGTCAATTATGGCAACGTTGCTGCTGCTAACCGGCTGCAGTCTCATACAAATAAACAATAGCGAAGCTGTCGTGGTGCAGATAGCCGCGAAGCGCGTGGGGTTTTACGTCGGCCAGAAGAACCCGGAAATTGCGCCCATTGCAAAGGTAATGGCGCAGGGCGTTGTGGACGTGAACAATGATTCGGACATGCTCAAGGCCGCGCTGAATCTTGGCATCGAGGAACTGGTAAAAGTGGTGCCGAACGACCCGCTGCTGGAGTCCGACCTGAAACTGATTGTGTCCACGCTGCAGATCAATGTGCCGGACAGCAAGCTGGACATCGGGCAAATCAAGCCGCTTGTGGCGGCTTTTATTGAAGGCTTGGAAATTGGCGCGGCACATCCCAGGTAGAGCATGGAAACAGCGGCAATCGAAAAAGATAAATACGACCGCATGCACAATGTCCCGGGATATTCGCCGGGTCCTGGCGTGGCTCATGTCAGAACAGCGGAGGGGTATATGCCGCGAGGCTGTTCAGTCATCGACTTTGGGACCGGGACGGGTGACGCAGCACTGGCTTTTCTCTCGCGCGGATTTGACGCCTGGGCGGTCGATATTTCAAAAGAAGGGTTACGGCACGACTTCGGGGAAAAGTTCCTTCAGGGGCCTTTGTGGGCGTTGCCTGATGGCCTTCCGGCGGCGGACTGGGGTTTCTGTTGTGACGTGATGGAACATATCCCGCCGGATAAAGTCGAAGAATCATTGCGGCAAATGGCCGGAAGGGTTGCGAACTGTTTTTTCGCAATCAGCGGCGTCCCGGATTCGTGGGGAAAAAAGATCGGGGAAACGCTTCACTTGACCGTACGGCCTTGTCCGTGGTGGTTTGCCAGGCTGCAAAGTTATTGGGATTGCATCCGACTGGTTGAAGACACGGGAAGCGTGTTCATTTTCGTGGCGCGAGGTGCAAAGCATGACTGACCCTGTTTTGTGGGAATCGAACGGCATTTATGGACGCGCAGACATTCACCCGATGCCGAAGTGCGCCGGGAACTATTCCGGGACGGCGGTGGTGTTGGGTTCCGGCCGGACAATCTGGGATGACTGCGAAAAGATAGACTTCACAAAAGTGGAAGTCATCGCCGTCAACAATATGATCATGCACCACAAAGGCCGCGTACATCACGGTGTGTCGCTGCATCCGGAAGAGCCGCCGTTATGGAGACAGCTTCGCTGGACAAATCAGTGCGAGCCTTCATACGTTCACACGCATTCGCACAGATTACCCGAAAACAACGACAATTTGCCTCCGCAGGAATTTAAAACGCGGCATGGCCTTGACTATCTCTGGGTGATTGAAGGCGGGCGTGGGGGTTCGTCGGGGCTTTTTGCCTGCATGGTGGGGCTGGCTCTCGGATATGAGCGAATCATCGTTGCCGGGATTCCACTGGACGGAAACGGGCATTTTTTCGATCCGCCGGGAGCTATCACAAAGCAATTTACCGGAACGAATATCAAGATGGAATGGGATAACGCAAATCAAAAATACTTTAACGGGCGGGTCAAATCGCTTTCCGGCAATTCAAGGGATTGGCTGGGTGAGCCGCCGATAGAATGGGGGTTAAAATGAAAATGAAGAAAATAACGATACTGGCAATATTGTTTACGTTCATGCTCACAGCGGGGGCCTACGCTCAAACGATTTGGACGCATACAGCCGTTAAGACGGCCAGTGCGAAAATCACGGATGGGCGGGGATATTTCGGGGGCATCATCATTACGACTGACGGGACCAATAACGTCACGGTTGATGTTAGGGACGCGACCACGGCGGGGACCGGCACAAAATTGATTCCGACAACGGTTATATTAGCGAATGAGCGCGTCAAGTCGATTTCAGCGCCTCAATTCTATTGGAAAGGCGTTTATGTGACGGTCACGACCTCCGGCGCGACCGAATATGTTGTCTATTATGAAAAGAGGTAATTTCATGGCGCGCTGGATTATCATTGCATTACTGTTTTTTCCGAATATCGCGCTGGGCGGCGTGTATGTATCCGGCGGGGTGGACCCGGTAGAGATCGGGCGGCGGATTGCCGTCTCAAGCCCCGGCGTTATAACCCTTGCCACCGGCTCTGTCACGCGGGCAAACATGAAACTGTCAGCTGTTGACGGCGCGGCGTTTGTGGATTTTTCCACCGCGAACATTCTGACTGATTATGTCCCAGACCGTAGCAAACTCACCATCACCGACAGCGCAGGAAAAAAGTTGATCGGCTACATCAAAGCGCAGGGTGCGGGGGAGACGTATGGGAGCGAGCTTGTCACAAATGGCGATATGGAAACAGCCGCCCCCAACGGCGATGTTTATGCCTGTGTACATGGCGGTGACATTTACAAGCAGGCCGGTGGTGTTGGTAATTTTGCGGCATTGTCGCAAACAACGCGCAACTGGACTGGCATGGCCGCTGCCCCGAATGGCGATGTTTATG
>LSQX01182925.1_pt1 | contig 15966 bp, 15 predicted proteins | sample 654561 | NCBI WGS metagenome assembly LSQX01 (sample SAMN04489861, study PRJNA283612) | anaerobic digester metagenome | isolation source: 4 biogas reactors fed with cattle manure at either 37C or 55C with and... | place: Denmark: Kongens Lyngby | collected 2014 | reverse complement strand
CAGGGTAGCACTATGTTCTATTATGACAGCAAACCTTACTTGATGACGGCTACCACGGAAGGTAACAGCTTCTATTACTCCAACAATCACGGACTAGATTGGTTACAGACAGGGGAGAACCAGTCTCTTCCTGCCGAATTCACAAGGAGAAAATATGCATCGGTATCGACCGATGCGGAGAACTATATATGGATATTCGGCGGAATATCCTCTCAGGAATCACAAATTGCCGATGTTTGGAAGGGTCGCCTCAATAAATTCTCAGATATGTAAAATGCGCTTCTGGATCATCCTTTCCTGCTGGTTCACCCTCTCCACAATACTCCAAGCACAGGAGTACCGATATGAGATTGGAGGTGCTGCCGGCACTTCGTTTTACATGGGTGATGCCAACAAGAACAGCCTCTTCAAATATCCGGGCATTGCAGGCGGCTTGCTGATGCGTTACAACATTAGTCTTCATTGGGCTGTGAAAGCAAATATTCTGGCAGGCAGGGTCACCGGCAAGAGTGATGGTAGTGGTAACTATTTTCCTTACGGAGCCGATCATGCTTTCAGTAGGACCTTTGGCGAGACAGGTGCACAGGTAGAATTTAATTTTCTGCCCTACAGTGACCGACAGGAATATCTTCAAACCAGTCGCTATACACCGTATCTGCTGGCCGGTGCAGGTTTGACTGTCGCCTCTGGTGAGCGGTTATTTTTAAATATGAGCGTCCCAATTGGTGCCGGAGTGAAGTATAAAATTAAAAACAGGATGAATATCGGAATTGAATTTTCGATGAGAAAACTGTTCGGTGATGACTTTGATGTGACATGGAATGGCACAGAACCTGATTTAGATAATCCATACCGCATTCAGGGTTCTCTTTTGAAGAATAAGGACTGGTATTCCATCACAATGATTTACATGACTTGGGATTTCGGCTTACGCCGTGATCCCTGTTGTGGCAACTAACAATACAACCAACAAGAGATGTCGTTGATTGATAAACTGGATCATAATCGACTTCCTGCACATATTGCCATTATCATGGATGGTAACGGACGATGGGCTAAAACCAGGGGTCTGGACCGAAGTGCAGGACACAGGGAGGGAGTTGAGGCGATCAGGAGAGTAGTAGAAGCAGCTTCAGCTGCGTCGATTCAATACCTGACGTTATATGCGTTCTCTACTGAGAACTGGCATCGTCCCATGGACGAGGTGAGTGGGTTGATGGATCTAATGGTCTATGCGCTGACACGTGAGACGGCAAGACTGAAAAAGAACGGTGTACGGATTGTTGTTATCGGCGATCTTGATCGACTGCCGGATAATGTCCGAAAGATACTGCAAGATTGTATTCAGGAAACAGCAGGAGGAAAAAATCTTACCTTGGTGATTGCCCTGAGCTATTCATCAAAATGGGAGCTGACCCAGGCTGTGAAAAAGATCAGTGACGATATCGAGTCAGGGATTCTGCACAAGGAAGATATCTGCGAGGAGACATTCAGCAACTATCTCACCACCCGCAACTTGCCCGACCCTGACTTATTGATCCGCACTGGTGGTGAGCAGCGAATCAGCAATTTCCTTCTATGGCAGTCTGCCTACGCCGAGTTCTATTTCACTGAAACATTCTGGCCAGATTTCAACGATGAAGAGCTTTACAAAGCGATTCTTGATTACCAGAAACGGGAGAGACGATTTGGCAAGATCAGCGAACAAATTGAACCGGAACAATAATAAATCTATACTGCTCCTACGAGGAGTAATTGAAAAGAATAATCATACAACAATGTTGAAGAGAACATTCCTATTATTGATACTAGCCATTGCACTTTCACAGGCAACGTTGCCGGCACAGCAGAATGACACCATTCCTACAGGTCTGCCAGCAGAACTGAATGTGAATTACACAGCACCCCCAAAAAAGTACATAATTGCCGATATCGACATCACTGGTGTGGAGGGAACCATGTATGCAGATCAGAAGTTTGTCTTAGTAGGTTTCTCCGGTTTGGCAAAGGGGCAGGAGATCCAGATCCCCGGGGAGGAGATTACAGGTGCCTTGAAGCGTTTCTGGCGACAAGGTCTCTTTTCCGATGTGAAGATCATACAGAATAAAATTGAGGGCGATAGCGTATGGCTTGAAATCCGTCTCACAGACCGTCCAAGAGTAGCCAACATTCGCTATTTTGGCATGAAAAAGAGTGAGCAGGATGATATAGAGAAGAAGATTGGTTTCGTGAAAGGGAACCAGATCACCCCTCCCCAGATTGCACGGGCTGAGACCATCATTAAAAGTTTCTACGATGAAAAGGGATTTGGTGATGCCGAGGTACGCATTTTTCAACGACCCGATACCACACAATTGAACCAGGTGGTGCTGGAGATCAATGTAGACAAGAAAGAAAAACTAAAGGTCAACAGCATTTTGATTGAGGGCAATGAAGCTCTTAGTGACAACCAGCTGAAATGGGCAATGAAGAAGACAAACGAGAAAGGGAAGTTACGCAACCTTTTTCGTGCGAAGAAATTTGTAGAGGAACTCTTCGAAGAGGATAAAAAGAATCTGATTGGCAAGTACCACGAAAAAGGGTACCGAGATGCTGAGATTATCCGCGATACCGTTTTTAAACATGACGAGAAAACGGTCAACATCGAAATTGCACTCGAAGAGGGACCCTTATACCATATACGCTCCATCAACTGGGTGGGCAATACACAATATTCTTCAGCACAGCTGGGACAGCTACTCAACATGGCACCGGGTGATGTATACAACCAGAAGAAATTACAGGAACGACTGATTGTCGATGAGGATGCCGCGGTGAACCTATACCAGAACAACGGTTACCTCTTTTCCAACATAGATCCTGTAGAGATAAACATTGAAGAGGACTCAGTAGACCTCGAATTACGGGTAGTTGAAGGGCCCAAGGCAACCATCAAGCGGGTAATCATACAGGGCAACGACCGGCTTTACGAAGATGTGATCCGTCGTGAGTTACGCACCAAACCAGGAGCAGTTTTCAGCAAGGAAGACCTGCTACGCTCGGTACGTGAGATCGCCCAGACAGGACACTTCGACCCGGAGGCACTCTCTGCCGACATCTCAGGCGGCATCAACCCCAACCCGGAAGATGGTACAGTGGATATTACCTATCCACTCACCTCTAAGGGAAATGATCAAATTGAATTCTCCGCCGGATGGGGTGTAACTGGACTGGTGGGTAAACTGAGCCTTAAGCTGAACAATTTCTCACTGCAGAACCTACTCAACCCCTCTATGCACAGGGGCATCATCCCGCAAGGTGAAGGACAGACACTGGTGTTGAGTGCGCAGACCAACGGCCGTTACTACCAATCATATCAGTTCCAATTCATGGAACCCTGGTTCGGAGGAAAAAGGCCAAACAATCTTTCGGTGAGCGCCTACTACTCAAGATATACCGGCCTCAACAGCGATTACTACTCACAAAACGCTTACAATCCCTACATGTATGGTTATGGCGGATACGGTGGCTACCCATATGGTGGTGGATACGGAGGTTATGGTGGTTATGGTGGATACGGCGGCTATGGTGGCTATGGTGGTTATGGTGGTTACGAGGACATGGCCCAATATGCCTCCGACCCCAACCAGGTATTCAGCATGTTAGGATTGTCACTCGGATACGGCAAACGACTGGAGTGGCCCGACGACTACTTCCAATTCATGGGTGAACTGGGTTTCCAGCGTTATGGACTTAAAAACTGGTCGTGGAACCAGTTTCCTTTCCAGACTGGAGTCAGTAACAGTATCACGCTCGGTTTTACCCTTTCACGCGTCTCTACCGACAATCCCATTTATACACGTACTGGATCACAGTTCACACTGAGTGTGAGCGCCACCCCACCCTTCTCCCTTTGGGACGGGAAAAATTACGATGCGCTGGCCTACAACAATCCGGAAAAATACCGTTGGAATGAATACCACAAGTGGAAACTGAAGATCCGTACCTTCACCCCACTCACCCCTTCCACGGTCACCCGTACACCAGTAATCGCTACCCGCGTAGAGTTTGGTATTCTTGGACATTACAACAAAAACAAGCTAACGCCCTTTGAGACCTTCGATGTGGGTGGAGATGGCATGAGTGGTTACACCTCCTCCTTTGCAACTGAGAACATAGCTCTGAGAGGTTATGAGAACAATTCAATCGCACAACAGGCACGCGCATACACCCGGTTGGGTTTTGAGTTGCGTTACCCTTTCATTCTGGAACCCAACTCTACCATCTATGGTGTCGCCTTCCTGGAAGCCGGTAATGCCTGGTATGAGATAAAGGATCTCAATCCCTTCGATCTGAAACGGTCGGCCGGTGTGGGAGCCCGTATTTTCCTGCCCATGATCGGGTTAATGGGTATCGACTGGGCTTACGGCTTTGACACTGTCTTTGGTACCGGCAATAGACAACGTGGCGGCAGTCAGTTCCACTTCATCATTGGTCAGGAGTTCTGATAAATGCTATAGTATTGGTTAATGAAGTAATAAATGGAATTTAAGTCTGATTCTCAGATCATTTTAACATTATTTACGCAAGCTGTTCTAAACGTTAAACCTTAAAATCCGTCTTTATTATCAGTATCACCTGTAATAAACATCTAAAAAAGAAAAATATGAAACGAGTATTATTAGTTTTCGGGCTTTTGATGATGATCTCCATGGGACACAGTTTTGCACAGAAATATGCACTGATCGACATGGAATATATTCTCAAACGTATTCCAACTTACGAAAGCGCAAACAAACAGCTGGAAGCCATGACAGAAGAATGGCAGGCAGAAGTGGACAAAGAGGTGGAGACTGTAAATGCCATGTACAAGAAATACCAGGCAGATATAACCTTCCTGGCAGGCAGCGAGAAGACCAAACGGGAAAATGAGATCGTGGCCAAGGAGAATGCCATACAGGAGCTCCGCAATCAATACTTCGGGCCGCAGGGAGCTCTCTTCGAGCAACAGGAAAAACTGATCAAGCCAATTCAGGATAGCATCTACGAAGCAATCAAAGATCTGTCAAATGAACAGGGATATGCACTTGTAGTAGATCGCGCCTCAGCCACGGCGGTGATTTTCGCCTCTCCCTCCATCGATATCAGTGATCTGGTACTCGCCCGGTTAGGCTATTAAAAATAAAAGATTACCTTTGTAGGCTCTTTGAACACAGCATTATTCATTAAAAATTGAGAAATAAAAACATGTTGAAAAAATTATTGATCTGTATGATTGCTCTGGCCCCACTGGCGGCCGTGGCACAGGATGTGAAAATCGCGTACGTGAACGCACAGGAGATATTCTCCACAATGCCGGAACTGGCTGGAATCGAAACCCAATTGAGCACTAAACAGGAGGAGATTTCAAAGAATGGTCAGGCACTGGTAGATGAATTCAACAAGAAAGCGGAGGAGTTTGACAAGAACAAGGCCACATCCGACGCCGTACTGCAGGATCAGCAACGACAACTGGCCCAGATCCAGGAACGCTATCAGGTCTATCTGCAGAACAGTCAGCAGGAGATGCAGCAACTACAACAACAGCTGTTGGAGCCTGTAAACAAGAAGATTGCCGATGCCATCAAAGCAGTAGGTGATCAAAACAGTTACACATTCGTCTTTGATGTCTCCACCATGCAATCACCCATTGTGTATGTGAGCCCTACAGCCGTGAACATCACACCCATGGTGAAAAGTAAACTGGGCATTCAGTAAAAGCTGACATAATTTACGCACAAAAAATGGGCTTCCGTTAAAGGGGCCCATTTTTTATATAGTCGCCGCAATCGTGATTACAACCCTTTTATCACCAGCAAGGGTGTGTCGGAATGGAACAGCATGCGACGTGCAATGCCGGGATTGAACATACGCGCGAATATATTTCTCCGGGAGCTTGATAGAGAAATCATGTCAATCTGATGTTCCTTTACGAACTTTTCGAGTGATTCTTCAAGTCCGATATTCGGATCAATCACACGATACTCCGTTTCCAAATGCGGATAAAGCTCAGCAAATCGTTTCTGAATGCCTGACAGCTTGATCTCGTTCCATACATCCTCATTTCTTGCTATATGTGCAAGATAAATCTTCACCTGATAGGGTTTGAGAAATTGCATCATGATATCGAACGCCTTAAACTCACGTTCCTGAAAATTGGTTAGAAAGACGATGTGCCTCATCTCTGCCACTCCCTGCACCTGAGTACCTTCCGGTATGGCAAACACAGGTGTGCGACATCCATCCATCACCTCAGCGGTAACACTACCAATGAGATCCATCTCTTTGGCATTTCGTCCCCTGGTGCCCATGACAATTGCTGTAGGCCTAAACTTCTTTGAGTATGAGATGATTTCCTCTTCCGGGAGACCCTCTACCAGGAGTGTCTGAAAAGACACATCCGGCAGAATACCGGTTTCAACTTCCTTTCTGATCTTATCAACCAGAAGATTCATCTCTTTCTCAGTCTTACTCTTCACATCCTGATAAATGCTTTTGTCCGCCGGTTGTATCGTGAAGGAGTCACCGAAGGGGACCGATGCGGGATAAAAGGGAGTGAAGAAAACATGCATCAGCTTCACCTCACATTCGAGGTCGCGAGCCAGTCGAAAGGCGAATGTACAAGCAGTTAGTGAATAATCGGAGAAATCTACTGGAACAAGTATCTCTTTTAGCTTCTCCTTGTTCGTTGTTTTGGCATCCTGTTCGCTGAAATCAATCTCTTCAATGATACGCAGGGCACGCGGCAAGTCGCTCTCATTGATCCTCACTCGCACATTACCCGGTATAACCGGCTCAATCATCCTGACACCGTGAATCACGGCCGGTATTCCTTCCGACTCCAGAATAGTCTTCAGAATATGGGCTTTCTCATATGTGTGAATGGCCACGGTGACCATTTTCTCTTCGTGATGTTTGTGATCTTTATCCATACTGTAATCAATTGAGACATATGCAGCCGGCAGCCACAGATGTCAGTGAGACGTAAAAAAACCCAATCACATATTTTCAATCAAACGGTCATTGGGTTTTATGTGATATTTTAATCTTCCTCTTCCGTCACCTCCGGTTGGTGTTCCGGTTCAGGGTAATTATCCAGCCCCAGGATCTTGAGGGCCTTGTCAAAAATGGTGGTATCGTCAAGTACAACTATACCACCATTTGGTCCCGGCTCAATATGTATCCCCACACTCTTGCCTTCCTTGAAATTGTATCCGCCAAAATAGTTGCGCACGGTTTCGGGTTTCATATCCAATTCTGCGGCTATTTGGTGGATACTGCCATCAGGGAGTTTGTCTTTCAGTTCTCTTAGTTCATTAAAGGTAATTGTTCTTGCCATGGCTTTTTTATTTTAGTTGATAATTCCGTAACAAATTAGATTGATGCCTTAAACTTACGGAAAAAAAAAGAGATTGCAAACTTTTTCCTCAAAATCTTTATTAAAAGAGGAGTAAACGGTCAGGCTAAATTTTTCAATGTGGAAGAGATGACAATAGGGGGCTGAATAAAGTCACAAGAAAGAGGTAGGCAAGGATGTACATTGTCAGCCAATTGCCTTGTTTTATCTTGTATAGTCTATTGGTTGCCATATCTTTAGTTGCAGGCAGTCGATGCAGCAGAAGCATCATGAGCCGATAGAGCAGGAATGCCAGCAATGAGCCGGCTAATATACCCGCCACAATATCGGAGATGAAGTGCACACCCAGATAAATACGGGTGTAGCTGTTGAGTAGCGCCCAGCCTAATACTGCAACTGTTACACCACGGTGCCGAAAGAGTAATGAGAGGAAGACAGCCAGTCCGAAGCTGTTGGTGGCATGTCCCGAAATGAATCCGTACTTACCGCCACGATAACCGTTGACGATATCCACAAGCTCTTTAAAGTCTGGATGATGTGTTGGGCGAAAGCGTTCGAAGAATGGCTTGCAGAAACCAGATGAGAACTGATCACTAAGTACGAACACGAGGATGAAGAAAAGGGTGACAAGCATAGCCTGCTTGCGGGGTGTCTTATAGAAAAAGAGAAATAGGATTGCCAGAAAGACCGGAATCCAGATAAAACGACCGCTCACAGTCCACATCCAGTCATCCAGGAAGGAGGAGTTGCTTCCGTTCAACAGAAAAAAGAGATCTCTTTCCAGGGGTATTAAATTCTCTATTGCCTCTTTCATTAAGTCAGCTATTATCCGATATGGGTCAGGCGGCAATTGTCATATTGTCAAATTACCTCCACATTTTTCTTCTCTGTCCAGCCAACACTGCCGTTGGCAATTTCTACTTCAAACCAGTTACCGTCACTATTTCTGATGTTCACCTTCGTCCCCTCATGCAGTTCAAAGAGGCGGTTGCTGTTCAGATCGGGAGAAGCGTTCACAGCAGCTGCACCCACCATTACAATGGCATCGTTGCGCTTGGCACGTTCTTTTTTCTGACTGAAAGAGAAGGAGGTGGTAACAATAATCAGCAGGAGAAACAGGATACCGCTATAAAATGCAGTTTTCCTTGCCCAAAGAAGACGCAAGAAAAGGAAGAGGGCAATACAAGTGAGAAACAGCAGGTAGAAGATGATACTAATCACCGCCCAACGGTTTGAGCTGTAAAGGTCTCTCACCGACTTGAACCAATCTTGCAGGAAGAAGATGCCGACATGTTCAATACGATCTTCCGTCTTGTTTCTTGCAAAACGCAAGTTGTGACGAATGTCACCATTGCCGGGTTCAAGAAGGTAGGCTCGTTCATAATTTAGGATGGCTTTTGCCAACTGGTTGTCCCTGAAATAGGCGTTTCCGAGGTTGTAGTAAAGTGTTGCCGACTCACTGTTCTGGGCAAGTGCCTCTTTCACCAGCATCTCATACTGTTGAATGCTTTTCCGGAAATCGCCTGCCCTGTATGCCTCTGCTGCTGCCTCAACCACAGAAAGAGACTTCTGTTCCATTGCTGTCGCAACACTATCGAGCGGTTGCTGAGGTGCGTCAATGCTATCCTGGGCAGATATTCCAGTCAAGGGTAGGCACATCAACAAGAGGCTGAGGCCCATTAATTGAAATAGGTTAAGCCGTATCATTTTGATTTCTTTAATCTGTTTTCCATCTCTCCAATTGCATCCAGTGTATCCTGATAGAGTCTATCCATGGCTGCATCCCCTTCTGAAGGTGCGTAGCGTGCAAACTCACAACTGTCCAGAATCTTCAGGAAGCGGTCTGTAAGCTCCTCGGAAATTCCATAACTCTTTAGCTCGGTCTCCACATTGTCTCGCGAGAGGCGGGCCACCGGTATGGAGAGCTTGTCACTGAAATAACCCCAGAGAGCACGTAGCAATTCCTCATAGAAGTCTTCACGTTTCTGGCCCCTAAGATACTGCTCAGCTTTTTTCAGTCGCTTAAAAGCGATCTTGTTGGCTTTGCGGTTACGCATCAGCGCAACATTGGCATTCTCTCTCACCTGTTTGCGATAAATCAGGTATAGCGTGATTAGCATGATTAACGGGAGTAGCAACCATAACCAGTAGCCTATTGAACCGACAAAAAAACTGTCTCTCCGCTGATAATCGGGATCATCTGTAATCAGGAAGCGGATATCCTGTTCTACCTTCACATCCTGACGGTTCACGAAAGAGGTGGCAGGCGAAGTGTTGGGGTCTCCTTTTGCGATATTCAACTCATATCCAGCAGTGGTTAAGCTAGTATAACTGGCAGTCCGAGGATCAAAATAGGTGAATTCAACTGGTGGTATGTTGTATGTACCCTCATAGCGGGGAATGACCATATACTCAATCCGTCGCATCCCGGTGAGACCGTTCGTGGTTGCGTTTACAATGTTGTCCACCTTGGGGTCATACTGCTCAAAATTATCAGGGAACACTATCTCGGGGTTGCGTATCAGCTTCAGGTTACCCGTACCCGATATTTCAAGCTGCAGGGTGATCGCTTCATTTGCCCTGCTATCTGTTTTGCTGATAACAGGCTTCATGGTGAAGCTGCCCACAGCATTGGCAAAGTTGGTCGGTTTAGGCTCCGGCAGAGGCTTCACATCAATATCAAGCGGATTGGTTCTCATCTCTTTTTTCACATCCACCATCACCTCCTGTGGTCCGAAGAATGAGGAGACTTTCTTGCCGGAAGGAACCGAGAAGACCATCTCCAGGCTGCCGGAGGGTATGGTAATCTTTCCGGGACGCTGCGGGAAAAGAAGTGTCTTGCGCAAATCGGCAGTGTAGTAGTTTCTACCGTTGTATCGTTCCATCTGCAACTGCTTGTTCACCGGAAGATCAATTTCCTCCACCATGAATCCCTCGAACTCAGGAAACTGGATCTTTCCGAAATTGACTACGTTCAGCGTCGTGTACAACCTAAAGGTGACTGTGAACCCCTCCTGTTCATACAGATTGCTCTTGGAAACTATCGCCCTGATAAAGGCATCGCGTTCGGAAACTGTTGCACTTCCGCCAGCTCTCTCTGGTTGGCGATTACCTCCAGGCGAAGAGTCAGCCGCAGCTTCATCGGGTGGCAACACTTTTATTTGCAGGCTGTTGGACTGGTAGTTACTTCCATCCACAGTAATGGATGCTGCAGGGATGGTATAATTACCTGCTTTCGTAGGCATCAAGATGTAGGTATAGGTCACCGACATCTCTGAAGTGGTCTTACCGTTGATGGTTTGCTGGCTGTAACTTGTGGAGGTACTTGGGCCGAAAAGCAAGTCGAACCCGTTCAGTTCCGGTAAACGCAGGTCACGTCCCTCCTTGTTGAGGTGATAACTGAGCCTGAACTGTTCACCCTCCACCACGGATGCTGGGGCAGTTGCCTTGAAGGTTACCTGTGCTAAAGTCCTTGGGACGTTAGAGGTAAGCATTCCCAAAAGTAAGAATAGAGTGAACTGTATATATTTCTTCCGTTTCATCTGCATTGCAATGCTACCAGTTTCTGTTGTTTCGTCTGTTCTCCTCAACCTTTTGTTCTCTCTCCTGAGCCTTTATCTGCTGCACCTTTTCCTGTGTCTGCTGCTCATCCTGCTCGATGGCCTGGAGCAGCTGACGGGCATTGTCGCGTGACATTTGTTCCGGTTGATCGGGTTGTTCTGCCCGCTGATTCTGCTGATCCTGCTGATCCTGCTGATCCTGCTGCTGTTGATTATTATCCTGATTCTGGTCTTGTTGGTCCTGCTGGTCCTGCTGGTCCTGTTGATCCTGAATCATCTTTTGCACCACCGCCAGATTGTAACGGGTCTCATCATCTTGAGGATTGAGTCGGAGTGCCATCTTATAGGCTTCCATGGATTGTTGCAACTCTTTCTTCTGCAACAGTGAATTGCCAATATTGTGCCATCCCGCTGCTGCCTCTTCCGGGTTCTCCTGTTCCAAGCCTGCGAAATGCTGATACTGCTCTGCGGCTTTGTCCCACTCCTTCTGTCGGTAAAAGGTATTGCCCAGATTGAAGATGGCCTCCTTCGATTCCGGGTTCTCCTCTACCGCCTTCCCATATAAATCGGCAGCATCAGAGAACTTCTGCTGTTCATATTGTTTGTTCCCTTTTCGTATGTTCTTCCTGACCTCTTTCTGCGCGAATAGCGATAAAGGAAGAGAAACCGTTATCAGGATAAAAAAGGCTTTTATGATTACTGTTCGTCTCATCTGAATAACTTCACGTTTCTGAACAATCTGTTTTTCTTGTCATAAATGAGCACCTCCACCAGGAGTATTATCAGCAGTACCCACCCCAGCAAGGGGAATTGTTCGTCATATTCGGAGTAGGAAAGCGAAGCAGTGCGCGTCGTCTCCAACTCATCCAACTGTACCTCCAATGCTCGAATGGCACTGTTCGAATTATCGGCACGCACATACAGTCCTCCACCCAGGCGGGCAATCTCCATCGCCATCTCCTCGTTCAGGCGTGAAACCACTACGTTCCCTTCGCTGTCGGCAAGATAATTGCTGCCAGTGTCTCCACCAGGCAGAGGAGAGCCCTCGGGAGAACCCACACCCAACACATTGATCATCACCCCTGCCTCGGCAGCCTTGGCAGCCTGTTCCGCAGCGTTACCCTCGTGATCCTCCCCGTCGGTGATGATCACCATCGCTCGGCTCACCTCTTCATCTGCCGAGAAGGAGGTCATGCCCAGGCTGATTGCTTGCGCGATAGCAGTACCTTGCACCGGCACCAGTGAAGGATCGATTGTATTGAGAAATATCTTTGCCGACTGTGTATCGGAGGTGAGGGGCATCTGGACATATGCCTCACCTGCAAAGACGATCAGTGCCACCTTGTCGTTCTTGCGCACGTCGATGAGACGGGAGAGGATCTGGCGGGCCCGACTCAACCGGTTGGGTGAGAGGTCATTGGCAAGCATCGAGTTGGAAACATCAACAGCGATTACAAGCTCGATGCCCTCCTTTTCAACTGTCTCCACCTTGGTACCGAATTGCGGGCGGGCAACCAGTAAGATACCGGCACAAAGGGCGGCGAAGATGAACCAGAATTTCAGGTATGAGCGTTTCAGCGAGAGCTCAGGCATCATCAATCTGAGCGTGTTGAGATTTCCCATCTTCTGGACATCTTTTCGCTTCCTGATGTTCAGATAGAGGTAAACAACCAGCAACAGAGGCATCGCAGCAAAGAGCCACAGAAATTCCGGATTTCCGAATCTAAACATTCTATTTACACTTCTCTTTTTTCATTCATACTCAATCTTTCCTGCTGCCGTCACTTCAATGGTCACGGTATGCTTCTCAACCAGGTACGTCTCAACAGCAGTTCCAGCAAAATCAATGCCAGGGCAGCCAGTGCCCATGGAAGAAACAGCTCCTGTCGTCTCGTCACATTCTGTACACTGATCAGATACTTCTCCATTTCGTCAATCTCATTGTAGACCTGACGCAGTCCTTCGGTATCCTGTGCACGGAAGTATTGGCCACCGGTCATGGCTGCAATCTCGGTGAGCGTCTCCTCATCGATGTCTACCGGCATGTTCTGCATACGGATGCCATAGGGTGTATTGACCGGTGTTGGGGCCATTCCTTTGGTGCCGACCCCCACCGTGTAGACCCTTATCCCGTAAGAGCGTGCCAGGTCGGCTGCCGTGAGCGGCGCAATCTGACCGCTGTTATTGGTGCCGTCGGTAAGCAGGATTACCACCTTCGACTGCGACTGGCTATCCTTCAGTCGGTTCACTGAGGTAGCCAGGCCGAGACCGATGGCTGTACCATCGTCTATCATGCCAAAGTTAATCTCGTTGAGCAAGTTCAGTAACACCTTGTGGTCGGTGGTGAGCGGACATTGCGTGAAACTTTCGCCCGCGAAGATCACCAGTCCGATGTTGTCGTTGCTGCGGTCGGTAATAAACTCAGCTGCCACCTTTCTGGCTGCCTGCAATCGGTCTGGCTGCAGATCCTGTGCCAGCATGGAACCGGACACGTCGAGTGCCATCACAATATCGATTCCCTGCGTCTCCGACTCTTCCCAACTGCTTACCGACTGGGGACGGGCAATGACCACGATCACCAGCGCTAGTGAGAGCAATCGAAGAATGAAGGGGAAGTGTCGCATGTAGACCCTGAAACCGGGTTTCATGCCATTGAAAGCATTCGCTGAAGCAAGCCTGAAGGAGGCCTGCGTCTTTGATAGACGCACCACGTACCAGACTGTCAGCGGTATGAGCAACAGCAGCAGATAGAGATATTTAGGATGCAAAAATTCCATGTCTGTTTACTCTTGTTCGTTTTCCGGATTTGCACTGCCAGCTTTTCTTCCATTCTGTTTCGGATCAGGCAGAAGTTCTTCTTCTTTTGTCTGATTCACGAAGAAATAGGCATTCACCATGCTCAGATCGTTCTCGTCAGGATAAGGCTTGTATTTGGCAAACTTCACCAGGTCGGCAGTGGTGAGGATCTGCTTCAGGTTGTCGTAGATGGAGTCGGTTTCAGCCACCTTGCGTATTGAATGCAGTATCTCGCCCGAAGTCATCTCCATGGCCTGTATCCCTTCCCTCTCCCAGATGTAGGACCTCAGGATATCTGTCAACCTGCTGTAAAACTCTTTCTCCCGTCCCTGCAACCATATTTTCTCTTGTTTGAGCTTGTCGAGCTCCCTCACGGCACGAACATGGGCAGGTAGCACCTCAGGGGGTGTGAAGAAATAGCCTTTTCTCTTTTTCCGCAGCACCAGGTAAATTGCCAGACCTATCAATCCCAGCAAGAGGATTACACCCACCAGAATCCATAATAGCCAGAGATAATCGGTCCAGACGAAAGGAGCTTTTCGTATTGCTTTTATATCATTGAGCTGCAACTGATTGAAATCAATGGAGTCAGTCTCACCCTTGTTGATTCGCTCCAGGTACACCAGCGTGGAGTCGGAGAGCTGAGGTGAGGTCACCTTCAGTCCGAACGAATTGGAGAGGATGGTATCCTTCCCGTCGAAGATGGGAATGTGGGGAACATGATAAAGCGTAGAGTCAAAAGAGGTGATCAGGTAGCGGAAATTGAGCGTCATCACGTTGTTCTCGATGGTGGTGTCAGGTGGCAACATGGCAATCACTTCGATTCCGGGAATGATCTCTTTCTCATATACCGGGAAATGGATGGTTTTCTCTTTGGGTGTGATCACTTTCAGATTGATCACCGCCTGCTCCCCGATCAGGATCTCGGAAGGCTGTACGGTGGCATGCACAGATGCACGCTGGGCTTGGAGCTCTCCTCCCAGCAGGAAGGAGAGCGACACCAGTATCACTTTGAACACCCATCCATTATGTCTCATCTTTCTATCCAAGTCTATCTTCTTTGTTGAAGTAATTGCAACAACGACTTCACATAATCACTCTCGGTAGAAACCGAGACACTGTCCACTCCGCTTTGGCGGGTGGCAGTCTTCATTTTTTCCTGCAGTTTGTTCCACCAGTTGCGGTATTGTGCTTGCACCCGTTTGGATGAACTGTCGATCCACTGTTCACTCCCTGTCTCAGGATCCCACACCTTCATCAGTCCCACCGGTTGGAGGGCAGTGCTTAGTTGATCATACACTTGAATGGCCATCAGGTCATGCTTGCGGCTGGCAATCTGCATCGCCTTCTGGTAGTCGTCCACATCGATGAAGTCGGAAATCAGAAAGGCTGTGCTTCGCTTCTTGATGGCATTGGTCATGTAGCGCAATGCCATGTTAAGGTCTGTACCGTTGCTCTCGGGTGTGAAACCCAGTATCTCACGAATGATGAAGAGGATATGTTTCCTCCCCTTCTGTGGTGGGATAAACTTCTCCACCTTATCGGTGAAGATGATCATGCCTATCTTGTCGTTGTTCTGGATCGCCGAAAAGGCAAGCGTGGCAGCTATCTCCGCCACCATGTCACGTTTTAACAGTGACCGGGAGCCGAAGCCGAGACTTTCCGACATGTCAATCATCAACATCACCGTCAGCTCCCGCTCCTCTTCAAAGATCTTGATGTAGGGCCGGTTGTAGCGTGCGGTCACGTTCCAGTCGATGTCGCGCATGTCGTCACCGTAACGGTACTCCCTCACCTCCGAAAAAGCCATACCACGTCCCTTGAAAGCAGAATGGTACTCACCGGCGAAGATGTTTCGCGAGAGACCCCTTGCTTTTATCTCGATGTGACGTACTTTCTTGATCAGGTCGGTTGCTTCCATATAGAATTGCAGTTTCTCCCCACGGGATGTTACAGCGTTGATTCAATCATCTCTATTCTGCATCCTGCCGATCAGGGCACCTCAACCTTGTTGAGTATCTCGCTGACAATCTCCTCGCTGGTCATATTGTTGGCTTCCGCTTCATAGGTGAGCCCGATGCGGTGGCGGAGCACGTCGTGACACACAGCCCGTATATCTTCGGGAATCACATAGCCACGGCGCTTGATAAAGGCAAAGGCGCGTGCAGCCAATGCCAGGTTGATTGAAGCACGGGGTGAGGCACCGAAGCCTATCATATCTTTGAGGTGTGCCAT
>LSQX01135478.1_pt1 | contig 15969 bp, 15 predicted proteins | sample 654561 | NCBI WGS metagenome assembly LSQX01 (sample SAMN04489861, study PRJNA283612) | anaerobic digester metagenome | isolation source: 4 biogas reactors fed with cattle manure at either 37C or 55C with and... | place: Denmark: Kongens Lyngby | collected 2014 | reverse complement strand
TTGCCGCGTTTGGCCGGCAGGCAGTGCATCACGATGGCGCCGGGATTAGCCGCTGCCAGCAAGGCCTGATTGATCTGGTAGGACAGGAATTGTTTCTCCTTTTCTTCAGCTTCACCTTCCTGACCCATACTGGCCCAGACATCCGTATAGACCACATCGGCTCCCTTTATTGCTTCCCAGGGGTTCTCCACCACTTCCAAGCGTGCCCCGCTGAATTGAGCGTCCTGGCGGGCCATCGCCAATACCTGGGAATCGGGTTCAAATCCAGGAGGACAGGCTATGGTCATGTCCATACCCACCTTGGCGCATCCGTAAAGCAATTCATGAGCTACGTTGTTGCCATCGCCGATGTAAACCAATTTCAATCCCTGCAGGCGCCCCTTGTGCTCCTGGGCCGTCATAAGATCGCCGATCACCTGGGTGGGGTGAAGCAGGTCAGTCAGACCATTAATGACCGGAATCGAAGCCCAGTGGGCCAGCTCCAATACCTCGTCATGAGCAAAGGTCCGAATCATAATGCCATCCAGCATCCTCGACAACACCAGAGCGGTGTCTTTTACCGTCTCTCCCCGCCCCAATTGGATATCCTTGGGGCTTAGAAATAATGCATATCCACCCAACTGGTACATTCCCACCTCAAAGGCTACCCGGGTGCGGGTGGACGACTTTTGAAAGATCATCCCCAGGGTCTTGCCAGCCAGCAGAGGGTGCGGGACACTCTGTTTCTGCAATTTTTTCAATTCCAATCCTACTTCCAGTAGGTAGGCTACCTCGTCCGCGCTGTAATCATGGATACTGATAAAATCCCGGCCTTTCAGTTTGTCACTGACCTGCATCGTCAAGCCCATCCTTCCAACTATTTTATTGCCATTCCTTCAGAGCAGCCTGTAGTATTGCCAACGCCTGATCGATCTCAGCTGTGGTGATGTTCAATGGAGGCACAAAACGCAGCACTTGGGGTCCGGCCCCAATCAGCAGCAAGCCCAAATTCATGCATATCTCTACCAGGTCCCGGACCTCCCGGTCGAATTCGATGCCTAACATCAGGCCCATACCTCTGACTTCTATTATTCGCGTGTCGGTGAGACTGTTGAGTCTCTGGCGCAGGTAAGCACCTATTGATTGGACCTCTTCCAGGAAATGGGGGGAGCTCACCGTCTCCGTGACATAATTGGCCACCGCGGTGGCCAACGGGGTTCCGCCGAAAGTGGACGCATGGTCGCCGGGTGCAAAACCGTCCGCCGCCTGATCACTAGCCAGCATGGCCCCGATTGGGAATCCCCCGCCCAAACCTTTGGCCAAGGTTACAATATCGGGTTTTATACCATAGGATTGATAGGCAAAAAACGTACCGCAGCGGCCTATCCCGCTCTGCACCTCATCAAATATGAGCAGTATGCCTTCCCGGTCGCACAGCTGGCGGATCTCAGTTAAAAATTCGGATCGGGCAGGATGTATCCCCCCCTCCCCTTGTACCGGTTCCAGCATTATGGCGGCAGTCTCCTCATTTATCAGTCGCCGCACCGACTCCAGGCTATTATAATCAGCATATACGAATCCCGCCGGCAGCGGAGCAAAGCCCTCCTGGTATTTCTTCTGACCGGTGGCAGTTACCGTAGCCAGGGTGCGGCCGTGAAAAGAATCGTTAAATACTATGAATTGGTTCCGTTGAGGCTGGTCCTGGCGATAATGGTATTTGCGGGCCAACTTCAGGGCCGCTTCGTTGGCCTCAGCCCCACTGTTGCAGAAGAACGCCTTGCCCAAACCGGACAATTTGACGAGTTTCTCGGCCAGCTCCACCTGGGGCTGTATCCAGTACAAGTTGGAAACATGCCAAAGCTGGGCAGTCTGTTGATTAAGGGCGGCCTGCAAACCTGGATCGCAATGGCCCAGTACGCATACCGCTATACCGCCCAGGAAATCCAGGTACTCATTGCCGTCCGCATCCCATACAGAAGATCCCGAACCCCTCACCAAAGCTATCGGAAAGCGGCTGTAGGTGTTCATTACATATTGCTGGCCCTTATTTAGAATCGATTGATTGGTCATCTTCATGTTCTCCTTCCCTGATCGAGTCTTCGCATCACCACGTTACCATGGTGCCCACCCCTTTATTCGTAAATATCTCCAACAGGATGGAATGGGGAACCCGGCCGTCGATGATGTGGGTGCGTCCCACGCCGCCTTGTACAGCTTCCACACAGCACTGTACCTTGGGTATCATGCCTCCGGCTATCACTGCGCGGTCGATATAGTCGGGGACCTCGCCCACTTTAAGAACTGATATGAGGCTGTCTGGATCTTGGGCATCCATCAACAGGCCGGGAACATCAGTCAGCAATACCAGTTTGTCAGCCTTCATGGCCACGGCAAGGGCCGCCGCCACCAGATCGGCGTTGATGTTGTAACTTCTCTGCTGCGCATCTACTCCGATGGGAGCTATTACCGGGATATAGCCATTATTGATCACCGTCTCTATGATCTCGGGGTTGACGTTCCTGACTTCGCCTACAAAACCCATCGCTCCGCTGGCATCAGCGAAATCAGCCTCGATCAGGCCTCCATCTTTTCCGGACATACCGATGGCCTTCCCTCCGCTGGCGTTGATCCCGCTGACAATCTGTTTGTTGACCTTGCCGCCCAGCACCATCTCCACCACTTCCATGGCATCGGCATCAGTGACCCGCAGCCCGTTGACGAAACTGCTTTTTATATCCAACCGCTTGAGCATGGCATTTATCTCCGGTCCTCCCCCATGTACCACTATGGGGTGCATACCCACGTATTTCATCAGCACAATATCCTGCATTACCTTCTGTTTCAGGCAGTCATCGGTCATGGCCGCCCCGCCGTACTTGATAACCACCCGCCGGCCATAGAATTGTTTGATATAAGGCAAGGATCCACTCAATTCTGCCGCCTAGGTCCGGTAGGCAGCATTGATCCTTACATACTCGTAGGTCAGGTCACAACCCCAGGCCGTGGCCCGCTCCTGTCCGCTTTTCATATCCACCCGGATGACTACCGGGTCCTTCTGTAATTCCCAGCAGGCCCTTTCCTCGTCAAATTCAAAGCCCATCCCATCAGCGGCCATCTGCACACCACCCAGATAAATATCAACCTGGCCGGGATCGAACCGAGCCCCGGAGTAGCCAGCCGCCGCCAGAATGCGCCCCCAATTGGCATCTTCACCGAAGACTGCCGCCTTAGTAAGGTTGGATGCGGTTATCGATCGAGCTACGGTACGGGCAACAGTCTGACTATCCGCATTGATCACCTCGACCTCTATAAGCCGGGTGGCGCCCTCTCCATCCCGGGCAATCTTTTTAGCCAGACTGGTGCACACATAATCCAGGGCTTTCTGGAATGCCTTGCCAACCGCGCTGTTTGGACTATCTATGCATTCATTGCCGGCCAAACCGTTGGCAAGGATCAAAACCATATCGTTGGTGGAAGTATCGCGGTCCACACTTATCATATTGAAAGATTGGTCGGTGGACGCCGCCAGCATCTGCTGCAAACACTGGGTGCTGATCACTGCATCGGTAGTAATAAAACTCAACATGGTAGCCATGTTGGGATGTATCATCCCTGAGCCCTTGGCGATGGCACCGATCCGCACCGGGTGGTCGCCTATTTCGATCTCCACCGCTATCTGCTTGCTGACCAAGTCGGTAGTCATGATAGCCTCGGCGGCATTGGCGCCCCCTTGGCGGGAAAGACCAGCCGCAGCAGCGCGAATGCCTTGTTCTATGCGTTCCATGGGCATGGCTACCCCGATAACCCCAGTGGAGGCAACCAGGACGTTATGGGGATCGACATCCAACAACTGGCCAGTCAGTCGTGCCATTGCAAGGGTGTCATCCCAACCAGACTGGCCCGTACAGGCATTGGCGTTACCGCTGTTGGCCACGATAGCCTGGGCATATCCATTCTCCAGGTGACTCCGGTCCACATCCACACAGGCGGCCCGTACGATATTGGTAGTAAAAACTCCCGCTGCCTTGGCCGGGTGGGTAGAGTAAATGATGGCTACGTCTTTTTTGTCGGTTTTCTTGATCACGGCCTCGACGCCCTGAGCCAGAAATCCCTGCGGAGCCGTAACCGAACCATCTATAATTTGCATATCTTAACCCCTTCTGTCGTCGCTAATAACAAGCGGAGATGTCTCCACAAATGCTTAAAAGGCTAGGGGTGAACTCCAGCCAACCTCAGTCCTTTAGTCTCCTCGATCCCCAGCATCAGATTCAGGTTTTGGATGGCCTGCCCGGATGCCCCTTTGCAGAGATTGTCGAGAGCGGAAACAAGCATTACCTGACCGCTGTCATCATCGGCATAGACCCCTATCTGCACCATGTTGCTGCCGTATACCCATTTAGTGCTGGGGAATACCCCCGGTGGAAGTATATCCACGAAGAACTCATCCCGGTATTGGTCCTCCAGTACCTCCCTGACTCGACCTGGGGCAACTCCCTTTTTCAGCTGCGCATAACAGGTGCTTAAAATGCCCCGATTCATTGGCACCAAGTGGGGAGTGAAAATCATCGCTACCGGAACCCCGGCTGCGAAACTCAGTTCCTGGGCAATCTCCGGACCGTGCCGGTGCGTCCCTACTCCATAGGCCTTGAAGCCTTCATTCACTTCGCAGAAGTGAGAGGTCGCTTGGAGGCCCTTGCCAGCTCCGGAAACTCCGCTTTTGGAATCCACCACAATGCCACGACTTTCTATCACTCCAGCTTGCAGCAAAGGAGCCAACGGCAGAATGGCTGAAGTCGGGAAACACCCGGGATTGGCGATTATAGCGGACTTTTTAATCTGCTCCCGGTATAGCTCAGGTATACCATATGCAGCATCCGGCAACATTTCCGGAGCAGCATGCACTGTTTCATAATATTTTTCATAGACGGCCACGTCTTTGAGGCGGAAATCAGCTCCCAGATCGACGCATTTAAGTCCTGCTCCAGCCAATTCCTTGACCATCGGTACCGAAAGACCGTGGGGCAAGGCCAGAAAAACGGCATCGCATTGTTGCTGGAGCACTTTCAGATCAGTGGGCGTACAGGTCAAATCAGTAAATGATCTCAAATGGGGGTATATCAAATCTACCCGGCGCCCGATATTCTCAGTGGAAGTAACTGCCACTGCCTGCATCTCATCGTGACCAGCGATCAAGCGCAATAGCTCGGCTGCCGTATATCCATCGCCAATAATGCCAACTGAATACATGATGCGCCTCCCTTTATTCGTAACATGGTTGTAATTATACACTCGCTTGCATAACCTTGCAAACAGAAATCGGCTATGCTCTGCCAATACATATTTTTTCGGCTCTGCAAATCACCTCGTTATCTTGGTGCCACCTATTCGATTGGGGGGCAAGCAACATCGGCCGCACGCACCTTGTTATTCTTACCACCATATAATATGCGAATATTTTTTCAGTCCACCCTACGCTCAGTTCATTTTTATTGATGCACTGTCCCCTGTTTTTTTTCCATTACCTTGTTTGACAATTGACAAACGATTTATCCTTTTTTTTTTAAAATACACTCATTCGGTGTATTTTTGCGAGGCGGGTTATGAATATCAATCAGGCTACCGATTACGGATTCAGGGCGGTGCTATACCTCACCTACCGGGACAGCCAGGAATGGGTGGATGCCCAGACGATTTCTGAACAATAGGTGATCCCTATCCGCTTCCTGCTTAAGATCATGCCCCGTCTGACCAAAGCAGGCATAGTCAAGTCCCAGCGCGGTGTGGGCGGCGGGTATGCCCTGGCCCGGCAACCCCAGGATATCAGTTTGCTGGATGTTATCGAGGCTATTGAAGGTCACATACAACTTAATCGTTGCTTGGAAGACGAATACCATTGCAGCAAGCAATATGCCGCCGCCTGTCCGATTCACCGTTCATTGTCAGATGTTCAGGAGCAGTTGGTGTTGGAATTAAGCCGCCGCACCTTTGCCCAAATGATGCAATGAAACGCTCACCGGGAGCGGAACACATATCACTGGATACTAAGGATGTTCATCACAAGTTGTATGAAAAAGCCCTGGCCGCCGTCTTAAACAACTAGGATATGGACATGGACAAATTCTATCTCTGCCCTGTGTGCGGATATGGGGAGGAAAATGAAGCCCCGGGCCGCTGCCCCGTCTGCGGAGCACCTGGTGCCAGTTTCGGAGAGTTTTAATCCCTGAACTGGCGGTGTCAGCCCATACGGTATTGAGGCATTCTAAGGAAGCGGGGGGGGAGGGGGTATTACACCAGTTCCCTTTTTTCATCATAGCCATCTCAGAATAGGCCTATTAACAACAATGAGGTTAGACTCACCAATACCCGGGTTATCTTAAGTTGGGCCTCCGCAGTTAGCTATCTTTTTTATACGCGTCTTTTGTATATAGCCGATGAACAAGATGCTTTCAATCAAACCTTCTGGCATTGATCACAATAGTAAATGCTGCCGCCCATATAGCTTTCCCTCCTGATTGTGCCCCCACATACCCAGCAGGTGCTCCCCACTGTCAATCTACTGACCTTGGTTTTGTACCCACCCGCCTTTCCGAAGAGATCTTTTTCGGTATCACGCCCGCCTCTGACTGCCATCTCGGCCAAGGTGTCCTTGATCGCTCCAAACAGGGCTTCCTTTTCATCCTCATTAAAAGAGCCAATCTTACGCTTGGGGTGGATAAGGGCGTTATAAAGGATATCCTGCAACACACCATTGCCTAGCCCAGGGATGCGCTGCTCGGTAGCCAGCCATGCCTTGGCGCTCATTTTGCCTGCCTCAGCTCCATCCAGCAACGTATCGAAATAGGCACGGTCAAATTCGGTTCCCAGCGGTGAAGGCTTCCGGACTGCCACCTGATAATAAGGATTCTCAAACCTGCCTTCCTGAAAACACCACAGGCCGCCATACATTTGTACCGAGGCGCTGAGCGCGGTGCCGTCTTCAAAATCTATCAACAGCTGGAGCTTGGACGGCCTCTTGTCACCTCTGGTATGGAAGCGCAGGTTTACGCCGTCTCCGAAGAGCAGGCGTGCCGGGCCAGCCTGTATCTCCACCATCCCGCCGTGTGCCAATGCTCCGTCGATGGCTTGTCCAATCAACAATTGCTGATATTCTTCCTGTTCGCCGCTGAACCAGGCGAATTTATGAGGGCTTTGAGCAGTGATTATCCCGACGATCCTTTTCCCTGTCATGGTGTCCTTGATCTGTTCAGCCAAGACAGTCGCTTCCGGTATCTCCAGCATGCTGTCCCTCCCTTAAGATGTCGTTGCTTGGATCAGCAACCAGTCAAATCAAATCTACGACAGCATCGTTTGAAAAGCCTCTTCAGAAAAACCGGTCACCAAGCGCTGCCCATCGCTGAGCACCGGCCGTCTCATTATCCTGGGTTCGCCACTGATCAGCCGGATTATTTCTTGCTCGTTCATGGCTGCCAGGTCGGGTTTCAGCTTCTTGTATACTTGGCTCTTGGGGTTGACCATCTCGGTGATTGTGGTATTGGCCACCCGGGCCAAACCCTGCAATTCGTCATCGCTCAGAGGAGCCTTGATCAGATCGCGATATACGTATGGTGCATGATGTTCATCCAGCCAGGCCCTGGCCTTCCGACAGGTCGTTCATGTGGTGATGCAGTAAAAAGTAAGCGGCGGTTTTTCCTTGGTCAAAGTGATCACTTCCTTCCCGTTCTATGATTCAGCATAAACGCGGCTCTTTATTAACATTTTAGCCCATAACTTTGAGTTATATAAATGGTATTGACCCGCTAGCCGCGGGTCACCACACAACCAATGCACCGCGGATTGGCATCGATCGCCGGCAGCAGCTTACCGTTAGGCGCCTTTCGTTTTCCAGAACCGGCCGGCTACCTCTGCCAGCCCGGAAGCAGAGGGTACTATTGGTTTTTTAACCAGTAACATTTTACCGTTGATGTTCATATTCTAAATTGCAGGCGCCTGCCGCCTGCATGAACAGCCTTCCGGGCAGGTTCCGGAAGCTTTCATATAAAATGCCGGGAGAAACCTTCTCCCGGCATTTTATATGGTTCCCTGAATTACAATCCTTTTATGTGCTCCAACTCCGCCCCGCATCGGCCGCAGCGCCGATCCACGATTCCGGGCATTTTTATCCGGTAAGCATTACGTTGGATGAGTTCGTGCCCACAACTCAGACAATGGGTGTTGTTCTCTTCCCCGGGCATATTACCGGTGAATACGAAATCCAAGTACTCCAGGGCAATCTCCCGCGCCCGCATGATAGTTGTCGTGGGCGTGGCCGGCAGATCCAATTTGTAATCGGGGTGATATTTAGACAGATGCAGGACGGTTTGCCGGTCCAGGGATGCCAGCCATTGGGCCAAAGCCTCTATCTCAGTTTCACTATCGTTCTTACCCGGTATCAGCAAGGTGGTAATCTCCACATGGGCCCGGCCGATGGCTCTCTCGACCGTTTTCTTGACCGGCTCCAACCGTCCTTTGCACATTTGTGGGTAAAAAAGTTCATTAAATCCTTTGACATCGATGTTGAAAGCATCGATGCAGGTAAGCAGGTCCTCCAACGGTTGTTTTTCTATATAGCCATTGGTTACCATGACTGTCTTAAGTCCCGCTCCTTTAAGCTTCGGGGCTACATCCATAATATATTCGTACCAGATCGATGGTTCATTGTAGGTAAAGGCCAAGCCAATGGAACCATCCTGGCGGCAGGAGTTGGTTATTTCTACTAGCTTTCCCGGTTCTGTATAGGTAGTAGGAGGAGTGCCGTGAGCGATCGACCAGTTCTGGCAGAAACTGCACCCAAGGTTACAACCGTAACTACCCGCAGACAAGATGTAAGTGCCGGGATAGAAGTGGAAGAGAGGTTTCTTTTCTATCGGGTCCAAGGCCAGCGAGGTTATTTCCCCATAGTTGTGGGTCAGCAGACTGCCGTTCTGGTTGCTTCTCACCCGGCATATGCCAGCTTGTCCTTCTTTCAAGCGACAATGATGCGGACACAAAGTGCAACGCACTACACCCGCATCCAAAATCTCCAAATACCTGGCTTGGGCATCTGCCACGATTTCCACCTCCTTGATATGGAAGGTTGAGCCTCAGCTAAATCGCTTCACTTCGAAACGCTGTATGGAATACTTTTCCCCGGGAGATATCCCTGCCTTCTGCAGAGCAATGTTCAACTGCTGGTCCACCGTATCTACCCCCTCCAGGTCGGGAAGCAACAGTCCGCTCCGACCACCGTGGCGCACAATAACCCCGTAGCGGCGCGGGTCAAGATCCTCACGCCGGGCGGGCTCGGGAGGGGTGAGCACATCCACTGAGTAAGCCAGGCCAGACAGTTCCTGGACTGTCACCGGGGAAAAGCGTGGATCTCTTAACCCGGCCGCAATCGCGTTATGCTTAATCTCTTCGGCGATGTTATCATAAACCGGCTGGAAGGTCCCGACACAGCCTCGCAGCTGACCATTTTTCTTCAGAGATACAAAGACCCCGGCCCGTTGGCGCTCAAATTCATCCATGTCATTGGGCCGATCCACGGTTTTGCCCCCCTGTAGGTAACTCTCCAAGGTTTGGCGGGCCCATCTTACCGGGGCAGACTCATTTTGCCGCCTGGCTTCGGCCGATTCCGCCTGTTTCCTGATCAAATGGTCGAGTATGCTGGGTACCGGCCGGCCCGGTTTTATGCCGGCGTTCAGGTAGCCAACCCCGAAAGGCCCTTCATAACTAAAGACTTCGGGGTGTAATTGAAATCCATCCAGTGAACCCAACATGATGATAATGGACGGGTAACCGCATTGTCCTGCGTTATCTACCAATTTTGACGGCAAATCGAGCAACCCTTCCGCATCGGCACAGGCTATGAGGTCCTTGACCATAAGATCAAAACGGCTCCCGTCGGGATGAAAATCATAGGGTCCCTCGTCTTTCAGCCGATGAGACATATCGCCGGACGCGACTACGGCTACCCTGCGTCCAACCGTTTGAGCCGCCTCCTGAATAATTTTTCCTACTGAGTACAGCTGTAGATTGTCCAACATGCCGATACTAATGGCCGCGATAGGCTTGTCCCCCAGTCCTGCCTGCTTCAGGTAGTAAAGCGGTACCAGAATGCCATGATCGAGGGATGGGTTGAGATTATGGCGGGAGGACGTATTCTTATCTATACCGATAATGTTGATCCCCTGCTTCTCCGCCAGAACTCCCACCGTCTTGACCATTTTCAGGTCGTTAACGTAGCTGAAAGCTACCTCCGGGTGCCCGAAGGCAGCCAGGTTTCCGTACAAATGGGGTTCAATCAGGCAGGTCAGACAATCGGCAAAGACATTTCCATGCGGGGTTAAGAATATCACCGTCTCTGGTTGGGTTAGGACCAATTTTTGGGCTGCCGCTTGCATACCCCGGATAGTGAGGCTGGCCTCTTGAGCCCTTTCCCCGCCAACTTCCGGGACGGCTATGGGTGGGTGCGGCATTAATGCTGCATAAGTGATCATTTGGCTCCCTCCTCGATTAACATATTATCTTCGCCTAGCTTAATTATCGGTCAAGATATGCTTTTGCGATACCACAAAATACAGCATAGGCCACTCTCTCCTGGTATTGATCATCGCTGAGCAACTTCTCTTCCTGAGGATTGGAAAGAAAGCCTACCTCCACAATGACCGCTGTCATATTGGTCTTTTCCGTGATATAATAGTTGCCCGTTTTGGCTTTGCGGGTAGTATTCCCCAATTGGGCGATCAATTCAGCCTGAATTGCTTCGGCTATCTGCTTGGCCGCTTCACTGTTGGCGCTGTAGAAAGTCTGGGCTCCAAACCAGCGGGGGCTGACATCGGCATTGGTATGGATGCTTACGAACAAGTTAGCATTATTCTCCTCAGCCACAGCTACCCGCGCCGCCAAATCCTTCCTCTTCCTCTGCAAAAGGGTCCCCGAGAAATTATCCCCGGCCAGGTCCTCATCTTCATCCCGGGTACTTATCACCAACGCTCCTGATTGACTCAAATGATACGCCAGTTTATTGCTGATAGCCAGGGTGATATCCTTTTCGGCATTCTTGGCCGGCCCGATGGCACCAGGATCAAAACCACCATGACCGGCATCGACGACTATTACCCGATTGGCCAGCGAGTAGGCTATAACCGCCCGCTCATCGGGCGGATGAACGGTGGTACCCCACAAACACAGCAAGGGCAGCAATACTGCGGCCAACACAATGCTGCCAGGTTTTCTCTTAATAATAATCACATGCTCAAGCAATCCCAGCCCTCCCCGGTACTGATATTCCTTATATATGCCCGCAGGCGGCATAATATTTGTTTTCCCTATCGCATTTCTCTCTTCATCCACTCTTATCCACAAACAAATACCCTCTCACTGGGAAAGGGTGGATCATTGTTCTTTTTCATAAGATCCTTCGCTCCGCTTAGGATGACAACAAAAAACCGAGCGCTTATGAAGCCCGGTTTTTATTTTTATCTGCGTTTGCTTTGGCATCTTTATCAAGAATTGTCTTGCGGAACCGCGTTATCTCCGGTCAGCTCCGGCTCAACCTGGCCAGCACTCCAGCACTCCTGTAAACCTTGGTAAAACTCCTTCGAACTAAAAGTGTCCAATCGGGTAGGAGACCACCCATTAATTGAGTGGCCGACCTCCCACACCACCGCTCATGCGGTTCCGCAAGCGGCGGTTCCAAAGTTCACACTTACTTCGCAGAGTAACATTCCACCAGACTGAGGTATCCGCCACGCTTAAACCTTTCGTTAGATAGGGCTCTTGATAAGATTGGGCTATGGGCAATGCGCCAATAGCCCTTTCTCGTATTTGCCCACATCCATGCCTGTTCTTCCGTGATTCCTGCACGTTTGAGGTTCTCAAAGCGTGTACGCACTCTTTTCCATCGCTTCCAGGTTACCATTCGTATGCGGCTTCTTATCCATTCATCCAATCCCTGTATCAGGCTCTTGGCATCCGCCAGTTTGAAGTAATTCATCCANNCCCATCCCGTTACTGCGTCCTGTGATTTCTCGGATTTTGCCCTTGAATTTCCGGACACTCCCGGGATGGATTCTAAGCCGGCCTTCTCCTCTGCAGATGTAGAAGCTGTACCCCAAATATTTGACCCTGTTTACATACGTCACCTGTGTCTTCTCCCGGTTTACCTTCAGGAATAGTTTCCCTTCGATGTAGGGGAGAATGTGGACCAGCGTGCGGTTGGCTGCCTTCTTGCTCTTGCAGAATACCAGCAGGTCATCTGCGTAACGCACAAAACGGTGTCCACGTCTCTCCAGTTCCCGGTCACATTCATTTAACATGATGTTTCCCAGCAACGGACTTAGGGGGCCACCTAATGCACAGTATATGAAAATGTACAGTGGAGGTAGGGGCGCCGCAGGGGTGCGAGCCTTGCGGCGCAAAAGACTAAGCATAATAAATTGAGAAAATCAAAGACCATTTAAGAATTCAAGCAAATTTTCATCGCGGTTTCAATCCGGAAGCGCATCGGGCGTAATGTCCGGGTAGGCGCTTTCCAGCGCCTTTCGTTTAGATTCCGTATCGGCGCGGGCGTAAATATCCGTGGTGGCAATATCCACATGTCCCAGGATGTCGCGGATATATACGAGATTGACGCCGGACTGGTATAGATGCATGGCTTTCGAGTGCCGCATCACATGGGGCGTAAGCGTTTTCGGCATATCGGGGTATTTTACGGACACCATCACCGCGTACTTTTGCAGGATATGGCTGATTCCACCGCGTGTCAGTTTTGTATTCCGCTGGTTAAAAAACAGCGGCGCGTCCAGCTTCTCGTTTTGCAAGAGTCTGTTTTCCCGCATATATGACCGTAGCAGTTCCACCGTGTTACTTAAAATCGGCACATGTCGGGTTTTTCGGCCCTTACCGGTCAGCGTGATGATCGCAGGATGCTCCAGACGGACATCACGCACACGCAGATCGCAAAGTTCCTGTACCCGTGCGCCGGTATCATACAGGACGCTGAGCAGTGTCATATCTCTGCGCCCGGGTCGTGTGGATGAATCAGGCGCCGCCAGCAAATCTTTTGTCTGTTCCGGCGTAAGGTGCCGGACAATCGGCTGCTGACACTTTTTACACGGAATCTGTAAAATTCGCTGGCATAAATGAAGCTGCCCCGGTTCCTGCACCTGCACATAACGGAAAAATGCATGGATGGCGACAAGCCGCTGGTTTCTGGTGGCGATGGAGCATCCCCGTTCCTTTTGAGTCCAGTCTAAAAAACGAGTTACCAATTCATCATCAAAGATTTGAAAGCTTAATTTTTCCGGAGTAATCCCGCAAGAATCTCTACAAAACACAAGCAACAGGCGAAACGCATCCCGATAGGACAAAACGGTGTTGCCGCTCAAGTTTCTGACCCCGGGCAGATAGCCGGTAAAGAAAGCGGTGAGGTTTCTGGCGAAATCAGTCGGCTTCATCATAAGCACCCACGTTCGGAATGATGCCGCCAAACGCCTCTTCCACCTGCTCGGTAATGTTCGGGAACAAATCGGCAGTCAGGTGAAGATAGTAGGCGGTATCACCCAGGGATACATGGCCCAGATACGCTTGCAATACGGGGAGGTATGCCTGCAAATCTTTGCCCTCCAACACCCAGCGGCGTAAACAGTGAACGGCGAATGTGTGCCTGAAGTCATGCACTCGTGGTCCTTTGCTGCGGCCTCCGTGAGAAATTTCTGCCTGCCAGAGAAATTTACGCAGATTATTTTCAACATTTCCCATGCTCATCGGTTGGCCGCCATAACCGGGAAAGAACCAATCCTCCGGAAAAGACGCCGGATGGACGCTTTGATGATAAGCTTTCAACCGCTCCAATAGTTGTGAAGATACCGGAAGCTGCCGATGTTTGTCCAGCTTGGCGTTTCTCACGGTGATCACGCCTTCGATCAAGTCTACATCGCGGACCTTAAGCAAGCGTGCTTCCGAAAGGCGTAGGCCGCAGCTATACAGCAGTCGGAAGAATTCCGGCATCACATGATGGCGGTGCGGAACCTCAGAGCAGTAATGGCACCGGTCGGTCTGCGTAAAAATCCGGTTTAATTCCTCATTGGAATAGATGTGTGGCATGTATCGCGGGACTCTTGGCATCATTCCCTTGGGCAGAATAAATGCCTCATGCCCCAGCCTTGCCATATATTTTGCCAGTTCTTTAACCGGGGTAATGCGCCCCTGTAAGGTGGAAGGATGTTCGCCCGGACGTTTGGTCGCCCAATCCAGCATGATTTCACGGCTTAAAACGGTGTCGTTGGCATAGCGTTCCGTACAGAATGAATCAAAGCGCTGGAGCATGGCGGGCTCGCTCCCATACTTGTAGCCCAGCGCCCGTTTTTGCTCAATAAGGCCGACGATATGCGGTGCAAACGCAGAAGTATACTCCATCATTGTACCTCCGGACTGAGCGCGCATTCACGTAGCAGCGTCAAACTGCTTGTCAGGTATACCGACGTGGACTCCGTACTCTGGTGACCGAGAATCTCTGCGATTTCCGCCAGCGGCGTATGCTGTTCCATTAAGGCTGTGGCCAGTGTATGGCGCAGGGAATGCATCCCGATCTTTTTCTTTTCAGAAACAGGCAGCTTCGCAACGCGCATGTGCTTCACGATCATTTGATGCAGGTGGTCTTCATCCGCAAAGGGCTCAATAGGAGCCATATGACGCAGAAACACATACGGAGAATCGCTGACGGGGCGGCCGTTTTGCAGGTAGTCAATCACTGCCCAACCTACATCCTTCAGAAGCGGCAAGCGAACCGGACGCCCGGTTTTTGACTGTGAAAACTCCAGATAATTTTCATTCCAGTTAAAGTTTGAAAAAGTCAGACGCTTCACGTCAATACAGCGCAACCCCAGCCGAGCGACCAGCAAAATCATAGCATAATCCCGTTTCCCGGATGGGTTTCCCCGATCAATCGCCGTTAGCAGCTTGAGCAGGTCGTCCTTGTTCCAGACAGATGGTATGCGTGTTTGCTTGCGGGCCTGCATACAGGGCAGCGATTCTGAAAGATCTGCCGGGAGCACTTTTTCGCTGTACAAGAACCGCAAAAACGCTCGTGTGCCACAAAGCACAAATTCAACCATTTTGTAACTGTAGCCCATCAGCGTCTTTACAAAAGACGTCAGATTCTCTGCTGTAAGACATTCAAGATTCAGGCCGTGAGCTTCCGCGAAGGATACAAAGTTTTCGGGGATACGGCAATAGCTCTTTTGCGTGGAAGCCGCATATCCACTGTTTTGGCAATGCTCTTTGAATCTGCTGAGCACAGACAGGTTTTCCGGTTTATTGACGCGCGACAGGCTTCGGTGATACCGGCGCAATACAGTACCGTGCTGCTGAAAATCGCCCATCATGCGGACGATCCGAAACAGATAGATATTGCTTTGCGTAAGCAGACCGGCCTTTTCCTTGGCGAAAAAATCGCACTTGCCATCAACATACTGCATAGCGATGGTTTCGGAAAAGAATTCTTCGCCGCGCTCATCAAAATGTGTGATGATTCTTCTCCAGTTGTTGCGGTAGTAGTTCAAGGTTGCATCCTTGTACCCAACGCGAATGAGTTCCTGCTCCAGCAGGCTGACCAGTTCCCTGATCGGTAATTTCTTCATGTTCAATCCTCCAAATTTGATTTTGGGTTACCCCTAATCATTTTGGAAGATTAGAACATGCTCCTCAATTTATTATGCTTAGTCTTTTGCGCCGCAAGGCTCGCACCCCTGCGGCGCCCCTACGAAAGGTCATACTCCTTCGTTTCTCGTTCCCGAAGAAGAGTAAATAGGATCTCCCGAGTTGCTGCATCATAACTATGTCAAGCGTGCCAAGGACTCCGACCCCGGGGCGCCCTGTCATCTAGCCATCGCGATGTTCAGGGTGTTGCATTCTGCTCAAGCAACCGCATCTGCCTTCCCATGTGTAGTATTTCGGGGCTCAACACCTTCA
>LSQX01346839.1_pt1 | contig 15970 bp, 14 predicted proteins | sample 654561 | NCBI WGS metagenome assembly LSQX01 (sample SAMN04489861, study PRJNA283612) | anaerobic digester metagenome | isolation source: 4 biogas reactors fed with cattle manure at either 37C or 55C with and... | place: Denmark: Kongens Lyngby | collected 2014 | reverse complement strand
GTCTACCGACAAGCTTCGCTTGGAGACACAGGATAATCTCCGCACTGAGAACCTTCGAAAATAATATTGATTTTTATGGAATAATAGAATTCGAGCAGTTACTGATGAAATATTCAGAAAAAGGTAGGAAGTACAAAAATAGAGAAGAATACGAGGAAGCTAAGAAAAAGAAGCAGAGAAAGGTAGCTGTGATGGCTACAAAAGATAGGAGTGGTAATATGCTATTCAACTTAACTGGCTTCGACAAAGTAAAACGTGCACAAATAGAGCAAATATTGAATACTAAAATATCCAGCAATAGCGTAATATGTAGCAATCATAATGAAGAATTGAAAAAAACGAAAGTACAAGAACAGAGAAAACTAGAGATAGTAATAGGTAGATCAAAGAAACGAGGCGTATACAGCGTATCTACGATAAACAAACATACCAAGACATTTGTAGGCTTGATAAATAAGAAATTCAGAGGGGTAGCGACTAAGTATTTACAGAACTACATTATGTGGTATGTGGTAACGCACAAGTATTTGCGAAAAAGATTAATCGAGGACATTGGTAGGATGCTCAACCTCGCATCATCAGACAGGCGGGCGTGGTTTTTATACAGGGACTTGAGAGCTAAGCCAATATTAAATTTAACATAAAAAAATATAAATTCCCCACCTCCCCCACTCTTCAAAAACTAATTTTTAAAATTTAATATTAAATTTTCGTAATTATAGTTAAAATCAAAAATTATAAGTTACTTAAAAAATTAATTTAAAACATATTATTATTTTTTAATGTTGCGAGTTTTTTTATTAGTTATGTTAATCTTTTAGGAGAAAATAAATGTACACAAATGTTTCAGTTTGATATTCATATTTAAACAAATCTATTATAATTTATTGATTTCATAGCCCCCAATTACTTTTATCTAAAGTTCTGTATTGTATAGCTTCTGCTAGATGATAGGGTTTAATAATTTCAGATTCATCTAAATCTGCTATAGTACGAGCTAATTTCAAAATTCTATCATATGCTCTAGCTGAGAGTGATAATTTTTCCATAGCATTTTTTAATAATACCATACCTTCATCTTTTACTGGACAAAATTTTTTAATTAGTCGTGAATGAAGTTGAGCATTTGAATAAATTTTTGGCAAATTTTTATATCTATCTTTTTGTATTTCATATGCACGCATCGCATTATTTCTAATTTCTTTTGAACTATGACTGGTTTTAGAAGAACTAAGTTCTTTAAAAACCAAAGGTACCACTTCTATATGAATATCTATACGATCAAGTAAAGGTCCGGAAATTTTATTCAAATATTTTTTAATTGCACCATGTCCACAGGTACATTGTTTTTCTGGATGATTATAAAATCCACAAGGACAGGGATTCATAGCTGCTACAAGCATAAAATTTGCAGGAAATGTAGTAGCATACTTAGCTCTACTTATGTTAATTACGCGATCTTCAAGTGGTTGACGCAAAACTTCTAACACTGATCTTTTAAATTCTGGCAATTCATCTAAAAAAAGTATTCCATTATGTGCTAGAGATATTTCGCCAGGTTTAGGTATAGCACCTCCACCTACTAGTGCCACATCACTAATAGTATGATGCGGAGCTCTAAAAGGTCTCTCTGTTATCAATCCACCATTATTTACAATTTTCCCGGCAACAGAATATATTTGAGTAGTTTCTATACTTTCTTCGAATGTCATTGGCGGCATAATGGTAGGTAAACGTCTAGCTATCATAGTTTTACCTGCTCCGGGCGGACCTATCATTAATATATTGTGACGACCAGCTGCAGCTATTTCCATAGCTCTTATTACATTTTCTTGACCCTTCACATCAGCGAAATCTATTATCGATTCACATGTATGTTCACTTATAGACTCTTTAATTGCAGTTTTATTATTATCAGGTATAAAATTACCATGAAAAAAATCAATTACTTCTCTCAAATTATCAAAGCCATAAATATTTAATCCTTCTATTACTGATGCTTCTCTAATATTAGCTTTAGGTATAATTAAATTTTTAAAATTATTTCTTTTAGCTTTTATAGCAATAGGTAAGATACCGTGTACTGGTAGAATACTACCGTCTAGCGATAATTCACCTACTATCATATACTCAGACCAATCTACATCTGGTAATTGATTATTAGCACCCAAAATTCCTAAAGCTACTGGTAAATCATAATGAGAACCTTCTTTTCTAATATCTGCCGGGGCAAAATTAATAGTGATTTTTTTACCTGGAAATAGAAAACCACTATTAATGATGGCAGGTTCTATTCTATTACGACTTTCTTTTACTGCATTATCTGGTAAACCAGAAATAAATGTTTTAGTCCCGGGAGCTAAATCCACTTCTACTGTTACGATAATAGCATCTATACCAAATATAGCAGCAGAAAAAACTTTTAATAGCATATTAATTTATTTAAAATTTAGTGCTTTGATAAATCAGTTTTATAAAAATACTATTTGTTATTCTACTTTACAATTCTTTTAACATTGCTTTTATGATAGCTGAAAGTTTTGGTTCAGCAGCATCAGCAGCTTTCAATACCTCTTCATGAGAAATAGGTTGTATATCTTCAAAACCTCCTAAATCAGTGATAATAGAAACGCCAAATACAGGCAACCCACTATGTGCTGCCACTATTACTTCTGGTACTGTAGACATACCTACTGCATCTCCACCAATAATTCTAAAAAATTTATATTCTGCTGGTGTCTCAAAATTGGGACCTGTAACAGCTACATAAACACCTTCTTTAATTGGTATATTTAAGTTATTAGCACATTGCTTAGCTAAATTGATAAATTTTTTACTGTACGGCTCACTCATATCAGGGAATCTCGGACCTAATTCATCATAATTGGGTCCTATTAGTGGATTTGTACCCATAAAGTTAATATGGTCTACTATCAGCATTATATCTCCTACTTCAAAATCGGGATTCATACCACCTGCAGCATTAGAAAGGAATAAACTTTGTACACCTAGAGCCTTCATCACTCTAATAGGAAAAGTAATCTCTTGCATAGTATAACCTTCATAATAGTGAAAGCGACCTTGCATAGCTACTACATTTTTACCTTCTAAAGTGCCAAAAATTAAATTACTGCCATGGCCCATTACTGTAGAAATAGGAAAATTCGGTATTTCTTTGTAGGGAATTACTGCTACTGGATTAATCTCATTACCTAAATTTCCTAAACCTGAACCTAAAACTATACCTATTTCAGGTTTTAAATCTACTTTACTCTTTAAAAATTCTGTTGTTTTTTTGATTTTTTCTAACATAATCTAATATATATTTATCGTAATTATACTCATTATTGGCCATATTATGAAATCTTATATCTATTGGTGCATAATAGATTGGCAAATCTAATAAATATTTTTTAATTGAGGGGAGTTCTAATCTGGGTATATCTTTTTCTGTTGTTACTATTATTTTATTTGCTGAAGGATAATCATTAAATGCCTTTTTTAGTTTTATTACATCTTTTTCCGTGAATTGATGATGATCTGGAAAATTAAATCTTATCAAATCTTTACACATCAAAAGTAAATGCTCATTAAGTGATTGTGGGTTGGCTATAGCAGTAAAAACAAAAATAGCATAAGGTTTTGTATCATATATTTCTATATTCTTATTGTTATTAAATACAAGTTTTAATTTATTATAACTAATATAGCTGACAAATAATTGCTGATGCGGATACAATTTGATTTTTTCTGTTAAATTTTTAAAAATAATGGGAGAAAAAATAGAAGGGAATTTTGTAATTATTATAATATCAGCTCTTTTAGATGATCGTCTAGGTTCTCTTAGCTGACCGACGGGAAATAAATGATCTCTAAAAAAAGGATTAGAAAAATCTGTTAGTAATAATTGTAAATGTGAATTTACTCTCCAGTGCTGCATAGCATCATCGAGTAAAATAATATCTAAGTCTGGATATTTGTCTAATAAAATTCTAATACCTTTGGCTCTATTCTCACATACTGCTACTCTTACTAATGAACCAAAATTTCTTTTATACACTAATGCTTCGTCACCTACATCAATGACGCTAGCATCATCATTTACTTCTATAAAACCTCTAGTTTTTCTTTTGTAACCTCTTAATAATATTGATACTTTATAATTATTATTTAATAGTAAACGAGCCGTATAAATAGTATGTGGAGTTTTGCCATTACCGCCAAAAGATAAATTACCAATATTAATGGTAGTGATAGGGGGAATATATCTTTTACAAATTTTTATTGAATATAAGAATTTTCTGATTTTCTGTATTAAATAAAAAATAAAAGCAAATGGATATAAAATATATTTCATACTTGCAAATGTATATAAAAATATTTTTTTAAAGATATATATATTTAAATTAATAGATTCAATTTTTTTTGCAATAAATGATCAATTAATAAGGTTTAATAAGCATAAAAGTTGCTTATTATATAAATTAGCATAAAAGTTACTTTGTGACAGATTTATTGTTATTAATTTGTATATAATAAATTTTAATAAAAATATTTGTAATTGATTTATTAATTGTAAATTTGCTAAAAAATTAAGAAATATGAAGTACACACCATTTACTAAGATTCATGAAAGTTTGGGAGCAAAGATGGTAGAATTTGCTGGTTTTTATATGCCAATGCAATATAAAGGAATACAAGAAGAACATATAGCTGTTAGAGAGCGAGTGGGAGTTTTTGATGTTTCTCATATGGGAGAAATATATATAAAAGGCCAGAATGCCTTGGACTTTGCTCAATATGTGACTTCTAATGATGTATCAGCACTCAAAGATGGTAAAATTCAATATTCTTGCTTTCCTAATGGAAAGGGGGGCATAGTAGATGATTTATTAGTCTATAGAATTAATGAACAAGAATATTTGCTAGTAGTGAATGCTGCTAACATAGAAAAAGATTGGAACTGGCTATGCTCTCATGCTCCAAAATTTAATATCGAAATTGGCAAAGACTTGATAAATGAATCTAATAATATAGCTCAACTAGCTATACAAGGCCCATTAGCAATGAAAATAATGCAAAAAATAGTAGAAGAGCCTATAATGGATATGAAACATTATACATGGCAATATGTAACTATAGCTAATATTAAAGATATTTTGCTATCTACTACAGGATATACGGGCAGTGGCGGATGTGAAATATATTTTGATCCCAAACATGCTACAATAATATGGGAAGCTATTTTCGAAGCTGGTAAAGATGAAGAAATTATACCTGCTGGACTCGGCGCACGAGATACTCTTAGATTAGAAATGGGATTTTGCCTATATGGCAATGATATTGATGATACTACTTCCCCATTAGAGGCAGGTTTGGGATGGATAGTTAAATTTGTAGATCATAAAAACTTCATAGATAAAGAGTTTTTATTAAAACAAAAGCAACAAGGAATTAAACGTAAATTAATCGGATTTGAGATGGTAGACAAAGGCATCCCTCGTCATGATTATCCTATTTGCAATGATAAAGGAGACATTATAGGTAATGTAACCTCTGGTACATTTGCCCCTTATGTGAAAAAAGCTATTGGATTAGGATATGTACCTATAGATTTCTCTGATCCTGATACTGAAATATTTATAAATATTAGAAATAAATTAACCAAGGCTAAAGTAGTTACTCCGCCCTTTTATAAACCAAATAAATAAGTATAATACTGATTTTATTACTCAAAAATGATTAATTTTTTTTTAACTTAAAAAATTAGTTTTAATTAAAATTTGTTTATACTTTGTGATCTCTTAATCTCTTTTATGTAAGTTAATCTTAAATATTTAACATGATAATATCATTTATAAAATTATACTATCTGTCAAGCATTGTCTGATATTACCATTATACTGGTCTATATATATATTTTCATTGTGCAAGATATTGAATATAGCATTTTTATAATGGGTAAAAGTAACTAAAAATAAATTATGTTTTATTTCAGTATTAAATTTTTCATTCAATCTATTTATAAGTGACGTAATTTTAAAATAATTATTATCGATACATACATGAAAATGAAAAGCATCGGTTTGCATTAAATTAATTTTTATATTGAAATCTGAAAAAATAAATAAAATCAAGGATAAATCATTTTCACTAATAAAAAGTGAATCTTTAGGCGAAATAGAAATAAGAACTTGATTTTTTTTAATAATACAAGAAGAGATATGTTTATCCTTAGTAGTATAATCGTCTATCAATGTACCTTTAGTATCAGGATCTAAAAAATTTTTTATTAATAATTTTATTTTTTTTTCTTCTAATGGCTGAATAGTTTTGGGATGTAATATTTTAGCTCCATAATAAGCTAATTCGAAAGCTTCTTTATAATTTAAATGTGTCAAAAGTATTGCATTATCAAAAATTTTAGGATCTGCATTGAAAATTCCCGGTACATCTTTCCAGATAGTTACACATTCAGCATTAAGGCAATTAGCAAAAATCGCTGCCGAAAAATCGCTGCCTTCTCGTCCTAATGTGGATATATAACCATCTATTGAACGACCAATAAAACCTTGAGTTATTATCAAATTATTATCTCTTAGTAATGGTTTTACTTTTTCATTTATCATTTTATTAGTTAAATCCCAGTTTATGATAGCATCTCTATGCAATGTATCTGTTATGATTACTTCTCGAGCATCTAACCATATATTAGCCAACCCATATAAATCAAAAACATTATGAATTATTATTGTAGATAATATCTCGCCAAAAGATACAGTAGCATCGTAATGTATGTCATATTCCCAATCTTTATAATTATATAAAGCATGTTCTAATTGCTGAAAATATTGATCTATTTCATCAAAAATCGAAGCATTTTTGTCATTAAAAAATTGTAAAGTAATATTCAAATGAAATTTTTTTAATTTATTTAATTCATCTTGGTAATCTTGATCATTTCTGGCAAGGTAAAGAATGTTTTCTAATGCATTAGTAGTTTTAGCAAATGCTGAGATTACTACTAATGTCGGTTCATTATTTCTTTGTTTTATAATTTTTATAGCTTGTTCGATAGATTGTGGATTTTTTAAGCTTCCACCACCAAACTTATGAATTTGCATTTTTATTACAAATTTACTAGTTTTTTTCGATGTAAAATTAAAAAAATTATACATTGATAATCAATACGATTTGTTTTGTTTGTTACGATATATGAAAATCGGATTTAATAATCTCTTTAAGTATATATAAATATCACAATTCGTCTTTTACCTATTTTTAAAATAAATGAAATGGTCTATTATCTATAATATATTGATAGTATTATTTTTGCCGAATATTTAGATGTAATGAAAAACTGAATAATTTTATAGAGAGTAAAGTATATGCAACATAAATTAGAAAAAAACTCAATAAAAGTAAATATAGTTTATACATAATCAATATTACTATTTAGAGCATTAGTAATATACTTTTTTAATAATTTTTTAGATTAAAAAAAAATATATAATTTTGCAGTTACAAAAAAATGAAAAAATGAAAAAAATTTTATTTGCATTATTAATATTATTAATTGTGCTATTAACCTCTTGCAAAGCCAAAGAGACTTGCCCAGCATATCATCATGGCTCATCAGCACAGATAGAAATAGTAATATCAGATGATATAGGATGAAATTTTAAAAAAAAAATTAAAAAAATAATTATGGGAAAAGGTGATAAAAGAACTAAAAGAGGCAAATTATTTAGTGGTACATACGGAAAGAGCAGACCTTCTAAACGTAATAAAAAAAGAATGCAAAAAAATAAGACAAAACAAAATGAAGGTCAAGAATAAAATTTATGAAAATTGAATGTGCTTACTGTTTAACATCGTTAAATAGTGAGTCTCTTTTTAAAGTTTCAGATAATTTATTATATGTATGTCCTGAATGTGGTAGTGTAACATTAGCTCCCAATCAACATATAAATATATATCCAGTATCATATTTCGGCTCTGATACTAAGAAATTTTCATTCCCTTTGGTACAAAAAATAATAGATATTTTTCAATTAAAACAAGGTAAACGACTTGCCAAATGGATAGATAAAGATGCTAATGTATTAGATATAGGATGTGGAGATGGACAGTTATTAACTGCTATATCTAAAAAAAGACGCGGTAAGTTTATAGGTATTGAATTGGAAAACAAAGCATTACATCGTGCTAAACTAAATTCAAAAATTTCTGTGATAGCTCAAGATATTTTTTACTATGAACCTAATCTACAATTTGACATTATAATATGTAATCATAGCTTTGAGCATATTGGTAAACCAATACAATTAATGGAACAAATTAATAAATTATTAAAGACAAATGGCATTTTTTATATTAACATACCTAATACTGATAGTATACAATTTCATTTATTTCGATCCAAATGGCTTCATTTAGATCCACCATACCATGATAATATACCCAATATAAAAAAATTTATTGAAGTTTTGTTAAATAAAGGTTTTATTATTAAAAAAAATAATCATTGGAATTTTATACATAATATTTCAAGTTTTATTTTAAGTTCTGGTAATTATATTTTCAAACAATTTAATTATTTTGTCAATATTTTAAAAAATCCTTATCCTATTTTCAAGAATATTTTATACATCTTATTAATGATATTATTGACTGTACTACTTATAGTGCCAGCTATTTTAGAATTTATTATTAGTGGTTTATTAAAAAAAGGAGCTACTGTAGAGATAGTAGCTCAAAAAATTGAAGATTTAGAGTGATACTATATCTTTTATTGTTAATTATAAATATATTTATAATTAACAATATTTTATACTCACAAATCTCATTGATTTTAAAAATTTAATTAAGATTTATTTTTAGTAAATAATTAATAAAATCTACTATGATATATAAATATTTAGGATTTTTGAATTTTTTTTCTAAAAAGCTTGATTTTCGATAAAGTAAAAAAATGGGCGCTAATGGATTCGAACCATTGACCTCCTGCTTGTAAGGCAGGCGCTCTGAACCAGCTGAGCTAAGCGCCCTAAAATCTAGATTGCAAAGATAATAAAAATTTTAATAATACAAATTTTTTTATTAGATTTTTAAAATAAATTTATTGTTATCTATATTATTAAAACCAATCTTATTCAAATATTTTTTGTGATAAGGTACATTAGAGACTGTGATTAATTGAGTTATACCTCTTGTTTTGAAAAATTCGGATTTATAAAATAAAAATTTAGCTGGCTTTAGATCTCTGTATGCAGGAGTCACATAATCTAGAGTGATATTTACTTGGTCATAGCTTTGTTTAAATGAAAAAAGTCCCACTATAACATTATCTCTCATCAAAACATAATTTTCTTCATTTGTTTTTAAATTTTCAAAATCAGGAAAAAACTTTTTTATGTCTTCTTTGAAATGATTAACAAAATACATAACTATATTTTCGTGAGGTGAAATTTTGATGATTTCGAAATCGCCAAATTGCTTATGCGCTTGATACAAAAAATAAATGTTTAATACACCATTAATAGCATTTAATAATATAACAGGCATAGCATTTATTAATACACCATATATTACATAAAAAATATTTCCAATCAGTAGATACCATCGCAGCTTTACAATAGAACGCATCATTACTGATATCAACACAAAAGCCGAAGCTATATAACCTATGATTTCTATGAATAAAGATAATTGTTCTGGAGTCATATTTTTTATATTTATTAAAATTATAAAAACAAATTTTTTAAAATAAATTTTACAAATAAATTACAAAATTGTAAAAAAAATTCTAAATTAATAATAATAAAAAAATATTTGATCATACATTTAATAAATACTTAATTTTGCTAAAAAATATGCTTTTATTTCTGCTCGCTCTCATCACTAGTCTAGCTATCCTAGTAAGTTTTAAAATTTTTGAAAAAATCGAGGTGTCTACACCACATGCCATTGTCATTAATTATTTAGTTGCTTTTATATTAGGATATTTTTATCAACCATTTAATTTTCAAAAATTACCTTCATTTGATTGGTTTTATTTGTCAGTAGCCAGTGGTATAATTTTGTCAATTTCTTTTTTTATTTATTCTCTATCTATAAAATATTTTGGCATCAGCATCACAGCTCTAAGTGGCAAAATGTCTATTATTATTCCCATACTTATTGGTTTTTTTCTATTAGGCGATCCTGTTTTAGCACATCGCATTATGGGGATTATTATGATTTTTCCCGCGCTTTATCTTTTATTATTCGAAACTAAAAATGATAAAAATAAAATTACCAAACTAAAATACTTGATTTTTCCTATACTTTTATTCCTTTTCACTGGCTGCAATGACAGTATCTTCAAGATAGCTGATACTTATTTTTTATTAGGAGACAATGCTAATATATATATGTATCTGACAAATGCTTTTGCTATTTCTTTAGTCGTAGCTATTATTTTTGTATTATTTCAGAAACCTAAATTTTTAAAAAAACAATTATTCAAAACTAGTCTCGCGGGCATAGAACTAGGAATTTTAAATTGGTACTCTACATATTTCTTTTTGAAAGCTATTAGATTTCTACCTCTAACACTATTTATTCCATTATTCAATATTAGTTTTGTTTTATTGAGTGTAATATTAGGAAGGATTTTATTCAAAGAAGTATTAAATAAAAGAAAAATTATTGGTACTTTTATTGCAATATTATCAATAATATTATTGAGTTTATAAATTTATTGCATGATGGATGAATATCTGACGATCAGAAGTCAAGCTAAGTCTATATATAAAGATAGAAATAGCAAATTCATTGGTTTATTGTATCCTATAGAAAATTTAGATGAAGTAAAAAATTATTTACAAATAGCAAAAAAAGAATATTATGATGCTACCCATCACTGCTATGCATATATTTTAGGTGTAGAAAAAGAAATACAGTTTGATAGTGATGCGGGAGAACCTTCAGGCTCAGCTGGCAAGCCAATTCTAAATGCTTTATTATCCGCAGATATTACTAATATTTTAGCTGTAGTAGTTAGATATTTTGGTGGTACTAAACTAGGAATCTCTGGGCTGATAAATGCTTATAAATCAGCTACATTATTAGCTATTGAAAACAGTGAAATCATAACTAAATATATTTATGATATTTTCAATGTCAGTATACCTTATACTCAGCAGCAATTATTTTTTAATTTACAAAAAAAATATGAATTCGAATTTGAAATTATAAATGCAGATAATATAGGACAAGATATACAAATTAAGATTAGAAAAAGCAAACGAGATCTTCTGATAAAAGATTGTGATAATATAGGGTTTATAATATCGGAATAAAAAATAAACTTACTATCTATTGATGAAAATTTATTTCATAGAAACACCACGAATTTTTCATTTTTGTTACATATACAGCTTTATTATTGTTTGGGCTAATGCGAATAAATAAATCATCACCATTTGTATTTATATTAGTATCGATGATATCTGCTACTTCTATTGTGCCATCATCCATAATAGTAGATACATAAATATCATAATTATCATTATTTAATGAAGGTTTACGACTAAAAAATAGTGTAAGTCCATCACTCATTATGAAAGGTGCAATTTCATTACCACTAGTATTAACATTTGGGCCTAGATTTCTCGGTGTAGACCATTTACCAGCTCCTAGATGTTCCACTTCATAGATATCATAACCTCCATAGCCACCTAGCATATCACTAGAGAAATATATTTTTTGTCTATTAGGACTATATGCACCAAATATATCATTAGCATTAGTATTAAATGACAAACATTCATATCTTAATAATTCTCCGTTGTCCAACTCTAAAGCATAAATATCTATTGTTTCTGTTTCTTTATTTTTAATAGATATTAAAAAATCTCCATTAATATCTAGTTTTTTTAATTGATCAATATTACCCTCTATTAGTTCAGATTTTCCATTATTTAATTGATAAACTACAAATGGTACTTGAGATATATCCTCTAAGGAATATAAATCAGATCCTATTGAAATTTTAACTCCTAATATTTTTTTAGCATCAGAAGTAAATCCTAAAGGAATTATAGTTTCAGACATGGGCAATTCTAATAATTTTATTTTTTGATAATTTTCAATATTAATATTTTTATTATTTAATACATTTTTATAATAAAATGGTTTTATTAATAAGCTAAAGCAAGAAATAACAAAAACAAATAAACTAGTAAATATCCATCGCATTTTTTTAGAAATTTTTTGCTAAAAATATATAAAAACTATGTAATAGAAACGATTTTTTTTAATATTTAGACTAGTTGATTTTTTTTATATACATAATATTAACATCTAAGTATTAATTTGACTTTTCTTATTGTTAAAGAACTAATTTTTTATAATTTTTTAGGTTTATAATGACTCTGCTGCAAAAGAATACTCGAATTAGTAATAGCAAAGATATCTTTAAAATTCTCTTTAGGATGATTTTTAGCATAAGAACGCACAATCTGCCAGCCTATAAACTGCCCCATGCGTGGAGCACTATATTGTGAAAAAGTACTAGTAAAAGGTGCCTCCCCTATATATTTCATGATTTCTCTCATATCGGTGGTATAGAGTAATTTTTTATCTATGAAAAAGCCCCAAACATTACCTTCATTTTTGCTAGCCCAAATATACTGTGGTGTAGTATAATATATTTTGATACTATCAGCTATATATGGCAATGTAAGGTCTGTGAAATACAATATCTTGCCGTGATATAGCATCTGGTCTAAGAGAGTACTAGTAGGCGGAGTATATTTTTCTACATAAGCACGTGCTATTTCTTTCATACAATCTATTATTATAAAATCTTTAGTCATCCTATATGATATATATCGAGGTATACCCCATTGAGCATAGATAGGATAAGATTGACCCAAATACATATCTAGAGCTATTATGAGGTTATTCTCAGCATATTTTACTGGAAATTCGAAATCTCCGCCAGATATATAAGTGAAAACCTTGGGAATTTTGAATGTACTATCAAAGTATAAAATACGCTTAAAAGCTTCGTACAATTCTTTTTCTAACCAATCTAAATCAGCATATTGTTTATCTACATCTTTTTTTAATTGCTTAACTACTGGATCTGTTAAATATAATTTTATTTGAAATAAATTAGCAGGATTTTCTAAATCTTCTAATCTATAAAAAAAACTATATTTAGGATATAATGCTGTAAGTCTATTCTTTAAACTATCAAGCGGAATGGCAAAAAGATCTTGTTCGTATCTTTGAATTTTGATAGGTGGTAAGTATAATTTATGTAACTTTTTACGCTCTATCGAAGGTAAAAATTCTCTTTCTTTAGTTTTGCTGCAAGAATTGCACGAAGCAAAGAACATGGAGAACAAAATAACTACCATTACTAATTTTTTCATAAAAATTTAATTTTATAATTTTGTTTTATAATTTTCAAAATTAATCAAAGAAATGAAAAAGACAATAATTTTGTTTATCTGTATGTTATTTTGTTTATCTATAGATATTAAAGCACAAAAAGATGAATCATTGACAGATTTCAAATTTTTTAGATGTGGTATGTATGGTACACTAGGCCCCAGCTGGATGAAGCCTGATATGAAAGATTGGAAAAATGAAGGCATGAGATTTGGTTATGGTTTTGGCTTTATGGCAGAATTTGCCGTAGCACCAAATTTAGTGATAGCTTCGGGCTTTGATGTAATGTATGGCAGTGGAAAAATGAAACTTTCTGATACTTTATTTAGTTATGATAATATGACAGATAAATTATCTAATATAAATTCTATTTACAAAATTCAATATTTACAAATTCCCATAACATTGAAAATGCGAACTAATGAAATCAATTATTTTAGATATTATATGAGAGTAGGAGGCTCATTAGGATTGCGTATAGGAACTAAATATACCGAAGAAATATCAGCTCAAGACAATTCGTTTATTTTTCGCACTTATGATAATGAAAAAGCAAATAATCGTATATCACTTTTCAGGGCAACCTTTGATATAGGTGCTGGAATAGAATATTCATTAGGTGGTACTACTGCNNTAAAAGAATATAATAATTATAAATTTAATGCTAAGGTCAATTACTTAATGCTAAGGGTTGGCATTTTATTTTAAGATTTTTTTAAAAAAATAAAGTTCTATAACGTTTTGAGGAGGTAAAGATTAGACTTTTTCAGAGCTAAAATTCATGCCTCTTTTTATGTTCTACATCGACCTAAAAGTTGAATATAATTGAGTGTATGGTAATACGTCCTTACGATTCGTTTTTTGAGATAATACCTCTTTCTATTTTACTTAACTATCTCACTCCCACTTTCAATAATCACCACCTTTATGTCGTGGACCTAATAAATATATTATCGGGCTTTAGCCCATATAATTCTTAATGACTATGACCTAACAGCCAAAGTTAATATCTGTCACTTTGTTCATCCTGTTAAATGCAAAGCAATTCTGCATATGCAGAATTATTTAACATGATAAACTTTGTGTAATATCTTTGTGTCCTTTGTGGTAAAATAATTAACCTAAATAATTTATACACAATAAACGTTATAGAACCTAAAAATCAAACATAATTTAAATATTTGGCTAATTGGCTTTCAAATAAAGTAGATTGGTTAAAAAAAATTTTTAGATTGAAAAGATTTATTTGTTTGTTAAAAAATTATATGTATTTTTGATAAAATTTTTGAAAAAAAATAAAGGGGAAGCTGAAAACCGATTAGAGTAAGCAGAAATTAAAATATAAGTATTATGAAACCAAACATTTTTAGAATAGCCACAAAAGAGCTGTCCCAAGACGGATTCTTTACTTGGCTATTGCAATGGGGAGCACCTGAAAATGAGAAACACAACAGTAAATTGTTTAAATGTGCTCAAAACTTTATTAAACTCCTTTTGTCAACTCACAACGTCGAAATTAATGAAATAACTAAAGTTGATGCAGGACGTCAATGGGAAAATATAGACATTTGGGCTAAAATAAATAATGAATATCTGATTATTATTGAGGATAAAACATTCACAAGAGAACATTCTAATCAACTTGAAACGTATAAAAAGACTGCTACTGAATGGTGCGAAAAAAATAATTACAAACTAATTTGTATATATTTAAAAACTGGAGCAGAATCAAAGTCGTCACTTGATAAAATTAAAAATAAAGGGTTTCAAATAATTGACAGAAAAGAATTGATTACATTTTTTGAAAATAATGTAGTTGATAATGATATTTACAATGAATTTGTTGAAAATCTAAATTCGCTTGAAAGTTCCATAAATTCATTTGAAACTTTACCAATAAAGGAATGGAATACTGATTGTTGGCGAGGTTTTTATGAATTTTTAGACACACAACTTGAAGTAGATGATTGGCATTATGTTGCTAATCCAAGAGGTGGTTTTTTAGGCTTATGGTGGCACTTTTTAGAATGGAAAGATTACAATGTTTACTTACAAATAGAGCAAGGTAATTTGTGCTTTAAAATTGGAGAAGTGTATAAAAACCATAGTTCTGTGAGAAATGAATGGTTTTCGGTTTTATCAAAGCAGATAAAGTCTGAAAATATAGTTGAAATAAAAAAACCTCCCAGGTATGGTAAAGGAATTTTTATGACTGTAGGAATTGTTCGTCGAGAGGATTGGCTTGGGCAAGATGATAGTATATTAGACAAAGAACAAGTTATTCGTAATTTGAAAAAATATGAAAACTTCTTATCAAATTGCGTAAAAAACTCAAACACATAAAGTAACAACATATAAAAAAATTCGGCAATTAGTGCGTTATCAGGCGACACAACTCGTATCAAAAGTCCGTCGCTACTTGATAGGAAAGTGTTTCGAAATTGACGACAAAAATCTACCGCTGTCCTGTTATATGGCATTAAAAACAAAAAATCAAATATCATTTATAAATATTTGGCTAATT
>LSQX01113718.1_pt1 | contig 15978 bp, 11 predicted proteins | sample 654561 | NCBI WGS metagenome assembly LSQX01 (sample SAMN04489861, study PRJNA283612) | anaerobic digester metagenome | isolation source: 4 biogas reactors fed with cattle manure at either 37C or 55C with and... | place: Denmark: Kongens Lyngby | collected 2014 | reverse complement strand
ATATGTTGACTATTTGCAGCTGCTAACATATGATGTTCATATAAAATAGATAAGGATAGAGGTAGCAGTAATGAATATTTCAACAAAAGCAATCGTATCAAATTCTGAAATGATAAAGAATTACAAAGGTTGCAGGGACAAGGCAGAAATATTTGGTAAGATTTTCGTTCTAAAAAACAACCAGCCGGATGCTGTTTTGTTCTCAATTAAAGAATACGAAAGGCTTTCAGTGTTTATTGAGTATCTGGAAAGCCTCGATGAAACAGACATTTCAAAGTTTATTGCGTCTTTACCGAAGGAAGGAAACAGGAGAAAATATTCTCTTGATCTTTTAAAAAGTGATATAGAATAAGTCAGCATGTACAAGCTATAACCACCACCATGTTTTTTGGCCGCCGAGCTAAAATACACTTCATTAATTCGTGACCTGCATATACTAACAACGTAATATACAGTTCATCTGTTGAATCCCTGATAAAAATAAGGGGACGGATAAGATAAAAATATCCATATCGGTTAGCCCAAGGCAGCAGCGAAAACGAAGGGTAGCGCATAATCATTCCAAAAGAGGGTTTTTGGTAAAGCAAGGGCTCAAACTGCAGCAGGCAATACTGAATACTAAAAAAATCATTACCCCTGTATATATAGGCAATAACGTCTCAATCGGCGCAAAAGCGGTAATATGTAATTCCGTGATTGGAAACAACGTTAGAATCGGTGAAAAAAGCAGGATTGAAGGAAGCATACTCTGGAATGATATAAATATAGGCAGGAAAGTCAAAATAGATAATTCCATTGTTGTGTCAAACTCATTTATTTCGAGGAATTTGAAATTATCACTATGGCCAGGAATACAAAGCAGTTGCTGCAGTCGGTATATAGTGTTAATCCGGGAAAAATAGAGGTGATTCATCATGGAGTGCCCAAAAAATTGTTTCAATCAAGGGATGTTCTTAAAAAGATGTATGGGTATGAGAATAAGCAGATAATAAGCGAGAGCAAAAGCATATACTATTGAAGGGCTGAGCTTTCTCGCCGGCAATAAACAAATAAATAACCGCCAATATTTAGATAATGCTGCAAAATGTTTTTACTGGTTTACAGGAATAAATTCAAAGGCTCTGTCGATAATAGATAAAGAAACCGGCGCTTGTTATGACGGGTTGAATAAAAATGGAATAAATTATAATCAAGGTTCGAAGAGCTTGGTTTCATACGGCATTGCGCTAATGGAAATATCGAAAACAGCAAGTTTTATCATGGATGACGGCTGCTAATTGGAAAAAGCATGATGAAAGGAGTATTTAATTATGAGAGTTTTATTAGTTTATCCAAGCTTTCCCGATACATTCTGGAGCTTCAGAAATGCATTGAAATTCATTTCAAAAAAGTCGGCGTTCCCCCCTTTGGGTCTGCTTACGGTTGCGGCAATGCTTCCGGAAGAATGGGAAAAAAAGCTGATTGACATGAATGTGAGCCAACTGAGGGATAAAGATATTATTTCGGCTGATTATGTATTCATTAGCGCCATGTCCATCCAAAAAAAATCAGCCTGCAGTATAATTGAAAGGTGTAAAAAACTTGGAGTAAAAACGGTTGCAGGAGGCCCCCTCTTTACATCCTGTTATAATGATTTCGATAATGTAGACCATGTTCTGCTGAATGAAGCTGAAACAGCATTACCTCAATTTCTGGAAGATTTGGAGAATGACAGGGCAAAACCCGTTTACACATCAACCGGGTGGGCAGACATAAAAACAACTCCTTTACCACTTTGGGAGCTTATTGATATGAGTAAATATGCATCGATGAGTATTCAATATTCCCGCGGTTGTCCTTTCAACTGTGAATTTTGTGACATTATACACCTTTACGGGCGAATACCGCGATTAAAAAGCAACGAGCAGATTCTGGCAGAACTTGATGCCATATATATGTCGGGATGGCGTGGAAGTATATTTTTTGTTGATGATAATTTCATTGGAAATAAAGAAATGTTGAAGAATGAAATGCTTCCCGCCCTGATTGAATGGATGAAGGGAAAATCCCATCCTTTTACTTTTTTTACAGAAGCATCTGTTAATCTTTCCGATGATGACGAACTAATGGATCTTATGGTAAATGCGGGTTTCAATATGGTTTTCGTGGGTATTGAATCCCCAAATGAAGAAAGCCTGGTTGAATGCAACAAGTATCAAAACAAAGGACGAAATCTTCTTAACTGCATTAAAAAGATACAAAGATTCGGTCTGGAGGTAGAAGGCGGCTTTATTTTAGGCTTTGATAGCGATCCGGATTCAATTTTTGAAACACTTATAAGGTTCATTCAGGAAAGCGGCGTTATTACAGCGATGGTGGGTCTGCTGAATGCTCCCCTCGGGACAAATCTTCATAAAAGGCTAACAAAGGAAGGACGTATACTGGATAGTATGACAGGTGATAATACGGATTTCTCAATTAATTTCATACCCAAAATGAATAAGGACTCTCTTATTAATGGATATAAAAAAGTCTTAAGTACTATTTATGCACCAAAGCATTATTATGAGCGAGTTATGCGGTTTTTTAAAGAATATGTCCCTAAACGGCAAAAAGGTAAGATGAGAATTACTTTCAGCAATATTTCTGCCTTCTTCAAATCGATGTTCATACTCGGGATAGTTGAAAGAGAAAGGGTTTATTACTGGAAACTGTTTTTCTGGACATTGTTCAGACGCCCAAGCCTTTTCCCAAAGGCAATTACCTATACAATATACGGATATCATTTCAGGAAGATATTTGAAGCACAAGTTGAATTTGAATAAAGGATTGTATAACAAGCATTTTCAAAATGCCAGAAAAAACGTACCTGTTAAATCTTGAACCCGAAGAAGAATATGAATTGATTGGCTATGTAAATAATGTTGTGTTTCCTGAAGGAGCATATATTAATAACGGTACTTTGTTTGTCTATTATGGCGCCGCAGATAGATATATAGCTCTTGCAAAAATAGGTATAGACGAATTACTTACCGAGCTTGATAAGCATCCTGCTTGAACAAACAGCGGAATCCGGGCGAATGCTGAATGCAAAAAAGAGTTTTCATTTCAGGGGTAAAACGCTGTCGCGCTGAACAAGTGTTACACCAAGGGCTGTTTTGAAAAAGATTCTTTTCTTCCTGTCGATCATCTGAATCAAACTTTCAACAGCCAGCTTCCCCAAGGCATTCTTGTCAACATTAATGGTTGTGAGCTTCGGCTCGATTATAGTACAGAATGGCATATCATCGAAACCAACAACGGATACATCATCGGGAATTTTAATATTGTTTTCCTTAAGAGCTTTAATCGCGCCAAATGCAATAATATCATTGTCGGCAACAAAAGCTGTCGGCAGACGCAATTTGCCGGAAAGAACGCGCATCATATCCTCATACGCGCCATCCATTGTCGGCAGCAAGTGTACCGTAAAAGCAGGATCGGGCGTTAAGCCGGATTCAAATAGCGCTTTCGCATATCCTTCATATCTTTCCTTAAAGTTTTGAATTGTCACTGAGCTTTTCAAATAACCGATCTTGCGGTGCCCATGCTCCAAAAGATGTTTTGTAGCCTTGTAAACACCGCTGACATTGTCGATTATAACATAATTTGCGTTAATGTTTAAAAAATAGCTGTCAAGCAGCAGAACAGGAATGTCAATTGACATAAATTTCTCAAAATCGTTTTCTTCCATCTCCGTACCAAGCAGTATCATGCCGTCAATATAATTTTCTTTTATATCTGAGACTATACTATCGATATTCGAATTATCCGATAGGTATTTAAATGTCAGTTGATAGGAATTGTGTCTTGCTTTCGACTCAATTCCCTCTATAAGAGCTTGAAAAAAAGGAGTATCGCCGATAACCTTTGAATGTTTTTTATAAATAGCAAGCTGCAGCTTCCCTTTGTTTTTAATATTGTTCTTTTTTAACGGGGGAAGCGAATAACCGTATTCTTCAACAATTTTTAACACTTTTTCTCTTGTAGCCATACTAATTCCGGGTTTATTATTCAAGACCATCGAAACCGTTGCAGAAGATACATTTGCTTTCCGCGCGATCTCACTAATTGTAACAGCCAAAAAAGACACCCTTCCTTATTGTATAATGTCGGTAGTATATATTTAGTTTTTATAACGAGTATAAAAAACGTCCCCCGCCTTTATAAACGGCGGGCGTCATAATCGTTCATTCACGCATAATAATTTATCTTATTTTACCATGTTAATTATTTGTATGCAATAATTGTAAGGGATGCGGTGAGGTCTCATCTTTGGATTTACTGCAGCCGAATCATTGCTGTGTTTTTCCAAGCTTTTCATCTAATTCCGTCAGTTTTTTTTCACTGATTGTAAAATAACCCTGAATAATAAAATCCTTTAAGCTGCGATCACCGGCAAACATTGTAAACAGCATCCACCGAGTCATATCGGGCAGGTATGATTCCAAAATCGCGGCTGCTTCACGGTTTTTGTAAATCTCGCTTATTGGTGAATCTATTCCGAGTACATTTTTATATGGTTTTACAGGCATATAGGTAAACGTGTATTCGCCGCTTTCAAGTTCCCGGATTTCCGTGCTTTCGTAATCAGGCAGGATTAGCTGTGCGGTGCAGTTGAACGGTACGGTAAAATTGAACGTCAATGAGCCGTCATCGTGCACAGTCCATTTGCTTACGATTTTACCCGCCGGTGAAATATATTCGGCATGCAGTGACTTAAGCAGATAATTTGGCTGAGGAGCAAGCAAAAACCTTCTAAACCCTGGTGAATCCTCAAGAGGCTGGATACCTGCCGCATTTCTGTACATCCATTCGACGATTGAACCGTAGGCATAGTGATTTAAAGAATTCATGCCCGTATCACTTATTTTCCCGTCAGGCAGGATTGAGTTCCATCTCTCCCATATTGTTGTGGCTCCCATAGTTATAGGGTACAGCCAGCTCGGGTAATCCGTATTCAAAAGAAGCCTGTATGCAATGTCATTGCTTCCGTATTTGGATAGAACCCTGCACAGGTAAGGCGTCCCTATAAACCCGGTTCGCAGATGGTAATTGCTTTGTTTTAGTTTAAGCCTTAGCTCATATGCGGTCCGCTCTTTCCATTCATCTGGCACTAAATCCATATAAAGCGCGATCACATAGGCCGTCTGGGTATTCACCGCAAGGCGGCCCGCAGGAGTGAAATACTCTCTGACAATCGCACGCTTAACTTCCTTCGAAACGCTGCCGTAATAACAGGCGTCTGTTTCTCTGTTCAGTATCTTTGCCGTTTTTGCGACAATACCGGATGAGTAAGCATAAAATGCACTGGCCAGAAAACTATGCTCTGTTCCGCCGAAACGATTCATTGGGTCTTCTACGTCAAGCGAGAGCCAGTCGCCGTAATGAAAGTCGTTTACCCAGAGCCTTTTGCCGCCTGAAGCCTGATCACGGCTTATGATATAGTCAACCCAGCCTTTCATGCTGTCATACTGCTGTTCCAGTATAGCTATATCACCATAATATAGATACATGTTCCATGGAATTATCACCGACGCGTCGCCCCAGGCGCAGGCACCGCTCTGTTTCACATCGTGGGCGGGAACTACAACGGGAACATTTCCGCCGCGGGTTTTCTGTTCCTGCATCAGATCATACAGGTATTTATCAAAAAAGGCGTATACATCCATGTTAAATGCCGCTGTTCCGGAGAATACCTGGGCATCACCTGTCCAGCCCATCCGCTCATCACGCTGAGGGCAATCGGTTGGCACGTCAACGTAATTGCCCTTTTGGCTCCAAAGCGCATTTAAAAACAACCTGTTAACAAGGGGATTATCTGTTGTAATGCTGCCTGTTTGTTCCAGATCGGAATATAAAACGAGGCCCCTGAAATCTTCCGGTTTGATATCTCCTTCCCAGCCGACAATCTTTGCATACCGGAATCCGTAAAAGGTGAAATGGGGGCGGACCCATTTTGAAGATCCGTCTGAAATATATCTGTACTCGCATTTTGCGGTACGAAGATTATCCCTGTAAAAAATTCCGTCCTGGAGCACTTCGCCGAATTGAATAAATATTTCCGAGTTCTTTTTGGCGCTGTTCTTAAACTCAAGCCAGCCTACCATATTCTGGCCCATGTCAACAACGGTTTCGCCCGAGGGTGTGTGTATAATTTCAACAGAAGCAATCCGTTCCTTAATTTTTATGCCGGGGCTTCTTCTTGGTTCAAGCTTTTTTATGTCCAAATCAACGGTTGTCACAGGATAGACGGTATCATCACGGAATGTGTCGTCATAGACTTCGCCGTCAAAAATACTGCTGTCGATAACGGATGATTTCCTGGATTTCCATGACGCTTTATCCGTTATAAAAGTATCTTCGCCGCCGTCTGCATATGTGATCTTTATTTCACATATTAACGCAAACCTGTCACCGTAACGGAAAGCTTTTTTCCTGTCAAGGCCGTAACGCCCTTTGTACCAGCCATTTCCAAGCATTACTTCAATGCGGTTTGCTCCTGTTTTTATTTGACCGGTTATATCATAAGTTTGGTATGGGAGCCATTTATCATAAGCGACGAGTCCGGGTGACAGGTATTCATCTCCTGTTTTATCTCCGTTTATAAATAACTCGTACAACCCTAACCCGCAGATATATATCCGCGCGTTTTTTACTTCTCCTTTTACCGAAAAGTCGGAAAACAGAACTGGATGAATGGACGAATCAAATACCGGACTGATCCATTTCGCAGGCCAGGGTTCGCTCATTTTTGACGTTTCAAACCATGCAGTATCACTTGTTGCAATGCTTCCGTCGTCACCCCATACGCATACACGCCAATAATACCTCGTTCTCGGAAAAAGCTCTATATCTAAAGGATAGCAAATGCTGTCCATATCCGTCCTTTTCCCGCTGTCAAATATAATATTACTGAAATCGGCATCTGTTGACACCTGGATCTGGGCCGCAGCCTGGCGCTTTGCCGTTTTTGATTCGACGATCCATGAAAGCCGCGGTTTATTACCAAGATTAAAGCCCAACGGATTCTTTATACGGTTTGTTTTCATATTTACGATCTTCATTGCTAAACTCCTTCTCAGCATTTACAGTTTATTATTGCGTGTACATCATATTAATCTCAAAAACAGTCAACTATGCCTTATAACATCCCATTTCATGTATTTTGTCAATGCTTCTTCAACAATATCTGCAACATTTCCGCGGACCATCGAAACATGGTGTTCAAAACCCTCTTCACATATTGTGTGCATTAGTTTTTGAAGATTTGGCACATAACACGCGGCGGACCCGCCAAAACTGTTTATGGTTAAATCCCGGAATTCGCCTTCACCTATGTATGCGCGTATTCTGCCCGTAGTATCGTCCGTCGTTATTTTACAAAAAGTCATCGGACCCGGGCGGACCTGGCCTGTGCACGCACCGAAGCAGTTATCATATCCAAGCTGCGTGCCCAGTATATCCAGAACACCGAGTGTCGGACGGATTCCAAAAAATGATGCGGGGAAGTTCGAACAATGAAAGCCTATGCATGTATTTCTGTCGCTGCCGTAATTATTGTTCCAGTCGAGGTATCCCGCAGGGCTTCCTGCCGCAAGGGAGAGCACATACATCGAAAGCGCCCCTGTAACGTCCATTTCACAGGCCTGAGGGATTCCTTTTTCACTAAGCATACTCATGGCAAGACATGCCGCGCATCCAAATTGATTTTGCAGTACATTCCAGCACTGCACCGCTCCGGCGACGGCTTTATTTTGCTCGACCGCTTCTTCCAATGCGAGGCTGAATCTTGCAAGCCGTTCCAGCTTATCGTGTGGAGTACCCTCCGGTATTCCGGTATATGAAGATATTTCCGATATTTTCGCTTCAAGCTTGTTTCCGCTTTCTAACGAGTTTGCATGAGCGATAATATTTCCTATATCTTCAACCAGTACGGAGATACCGTGTTTTTGCAGTATTTTTTCCGAGAAACGGACTGTCTGGAATGGGCCCGGACGGGTTCCTACGGCAAGGATTCTTGCTTTACGTACGTTGTTAACGACATTGCATAATTTCTCAAACCTTTTAATATCTTCTGTAAACTCTTCACTTTCTATAGCGCATGTGTGAAGTTTTGTTAATGAAAATAAAATGCCGTACTGTTTCAGGTTGTTGCACACGGACAGTTTACCGCAGAAGGCATCTCTTCTGTGTGAAATATCAAGTTTGTCAAGATCGTCATCACAAGCCTGTATTAGCACCGGCACATTCAGCCCGGCTTCGTTTATAGCATTTACGACACCGACTTCATCTCCAAAATTCGGCAGTACAACTATTATTCCATCAATAATATCGCGCTTTTCTTTAAACAATTTTGCACATATTTGAGCATGTTCATAACTTTCCACCGCGCCGTACGGCATTGCATCATGCTCAACTATAACAATGCCGTAACCCATTCCGGTTAATTTATTTACTATTTTTTTTCTTGCCTCTTCAGCAAGCCACCCGGGGAAAAAAGCCCTTGTGGAAACAATAACCCCAAATGTTGACATTTATATTACCACCTTTCAAAAGTTACCTTATTATCAACGGAAGAAACTGCCTGACAATTTCAACGCCCTGATCTAGTGAGGCAGGTACCGTTTTTTCCGTTACTATAATACAGCCCTGTTAACTGCTTCTTGCCAACCCTGTATATACTGTTGTCGTTTACTTAAATCCATACCGGGCACATATTCTTTCAGCACGGTGCGGTTTTTTGTTATTTCATCTCTGTTTTTCCAAAAGCCTGTTGCCAACCCTGCCATATTCGCGCTTCCCAATGCGGATAATTCTTCGACGGCAGGTACTATTACCTTAGCGTCGGAAATATCCGCCTGGAACTGCATAAGGAATGCGTCCCTTGTAGGCCCGCCGTCGACCCTGATATCTGCTATACTACTGCCGGAGCACTCCCGCATAAGGGTAATTACATCATTTATCTGATATGCGATAGACTCTTCGGCTGCACGGATAATATGTTCCTTGCCCGAGCTTAATGTAAGCCCGGTAATTATTGCTCTTGCGTCATTGTTCCAGTATGGCGCGCCGAGGCCTGTAAAAGCCGGAACGAAATAGACCCCTCCGTTATCGGGCAGTTTTGACGCAATTATCCCGGATTCTTTCGGGCTTGACAGCAATTCGGCATTTTCGGCGATCCATTCAATGGTTTTGCCGGTGCTGTTTATGTTTCCTTCAAGCACATATACTGTTTCTCCCGTACTGACCCATCCAACTGAGGTCACTATTCCGCTGCCTGAAAAAACAGGTTTTTCCCCGATATTCATCATTACCGAGGAACCTGTGCCGTACGTGGTTTTAATCATCCCCGGCAAATAACAGTTCTGTCCGAAAAGTGCTGCATGGGAATCCCCCATAACACCCGATATTGGTATTCCGTCCGGGATTTGATCGTCCCCTTCGGTTACTCCGAATATAGTGTCGGAAGGTTTTATTTCAGGCATCATATGTAAGGGAATCGCAAAAATATCAAGCAGTTCCTTATCCCATTCAAGTGTATTAAGATTTAATAAAAGTGTCCTGCTCGCGTTTGAATAATCGGTAGCGTGTACTTTCCCGCCTGTCAGGTTGTAAAGTACCCACGAGTCCATCGTTCCGAATTTAAGCCTACCCGATTCGGCCATCTTTCCTGCTTCGGGCACATTTTCAAGTATCCAACGTATCTTTGGAGCCGTAAAATAAGGGGACAGATTAAGGCCTGTCTTTCTGTATATCAGGTCTTTTTCTTTTATCTTCTCACAGATGTCCTTTGCTCTCGGGCACTGCCACACGATAGCGTTATAGATCGGCTTACCGGTTACTGAATCCCATACCATGCCCGTTTCCCTTTGGTTTGATATGGCTATTGCCGCGACATCGTCCCAGGAAGCACTGCTTTCATTAATTACCTGTATAATTGCCTGTTTTACATTTTTGATGATTTCGTCCGGATTGTGCTCAACCCAGCCGGGGCATGGGTGAATCTGCGCATGATTTATTGTAACCCTGTTATGTACCTTGCAGTCTTTTGTAAACAGGACAGCCTTAGTACCGGAAGTGGATTGATCTATAGATAAAATGAATTTCTTCTGCATCGCGGTTACCACCCATTCTTTTTCATTTTAATCAGCTTCTCCGCTTCGATACACAGGTTTTCGGGGCTGATTCCGTAATATGCAAATACCTCTCTGGATTTTCCCGGCACGGCAGGTTCGTCAGGAATGCCCATAATTTTCATTGGCACAGGACAGTTTTGAACTACCGTTTCGGCTACAGCCGCCCCAAAACCTCCAAAAATACTGTGTTCTTCAATCGTTATTATTGCTCCGGTTTCATTCGCTGCTTTCAAAATACAATCGTTATCAAGCGGTTTAATTGTATGCATATTGATAACGCGGCAGTCGATACCCCTGGTTGACATGAGCTCCGCCGCTTCGAGAGCTGTCTTGACAGTTTCTCCGAATGTAATGATTGACAGCGAATTTCCATCCCGCATAGTTATTGCTTTACCAAGCCGAAAATCATAGTCATCCGAATCGTAAACATCTTCAACAGGATTTCTGCCAATGCGCATATAAGCAGGACCAGTGTATTCATTAAATGCTTCTGTAAGCCGTTTTGCCTCGTGCCTGTCCGCCGCCACTGCAATGAGAATACCGGGTATTGCACGCAAAAGCGCGATATCCTGAAGCGAATGATGTGTCATTCCAAGCGCCCCATAGCTTATACCTGCGCTTATTCCAAGCAGCTTCACATTCGTGTTTGAGTAGGCAACATCAATTTTAATCTGTTCCGCCGCGCGCGTTGTGAGAAAGCACGCGGGTGAGGCGACATAAGGTTTTTTTCCTGATGCCGCAAGCCCTGCGGCAATGCCTACAATATTCTGTTCAGCTATTCCGGTTTCAATAAACTGTGACGGGAATTTCTCGGCAAACGGCGCCATTGAAGCCGAACCTCTGGAGTCGCTGCATAAAACCACAATATCTCTGTCTTTTTCGGAAAGTTCGATTAGTGTTTCGCAGACCACGCGCCTGTTGTGTATTGTATTCATTCGCATACCTCCGGAACTTTATCCAATTCTTCGCAGGCTCTTTTATATTCCGCTTCATTCATTACACCATGGTGCCATTTAGGGTTGTTTTCCATAAATGACACGCCCTTGCCTTTCACTGTTTCGGCTATTACAACGGTTGGTTTTCCGGGTATAATGTTTTTTTCCGAAAATGCATCGCAGAGGGAAGGGAAATCATGGCCATCGGTGTGTATTACATTCCAGCCGAAGCTTTCCCATTTCATAGCAAGCGGTTCGATCCGCATAACATCTTCTGTTTTCCCTGTAATCTGCAAACCGTTTCGATCAATAATGGCAGTAAGATTATCAAGTTCGTAATTAGACGCGGCCATTGCCGCTTCCCAGACCGAACCTTCGGCTAATTCGCCGTCGCCCATCAGGATGAACACACGATATGTTTTGTTATCCATTTTTCCGGCAAGCGCCATGCCTACTCCGACAGATAGCCCATGCCCGAGCGAACCGGTATTCATTTCAATACCGGGTATTTTATTGTTCGGGTGCCCGATATATTTGGAACTGAATTGGGAATATGATTTTAAATCGTCTTTAGGGAAAAAACCTTTATCAGCCAGAACACAGTAATATGCATCGATTGAATGGCCTTTGCTCAGTAAAAACCTGTCGCGGTCGGGCGACAGCGGGTTTTTTGGGTCTACGTTTAAAACGCAGTAATAAAGAGAAACAAGTATATCGGTTTCAGAGAGTGAACCGCCTACATGACCCGCGGCTGAACGATATACCATATCGATAATATCACGCCTGATTTGAGCGGCTTTTTTCCTTAGACTGCCGTATTTATCCATAAAACCTCTTCCTTTATGCTTTAATAACGGCGACTGATTATTATTTGATTCGTTTCAGCGTAACCGCCGTCCAGTCCGTAATCTCAATCTTGTCGGTATGTGAACGGAACCTGCATGATTTTATAACACGGCAGTTCATAACGTCATAGAAGGTCGCTTCATAAATATAATCTGTGCGCGGATCTTCCTTCGGCCCGATATTACAGAATTTATTCTTCAGCCCGTTTTTAAAAAACAGCAGATAAAAATCGGTTCCCTTTGAAATTGAAAAGTAGTTTTGCCCGTCGGTGTTTACAAAATCCCGTTTCATCTCCTGCCAGGGGCATTTTGTTACTATATCCTTCATAAATTTCAGCCGCGGGGCGCTTTCTCCTGTCATGTTCCCTCCATACGACCAGAAAATGTCACGTTTATTGCCGTCAATTATGAAAGCTTCACCGTGGCTGGCGTATCCTCCTGCCATAACGGAAAGCCAGTGGCGCAGCAGGGTTAATTCACCCGACGAATTGCCCCAGCCGTCCGGAAGATTGCCCTCATACTGGTATTCATCATTTATAACCGGTTTTTTATAGTCTCTTTTAAGCTCAACCATCAATGTGTAAGTATCCGGGTGCTGATAAGAAACATGCGTCATCCACGGCCTGTCGGGATATATCCAACCAAAAGTGATATTGTGACATGAACGCAGATGTCCATAAGGATCATTTGCCTTTATATACTCGCCGATTACATCCCAGTTACGGCGGTTTTGGCTTAATATGAAGCGGTCCGGGTTGTCCTCATCATATCCTATGTCATATTCATTAGCGAGGCTCCACCAGACATTGCGGAACGCGGACAGACGGTTTATAGTGTAGCGAAGATATAAAAGAGCATCTTCTTCGTCCATTTTATCTATATCCCAATGCCCAAAATCATAAGGGTGGAACAGTATAACATCGGCCTCGATACCCAATTCCATCAACTCAATAAGCCTTTGTTCAAAATGACGGTAATACTCGGGGTTAGGCCGGGTAAAATCGAAGTTTTTAGGTTCCCCTTCAAACGGATAACAGGGCGGCTCATAACTTACATCAACAGCATTGTATCCTCCTGTATAATGCTTCGGGAAAAAAAGCATTCTTATTTTATTAAATCCGTATTTGGAAAAACTTGAAAGAGTCTTTTTTCGAATTTCCTCAGGACGATGATGCCAGACATAAGCTGTTGTTCCCATAACGAAAAATGGTGTGCCGTCGGCATAGGCAAAATGTTCTGTGCCTGAAACTCGGACAGGCCCGTGATTTTGTTCGGAAGGGGGCAGAACCGTCAATGTGCCGGAAATTCCGTCGAGTTCGGAATCATTTGAAGATATCGTATATGTATATTCGCCCTCGAACTGCGGCATAAACCGTACCTTATAAATATTATCGCCGTCATAAAACCCTTGAACACAGGTCTTTTGCCCGTTGTGACAGAATCGTGCTTTAAGTTTTACATCAATAAAAGGGTTTGAGTATTTATTTTCGGATGTAAAGGAGATTTCAAAGACATTCCATTTTTCAACAACATACTTCATAGCGATACCCCATGATTTCGTTTAATAAATTTTTTTCACTTTTAGCTATATTATATATAAATAATTAAAATGTGTCAATTAAAGAGTTTAAAATATTAAACACTGTTAAACAATTGTTAAGTAATGATAAAGGCCTTTTATTTTCCTGCTTGTCAGAAATGGTGTGTGAATTTGCCATGTAATTTCTTCCGATGTTATTATTTCATAATAAAGAACCCGGAATGTATTATACAAATATGTTTATTTAATATATTCAGTTAAATTAACATTGTTATTTGATAGAAACCACCGGTTTTTTGTATTTTTATATGGCCAATATAAACGTACGGGGAACACACATATATGTGTGTTCCCCGTACATTTGCCAGTTATATTGTTTACGGTACATTTATTATTGGATGGTGGTGCCCAATAATCCGTATTCTACTATACTATTCGCTTATTTTAATAATTGTGCTTTCGCCAATCAGCATGCTGTCTTTAACTATTGTTCCCTGTATAATGGTTCCGTCTGCTGTGAACGTTCCCGGGCTTACGACACGCGCGTAATAGACAAGAGCGTCCCTGTTTTTCGCGTCACGGTATATGTTAAACGTGACCTTCTGACCGTCTACATTTCTGAACCACCATATCAGTTCCTTATCCGGCCGTGCGGCAATCTGATAAGGGCTTTCAATAGGTTTTAATCCGGAAGGCGCGAAATCGGTAATCTCATAATATTTGTCAATAGCCACCGGTGAAGCGTCCCATTCCAGTACAACCTTTACGATATCGTCCTGTTTGAATTCGGTCGTTTCGTTCCCTGTTGAATAGTTGTAGTAAGTGCGTTTGATTTTCAGGTTTTGGTCCTGCTCCGCTAAATTTACCAATGGGGCATTGTATACTGAAACTACGCAGGCTTCTCCGGAAACTTTCGTTATTTTGAATTCGGATAGTTTTACCGACGGTACCGAAACGGAAACCGAACCACCGCCGCTTATCTTTTCAGTATAAGTATTTCCATCATATTTATACGTAAATTCGACGTCAGTATTCGAAAGCTTTTTATACTCTTCAATAACATACATAAGCTTTTCGGCGTTAATCAAAACTTTTCTGGAATAGTTCCTTGCAGCATATTCAAACAGTCCTTCTTTATCGGGAATATCAAGCCTGGATGCAAGAACTGCGGCAAGAGCGGTATCCTTCAGGATTTCATCCGTATCGTCAGAGTTTTTAACCCGAATGTAAGGGCTTTTGTCTTCGAGCACGGGTGCTACCCTTTCATTGTAAATCTTTTCTGCGGTATGTGACTCGCCCAGAGCCTCATATGCGAGGGCAAGGTACATGTAATCCTTAAGTGAAAGGTTTTGCACGTCAAGCACGTTATTCAAATCTACCAAAACCGGCTCAGCCATTTCCGCCAGCCCGTACAGCGCCGGTGCGTTTACCCTTCCCGGTTCATTAAATATAAGGGTATAGAAGTATTGCTTCAGCCTTTGCGCTCCTGATTCATTTTTTAGCAGCGGCGTCAGCAGTGCAGACAGTTCCGGATCACTTTCGGAATATGGAAGGATTCCATACCCGCCGTCCGATTTCTGGTATTGAGAGAGATCAACTTCTATCGTTTTGCCGCTCTTCCTGTCCGGTGCTATTTCGTCAAGCAGTTGGTTTGCCCAGTAAGCGGTGTATTTCTGATCAAGCCTGCTTCCGCCATGCATAAGCCCGTATAACACGGGTATAAACCTTCCTCTGCCCCTGTCGGTAAAAATAAGGGTTGTGAGCCCGTCTTTCCCGCCGGCAAGCTGCATGTTCGGCTTCAATATTTCCGTTACGGCTTCTTCTATTTCATGGTACGTATCGGTTACATATATTGTCCTTCTGATTCCGTCGGATAATCCGCTTTCCGTAATCGCTTTTATTTCAAGGTCATAAATCCCTTCTTCAAGTTTCCATAAAGGAATGTTTACACGCTCGAATGCATTTCCTGACGCTGTGCCGACATAATTCGGAACCTGCGGGCTTGTGACCTGCCAGCTTATCTTTTCTCCCTCTTTCAGGCTGCTGCCGTAGCCTGTCACGCCGATGTACGGAAAGTCACCGCTTAGATAAGTCGAGTTAATGCTGTCGTTTATAAAGAACGGGAGCGTAACCTTTAAATCCGATTCTCCCGTACCGCCGTAAAGGTCGGATGAGATCCCGGCAGCGAATACATGCCACGATGTAACATTATCGGGAAGCCTGAATGAAACAGTGCCGGTACCGTCTTCCGCGAGGGTAATCACGCGGAATAACGCCGTATCCTTAAATTCGGTCCTTACCTCGATATTGCCGAAGCCTGCGCCATCAAGCATGACTTCATTCTCTCCCATATCCATCTTAACTTGCGACTGAGTCCGGGTTGGTTCGGGCGCCATACCGCCGACCGCCATTTCGTCTGTTTTTGAGTATATTCCGTCTATACCTGAAAAGCCTGTATTATGAGATGAACCGGAATACCCAATGCCGCTTCCAAGCCATTG
>LSQX01343331.1_pt1 | contig 15979 bp, 17 predicted proteins | sample 654561 | NCBI WGS metagenome assembly LSQX01 (sample SAMN04489861, study PRJNA283612) | anaerobic digester metagenome | isolation source: 4 biogas reactors fed with cattle manure at either 37C or 55C with and... | place: Denmark: Kongens Lyngby | collected 2014 | reverse complement strand
CCCTCGTTGCAATCACCGGCAACCCAACACCTCGGAAGACGAGCGAAAACTAATGAACTGATACTTAGTCAACCAAGAATCCGGTGTACGGAGGCGAAAAATGAGTACAAGCATTTCGTATGAAGCTGTTGAAAAGGTTTTCCACGGCAAAAACGAGGTCAGGGCACTCAGGGATGTCTCATTTACGATAGAGCCGGGGGAGTTGTTCTGCCTGCTCGGCCCCAGTGGTTGCGGAAAGACCACGCTTCTGCGTTGCACTGCCGGATTGGAAACCCTTTCTGCCAGAAGAATCTTCTATGGGGATACAGATGTGACAAACATTCCCCCATTTCGTCGCAATATCGGCATGGTTTTTCAGAACTATGCCTTATACCCGCACATGTCTGTTTTCGAGAACGTTGCCTATGGCCTAAGGGTACGGGGCCTATTCGCAGGTGAAACCAAAGAACGGGTCACAGAAATAATGGAGCTCGTAGGTCTTGGCGAAATTCTCCATAGAAACCCCAGTCCTAAAGCTCTTTCTGGAGGACAACAACAACGAGTTGCCGTTGCCAGAGGTCTTGTATACAATCCGACAATTCTTTTACTGGACGAACCCTTAGCAAACCTTGATGCCAAACTGAGGCGTTATATGAGGGTTGAAATCCGTCGTATACAAAAGGCGACCAATATCACTACGATATTCGTCACCCATGACCAAGAGGAAGCTATGGCAATTGGAGATCGCCTGGCAGTGATGAAGGACGGGTACGTCAAACAGATAGGCTCAGGCGAAGAGCTTTATCACAACCCCAAGAATTTGTTTGTGACCAGTTTTATCGGGGGAATCAACCTGTTTGCAGGTGCAATTACCGAAAAGAGCGATCCTGGTTACACTATTCAATTGAAGGCCGCGAATAGGGCTTTGAGAGGCATACCGCGAATCACTGTGAAGACACGTCAGAACTTGTACCCGGCGGTGAAGTGGTCATAGCCTTCCGTCCTGAAAATATGGTCGTTCAACCATTTTCCGAAGAAGGCGTCTTGTCGGGAAAAGTACAGATTATCCAAAACCTCGGCCACATCATCCGCTACACAATTATCATTCAAGAGGGTGGAGAAGAAAAGACAGTCGAAGCTGATATGGATCACAAAGTGGAAGGCGTGGCAGAAGGTGACCAGGTATGTGTCACATTTGACTTTTCTGATGGATTCCTGTTTCCCCAAAGAGGTGAAGAATAGTGCAGCGCAGAGATATTACCCCTTATCTTGTTTTCAGTATTCCCTTGATCTTTCTTGTCATCTTCCTGTTCTGGCCACTTGTCACCACTATCTTGCGGGCCTTTTCCGGCTCAGGCTTCAACCTGGCGGCCATCAGTGAGCTTGACCTCAGTAATTTTCAACGCTTCTTTACTTCATCCCTTTACCAAAGAAGCATGCGCAACTCCTTTATCGTAGCTTTTTCTGTAGTCTTTTTCAACCTGTTGATTGGGGTTCCCATAGGCTATCTTGTTGCCCGAACAGAAATGCCTTTCAAGGGACTGATCCTTTCCCTTGGGATACTGCCGATAATCATGCCGTCTTTTATCGGAGCATTTTCCTGGATCATTCTATTGGGAAGGCAGGGAATCGCCCGTCACTTCCTAAACAAGATCTTGGGTGTATTCGGTCTTTCGCTGCCCCCTATTTACGGCTTATTTGGAATAATCTTTACCATGACGTTAACTCTATATCCCTTTGTCTTTCTGCTTACTTACGCCGCTTTTGAGGCAGCCAACCCGCTCTTGGAAGAGTCTGCAATGATTATGGGAGCGAGCCGCGGGAGAATACTGCGCACAATTACCCTACCCCTTATACTGCCTAGTATGACTGCCAGCACTATCCTGGTCTTCATTCGTTCCTTGGGCAACTTCGGGATACCGGCAATTATCGGAGGAAAAGATTATGTGCTGCCGACATTGATCTACTTTCATATCCACGGTTTCTGGGATCTTAATGGAGCAACCGCAATTTCCATGGTCAGTGTATTGATTGTCATCATTGCACTCCTAATACAGAAATATGTTGTAAGCACTAGAGAATACGAAACGATAAGTGTTACATATTCTGAACAACGCCTGCATCGCCACCCCTTAATACGCATTATCGCCACAGTATACTGCTTCATCATATTGCTGGTGTCTTTGGCGCCGCAGATCACGCTAATCGTCATGTCTTTCTTCACGAGATGGAGGGGTCTTACACCGGAAGGCTTCACGCTGAACAACTACACAAGAATCCCGGAAATAGCAGGCGGTCCTATTAAGAACTCTCTTTACCTGTCATTGACAGCTTCGCTCTTAACAGCAGTTTTGGGATGCTTAATCGCATATATTACAGAACGGAGAAAACCAAAGGGAGCAATCATTCTCGACCTTGCCGTCATGGCGCCTTTCATACTACCGGGCACCGTCATTGCCGTAGCATTGCTCTCTGCATTTAGCGAGAGTTCAGCCATTAATCTTAGCGGCACTTTCACCATCATCCTTATTGCCTTTATCTTACGTCGAACCCCTTATGTATTTCGTTCTGTGGTGGCCAGCCTATCACAGCTTGATCCGGCTTTAGAAAAGTCCTCTACTATAAGCGGGGCTAACTGGTTTTATACATTCCGGAGAGTCAGTCTCCCGTTGATTCTTCCCGGAATAATATCAGGCACAATAATTACTTTTACTACCCTATTGCAGGAATTGAGCACTACTATCCTGCTGTATTCAGCCAAGACCAGAACCCTTCCTATATTGGTATACACCGCGGTCAGCGATGACAAGTCTGGCGAAGCCAGCGCCCTTTCAGTCTTGTTGCTGGTAGTAGTCTTCATAGTCGTTTATCTGATGAACAAATTCTTGGGTAAGAGCATAGCCTCGAGCTTCAAGTTGGGATAATTGACAGAAACAAGAAAAGAGAGCCGAATCCGGGGCCTCTACTGAGAGGACCTAACCATAATGTGATTCAATTAGGTTCTTGCACCTTGCCATAGAATCAATGCTGTAAAGCTCCAAAACCCACCAGGTTATGCCCTTTGACAACGCCCAATCCAGAGCGGGGAGTATAGGATCCAGGCAGGTCGGCTCAATATGCTCACCTTGTTTGTTCTCTATCTCGTACACATGGAGGTTTCTGATCCTCGCCCCGACCGATTCCATGAATTCTTCCAGCGTGTAGTCTCCCTCTGATACATACGGGCTGGCTCTTGCATGGCCGATATCAAAGGTCACCATTGAATCGGATGCCTCAACAAGCTCGGCGAAGGTCTTTGGGTTATTCGTCCACCCATGCTTTAAGTTCTCAAGGCAGACATCTACCCCGTTGTCTTGACCGAACCTGACTACTTCCCTTAAGCCTCTGACAGCATTGTCCCAGCATAACTCCTCCATGGGAATACCGCGCGAGCCGATATGAAGTGTAATACCGGTTCCGGGGAAGTCCTTGATTAGGTAAATATACATCTTGAGGTATTGAACTGCAGTAGAAGAGATTAGCGGATCCTTATGACCCAGCTCAGTATCGTGGCACGGCGCATGGAACCTGGACGGCAATCCTGAAGAAAGGGCACAGTCATAGAACTTCTTTCGTGCGTTTGATGCAACAGCGATCCTCATGGGATCAAAATTCCAGTCAAGCCCTGAAAATCCATGGGAGACTGCTTCCTTCACTGCGATAGCGTATTGATCGTGACAGAATCTTGTAGACACAGCAAGCTGTGGCTTCACGGTAAAACCCCCTTAGCACCTCTGTCATGAAGTCTCCTCAGGCAAGAAATCGCAGCTTCTTTCAACTCTTCGCCGATGTCAGGCGGGAACTTGCTCACGGATACCTCATATCCCCCTTCTAAGAAAGCTTCCTTCGTGGGAACATAGCCAATATAGTCATTGGCATATCCGACGGTAATAGTATAAGGGAATGGCGATTTGGCCTTGATGTTCAGTCCGAGTTCGACAAAAACCTCACCGGGCAAGGATACGTATACTGCATCGCCAACGCGAATACCCTGAGTCTCTGTAAGTCTCTTGCCTGTAGGAGAATTATTAATCTCTGTAAGATTATCCAAGATGATTTTCTGACATATGAGGTCCAGTTGAACACTGCCGGCATCCCCGCTATTTTCGTTCTTCAACTCATCCAATCGTCTTGTGAGTCTTGTGATACGCTCCATAGTATCCTCAGGAGTAGGCAAATCCTTTCGATATCGGGCTTCCCAAGGACAGGCCACAACATCAATTACCACTCCTTCAGATTCCTTTATTGTCATAAGGGTCTCAATTACAGCACCGGCGAGTCGTTTCCCCAGAGCGTCCGCCCGTTCAAACGTCCTGCCCGGGATGAAGCCTCCGATAGCGCTCGCGTCCGCAGAATAGCCGGTATTGATATCCCCTGCGGCGCCATTAGTAAACAGGACTACGACATCTTCGCATCCTAACATGTCCTTGACATACCTTTGAGCATATCCGGGATAATCAGCGCTAATCAGACGATTATCCGGCCCTAGCACCACTGCATGGCATGTATAGTTCACTAGAATTGCCAAAAGCCTTCCGTCCGACCTCCCGACTCTAAGCACGCCCACTGAATTGTCCATGCTGTTCTTTCCCCTGCGATTCACACCTATACCGGTAACAGTGCCGATACCTACGCCGAGGGATGCATCCTCTCGACAAGGCCAAGCCTCGCATACAGCATCTGCCACTTGGGTCTCGAAATGCGGTGCCCATTCTCCACATCCGGGAGCGTCCAAATCCGGACCGGAGTGGTTATGGGATGTGGAAATCATTATATTCTCTACCGGAATGCCTGTAACCCTATTGACTAAGCTACGTATGCGTTGTGTACGAGGAAGGGTGATGTGGATAATATCCAAGCACACAATGGCACATGCGCATTTCTCATCTTCGAGGACGAACGCTTTCGCCATCAAATCGTCATGCACACCGATTGCCCCGCCGGTCCTCGCGAAAAACCCTGCCATAGGGGAATTGAGGGGGGGATTTATGATCCGTGCGCCGACACCTGCTCGCAACTTGCCTCCTGCCAATGCTGACTCCTCCTGATTCCTTAATTGCGATAATCAAAAACAACTTTTTGCCTATAGTGTTTCACTCTCAAACGGTACTTCTGTTCGATCCTCCGGTTTATCTTGTCCCCGTCAGGCATATTGCCGCTGACAAGGATCGGAGGCTCTATCCCCATTTCCAGGAGTTTCTCAGCTGTTCTTATCATAAGGAGATTAACAGCGAAGGAGTTAACAAAGGTGGATGTAGGCCCCATTTTCTGCTCAAGTCCCTCGACATGAATGGCCGTATCACCTGTGGGAAGATGACTGTCAATAAAGACATCAACTATCTCATATAGGTTCTTTCCGCTAGGATGGCGTATGTGGCTGTCCTTAGGGACAAAGTTGGCATAGCCTTTTGAGGTTATTTCTATGGACGTTACTCCTCGTTACTTACACTCCAGCGCACAATCAACAGTCATGGCGTTGATGCCGTAAGCGTTTGCGATTATGAGTACGTCTCCGGACGCAATACCGTACGCATCTAGTACTGCTTTTGCATACCCGGGGGTACGCTCAACATATGTCGAGCGCAGCGCGCCATGAATTAAGTTCGTGCCTGCGTCAAGCAAGGGATTCATTGCAGCCAGGCCCCCTGCACGATAAAACGCTTCTTCTGCTGCCATGTTAGAGTGACCGCCTGCTTCTTCTATAGGCTCTTTCTCCCTCTCCTCGATGGTTGTGATAAGTGAGATAATGATGTCCCTATAGCCTTCACTTGTTCTTGACATGTTAGAATTCCTCCCACTTTTTTGGTTAAACCCTCTATGTCAACTCCGTATTGGGTTAGCTATCAAGAAGCGGAGGTTTTACTTAACAAGCGTGACGCATCCTTATCTATAATCAGTCTGGCAGATAGATGTGTCCTTAGGATTGATGCTGGGCAACCAGTATCAATAGGCCCCTCCAGAGTATTCCGGATTGCTTCCTGTTTGGTAGGCCCGGGAACGATACAATAGATATGTCTGGCAGACATGATAGCCGGAATAGTTAGAGTGAGAGCATTCATAGGCACGTCCCTGATATCGGCGAAACAGCCGTCATTAACCTGTTGACGCCGGCATCTCTCATCAAGATCCACTGTTTTGACCCAGTGAGGATCCTGAAAATCAGCGACGTGCGGATCATTGAAAGCTATGTGTCCGTTTTCTCCTATGCCAATACATGCAATATCCAGTCGATGCTCTTTGAGGAGACATGAATACCTATCACATTCATCCTGCATGTTCTCTGCATTACCATTCAGGTAGTGTACTTTCCCCAGGCGAATCTTACGAAATATGTTGTCACCGAGAAATCGCCTAAAACTCTGGGGAGCTTCTTCGGGAAGTCCTATGTATTCATCAAGATGGAACCCAGTGACCTTGTTCCAATCGAGCTCTTTCGCATTACACAGCTCAGTCAAAAACTCATTCTGCGAAGGAGCAGCCGCAAATGCCATGTTCACTGAGCCTTTTTCAGCAATAATGTCTCTTACCTTGCGGATGACCTGCTTTGCCGCAGAAGCACCCATTGCTTTACGGTTGTCATAGGCCTCAACAACTAAATTGTCAACTTTCCACTGCCTCAAACCGCACCTACAATTCGTCAATTTAAGCATCCTCCCTAAGTAGTTCATGCAATTATGATTAGGCCCGGTAGATGACTTTGCCTTCAACGATTGTCATCCGGACATTGATATCCTCATCAAACACAACTATATCTGCATCTTTACCCATATCGATGCTGCCTTTTGCATCGTCTATCTTGAGGATTGTGGCCGGAGTTAAAGTGGCCATCTTCACCGCATCCTGAAGGCTTACTCCTGCAAGATTGACCATGTTTCGTACCAGTAGATTCATCGTTGCTATGCTGCCTGCAAAAGCACTGCGATCAGGCAACCAAGCCACCCCTTCATCAACCACGGTCACCTGCCCATCCTCAGGATTCCCCAGAATGAACTCTCCTTCAGGCATTCCCGCAGCACGTATAGAATCAGTGCATAGCGCAATTTTGTCTGCGCCTTTACATTTGTAGACGAGCTTAAGGAGACTGGCAGGTAGATGCTTTCCGTCAGCTATTATCTCTACAGTCAGCTCGTCAAGAAGCAATCCGCTTTCTATTACGCCTGCGATACGGTACGCCCTTACCCTATGCACTCCCGACATACCTGAATATAAATGAGTAACATGAGAGTATCCCGCTTCAATAGCCAATAGAACTTCATCATATGACGCATCAGTATGTCCTAAGGAGGCTAGGATGCCTCTTCTCCTCAACTCTCTGCCCAGTTCCAAACCGCCCGGCAATTCCGGTGCTGCAGAAACCCGAATGATACTTGGTGAAGAATCTAATATGCTAAGATACTCTTCCCTGACTAGATCCCTAATGAAGCGGATGTCCTGGGCACCCTTCTGTGCAGGAGCAAAGTAGGGTCCTTCGAGATGCAATCCTAGAAGCCGAGAACCTTTGTTTTCCATCTTGCAGGCTTCTTCAAAAGCAGTAATAGCCCGCTCAAGATCTTGACTTGAGCTAGTAATAGTAGACGGAACAATCGATGTAGCTCCCCCTTTAGCATGGCTCTCTGCAATGGTAGCAAACGCCTCGGGAGTTCCATCCATCACGTCTGCTCCGCCGCCTCCATGTAAATGAATATCGATGAATCCCGGGGCTATATATGCACCCTTAACATCAAATACAGTAGCGCCTTCATTCGCGTGGAAGGAGTCCATAGGATGAAAATCCTTAATTTTACTCCCTTCTATGAGTAGACAGCTACCATGGAGTAACCTATGAGGTGTTATTATCGTCCCATTTGTTAAGTAGAAGCAATCTTTACTCATATCACACACCATATCCCCTCTATGTAGTAAAAAACTCCTATCTTTGATTTGATATTCGGACATCTATACAGTTCACTCTTAAGAAGCGGCCGGCCGAACATCAAAGATCAAAGCAGAAGCCAGTTACTTATTGCCCTTCACTAAGTAAGTTCTTCAGAATAGCGTCTGTTCCTTCTATTTACTAGTCTTTCCCCGGGGCTGACTTGATAAGAAATCAGGCAAATCCTACACAACAAAGGAGCTTCCGGCGGCGATTTACTCTCCCACATTATCACCGGTGCAGCGCCAGCAGCGCTGGAGGGATTAATTTCTATATTCGTGATGGAAACAGGCGTTGCCTCTCCGGCGTTACAGCCAGAAAGTTGATTTACATGTCTTGGTGCCTTGCCGCATAGTGTTGGATAAACGGCAATCATGAGTGAGTTCTTCGGTAATCCCAGTCCTCTAAGGCAAATACCTCTTCCATAGCCAAAACATAAGCGCCCATTAACTCAGGGTACTCGTGCATAGTTGACCGCACAACCCGGATGGTTCCTGCAAATTCCACCAGTGTGTGATCCTTTGCTGAACGTATTACAGTCTCCAGGAACGAGTCTCCGACCCTACCCAGCTCTCCTCCTAGAATCACCATTCCTGTGTCAAAAAGTGATACCAAGTGTGCTATAGCCATGCCAATCAGGTGACCTGTCTCATCCATGATTCTTTGGATCTCAGGGATGTCAGATAGAGGAGGTTTTGTCAGATGAGGAATTCTAATGCTATCTTTGTCCACTCCAAGTTGCCTAAATTCCCCGACAGAGACCTCGGCTTTGACCCTCCTGAGTACGGCAGGAACTCCGCAGAACGCCTCTAAGCAACCTTCCCGTCCACATGAGCATTGGGGACCATCATGAATAGTCATAGGCACATGACCGATCTCCCCTGCGTAGCCGCGAGCCCCTCTGAATACGCTATTATCAATGATGATACCTGCTCCGATACCTATAGAAACATTAAGATATATTAGATTCGGGTATCCCTTACCGATACCGTATGCCTTCTCACCAAGGGCAGCAGCATTCGAGATATTTTCAATATGAACCGGAATTCCGGACAGGTTTTCAGATAGAATGTGCGCGAAGGGCACCTTTTTCCATGCCAAGTTTGACGATGTCTCCACAACACCCCGGTCAGAATTGACAAGCCCGGGGCTTGCTACCCCACACCACAGAACCTTTTCCTCAGGAACGCCTGCCTCACTCAAGAGCGACTTAAATGATTCCGTGATTTTTAAGGCTATCTCATGTGGTGAAGACACAGAAAGCTGCGTATCTCGTCTGGCAAGGATATTATCGGTAAGATCCATCAATGCCACTCGGATCTCGCCTCTTTGAATCGTCACTGCAAGGATGAAACCTGCGTGGGGATTGAGTACAAGCATTACCGGTCGTCTACCGCCTGTGGATTCCCCGTACCCGACCTCTTCCACGATTCTTGCTTCCAGCATATCACTGACGATATTCGTCACAGTCGGAGGCGTCAGACCCGTAGCCTTTGCTATGTCGCTCCTGCAAATCGGACCCTGCTTTCGTATTATATCCCGGACCAGTAGTCGATTGATGCGCCTTATGTCACTGGTGTTACTGGATAACTTATTCATCTTGCCCCTCTCAATCCAATCTGTGGTTATCAGCTCAACAGAATCACAGTACCACGCGAATTATGAAATTGTCACGAATTGACTCACCTAGTCTCGCCAACCTCTAATAGACAGAGTACTCGTATGCTTTAAATTTCTACTGCCACATCCGCATGCACTTGTCAGAACATTTTACTTTATCCCACTTAATGTTATACCATCCATTATTTGCTCTCGAAATGCTACGAAAAATACCACGACAGGCACTGTTGCTATAACTGCAGCAGCTGTGAATTCCCCGTACTGGACTGTGTATTGCTGCTGGAACATTGTAAGACCAAGTTCCATTACAAAGTTTTTCTTCGATGAAGTGATAACAAGGGGCCATATCAAATTGCCCCAGGTAGAAGAAAAAATGAAAATGGCCAGGCCTCCAATTGCCGATCTAAGGCACGGCAATGCGATTTGCCAGAATATACGAAACTCTGAAGCTCCCTCTATACGTGCAGCTTCGATGTAGTCATCTGGAAGCGTCTCGAAATTCTGGCGCATAAAGAACGTGCCAAGTCCCTGCACCAGGTAAGGCAATTGAAGCCCTACATAGCCATCTACAGCCCGAAGTCTTACCATAAGGAGATATAGCGGAATCATATAACACTGGAAGGGAACCATCATTGTTGCGATCATTATGATGAAGAATCCTTCCTTGAAAGGGAACTCGTACTTGGCAAAAACATAACCTGCCAAAGCTGAAGTAAACAAGATAGACACTGTCGAAACCCCTGCGAATCTTAGAGTATTTGTGAAATACCGACCTACATCAATAGTGTTGAATACTGCCCTGTAGTTATCAAGAGTTGGGCGCTCTGGCAAGATCCTTGGTGGCCAACTCAAGACATCTTGGGGGTTTTTAAGTGATGTGGAGACCAACCATATGAATGGGAATAGCATAAGCGCTGCAAGAATATAAAGCAGGATGTTACAAAAAACATCTCTAGTATTCATACGTTTTCGCTTTCTAGCCATCAGTACAGCTCTCCTTTCCGGATCAGCTTTCCCTCGATGATAGTCAAAGCCAAAATGATTAGAAAGAGAATTGTTGCTTCAGCGTTAGCTTCACCCATTTTGGAATATAAGAAGCCACGCTCGTAAATGTCGTAGGTTAATACTTTGACTATGTTTCCAGGCGCTCCTTGAGATCCCACTGTCATAACGTAAATCTCCGAAAAGATGGTAAAACCGTTGACTGTGGCCATTACTAGTGAAAGCAGCACTATTGGCCTGAGAAGTGGAAGAATAATGTGTTGTACTATTTTCCCTTCACTTGCCCCATCCACGCTTGCCGCCTCCTTGTAAAGGGTGGGAATAGACTTGAGGCCAACCCAGAATATTATCATATAATATCCCATCCACTTCCACACAACAAATGCAATTATCGAATAAACGGAAAACCTCTTGTCCACGAGCCATCCTACTGCTGGAACACCAAACTTGGACAACACAAAGTTGAGAACGCCGTACTGAGGATCATACATCCATTTCCATATGATCGCACAAGGAACTACGGACAAGACTACCGGAAGAAAATAGACCGCTTGAAGAAATCCCACTCCGACGATTCTTCTTCTATCCATAGCTAGTGCAATCACGAATGCCGATAGCATCACTATAGCAGTTGTCAGAAATGCAAATAGGAGAGTATTAGTAAATGAGATAGCGAAATCTCTATCCCGAGTAAAAAGATGAATGTAATTCCGGAGACCTACGAAAGACCAAGACGGTTTTATCAGTGAGTAATTAGTAAAACTCAGGTAGAACGATTGCGCAATCGGCCAAAGTCGCAGAATCACATAGAGCATGAAAATCGGTAGTAATGCGCAAAAAGCGAATCTCGTCTGCGCCTTGTTGTATCTTGACTTGCCCATAGATATCCTCCCAGACTAGGGAGAAGGCAGGATCCCACCTTCTCCCCTTTTCGCTTATGGATGTATCAACTACTCGCCATATTCTCCATTGCTTCTCAGAATGTCATTTACCTCATCTGAACATTCCTGGAGAAACTTCATTATCTTGGGCTCATTATCCAACATTGAAGGATCTGCAAAAGCTTCAACCAACCTGTCCGCGAACTTAGTGTATACCTCAGTAGACGAGACAGCAGGTGCGCCTGGAATCAGTTTCATGTCCTTCGGGCGATCAAGAGCCTGTTCAAAGTGAGGCTCCAGCTTATAGACTTCGGAATAATCAACTCCTGACCGGGTGCATATCCACCCACTCTCTTTCATCATCTGCACGAGATACTTGTCACTATTAAGATGTCTAATGAAATCCCAGGCCAGCTCCTCGTTCTTAGTACTAGCCGGTACACTTATGCAAGCACAAACAAGGTTAGTGACTTGGCCTGCGGATCCACCTGGAATCTGAGCAATCCCGTAATTGACGTTAGGAGCACGCATCTTCATTTCTCCAATGACCCACGTCTCCCTATTAAACTGCGAAGTGAGACCTAGAACGAATGCTTCTGCATCACTTTTTGCCATGATACTGTCAACCTTATATTTATGCACGGCCTCTAGATAAAAATTCATAGCCTTATAGCCTGCTTCGTTGCAGAAATTGGCTCTCCATTTACCTTCACCAGCAGGCTCGAGCACAGATCCTCCGTTGATGAAAAGGAAGTTCTCAAACTTCTGGGCCACGCCCATTCCCCCACCTGACAATCGAAGACTAATCCCTGATCTAATAAGATTACCTGCCTTATCGTACCTGGCAAGTTTTCGAGCATGCTCCATAAGCTCGTCCAGATTTTTCGGAGGAGCAGTAATGCCTGCCTCTTCATAGTGATCCAGGTTGTAATAGAACACCTGAAAACCTTGTATCCACGGTACGGCATATATGTCATCGTTGTCCACAAAAGGATCGTAGTAGACATAATCCCAGTTTTCCCGTATCCATTCCTTTACATTGACAGGAGCAGGCTTAACAAGACCTGATTCTATATACGGACGCACCCCTAAATCAGACGTTTGATAGAGATCCGGACCAGTTCCTGCGGGAAGGGCTATTGCCACTTTTTTATTGAGATCTCTCAATTCAAACGTTGACACCTCAATGTTTACCCCTGGATGTTCCTTCATATAGTCCTCAGCAGCAGTTTCAAACACCGATGTACATTCAGGATATCCTTGCCATACCTTTAGCGTCTTCGTTGCAGAGAGAACACCAGGCGCAACAATTAACAGGCTAAACATACACATCAACGCAACACGAAAAACATTCCTTCTCATAATATGTAACCTCCTATTTTGATAGGTAGCTTCCTGTTGACTCACATGACGTCATTATGGGATCCTGAGGCATCATGGCACATACAGATGATGCATATATATTATGTATAGAATCTACGTTACTACGGCAATGCCCCTAGATCTGTTGATATCCTTGATAAACACACATTGGTTTATAAGCCCTTTATTCTGTGAGAGTACTTCTTCTTGTATTCTTTATTATGCTCATCACCTCCTGGCACGTTGATGCTCTTCCAAACTTCCGGTTCGATTCCCCGGCTCATGAGCTCCTCTACTGTTTCAGCTACCAGGGCTTCCGCGCAAAAGAACAGCAATATGCTAGATGTCGCCGCTATCTCGGTATCTAGCCCATCAAATTCAAGAACTGCGTCACCATACGGCATCTTGCAATCGATGAAGTGATCAGCTATTTCAAAAAGATTCTTATTGCTGGGATGACGCGCAGGATGTCCTGGAGGCAACCTGAGAGCATGTGAATCACTAGTGATAGCGAGGACTTCTCCTCCAAGAGCCTGAGCGCTGAGGCATGCATCTATCGTCACGGCGTTTATACCATACCCTGTGCCAATTAGGAGCAAATCGCCCTTTGAAAATCCATGTCTCTCAATAATCCCGCCCATATATCCTGGAGTGCGCTGCATTACTGAGCCGATTGTCGGTCCCAGCATAAAGGACATATTCGGGTCGTAGATTGGGTAAATTTGCACTAATCCGCCTGCTCGAACGAACAACTCGGACGTAAGCAGCTGTGAGTGCCCACCAGTACCAATGCAGTAAATCAGTCTCCCGTCTTCAATACGATCTGCAATCATTCGGGCACCCTTCTTGATTGCGCTTTGCTGCGTGTTGACAATTTCCTTAAGACACTCCATAATTCTCGCGTAGAAACGTTCTGTCTGAGTCATTGTATGAATCCCTCCCAATGCCTTGCTCCATATTTCGAAGATATGCTATCCACTAGCCCAATTCCTTAACTTAAGGTTGCTGTCCAGAAATATTTTCGGATAGGGTATTTGATATGTTCATTATCAAGTTTCCACATTCTTCGGTTCATATTAGACAGATTGAAACTCCAGTCTCCAATTTGGAGCCGCATACATTTGTCATTTGTCAAGTTACATCATATGATCCATCATTAGTGGATGACTATCCATAAATCTCTATAGATACTGCATTTACCACGCATACTTCATTCCTGATTTCGTTAAGAACGTGTTTCCTAACAACGGGGGAGAGCCGCTCGTTTAGTCGTCCTCAGCTTCTGGCTGCTTGCAACCTGGGCTCAGGACCTATAAAGCAAGTATACCGACACGCTTCGCTCCACTAAGAACACTATACCTGTGAAATTTGGATGTTCAGATAAATCCTTGTTTATGTCATTATATGGAATGAGGCTTACCTTAGGTGCTTTATTCTCGGTATGTACTTTTCTTCATTAACTCTGTTCGCCGTATCTCCCCCAGGCATGTTTGCGCTCGTCCATACTGGAGGCTCAATTCCCATATCTAGTAGCTTTTCAGCAGTTCTCATCATCAGAAGATTTATTGCAAACGCATTACAGAATGTTGAAGTGGGACCCATTTTCTGTTTCAAACCCGAGATCTCAACTACCGCATCACCCAAAGGCAAATAGTTGTTAATGAAGACATCAACTAATTCGTGTAGGTTTGCATTGCTTGGATGTCTCTGCGGACTATCTTTCGGCACGTATTCTGCGAAGGATGTCGAAGTAATTCCAATGGATGTTACTCCGCGCTCCTTGCACTGAAGCGCACAGTCTATTGTCATATGATTAATCCCATAGGCATTCACGATGATGAGCACATCACCCTCACTAATCCCATAAGAATCTAGTACAGCCTTGGCATATCCGGGCGTCCTCTCTATGATGTTGGATCGTTTAGCCCCATGTATGACATTAGTCCCGGGGTCTAGTATAGCATTGACGCAGGCCAGCCCTCCCGCCCTCCAGAAGGTTTCCTCAACAGCCATATTTGAGTGCCCTCCTGGACCTATTATGTTTATTAGGCGATCTTTGATTACGGTATTGGCGAGTATTTGAGCTGCTTTGTTGATGGATTCATGTTCATTTTCTACAATCGACTCCAGAATAGATGTCACCTCATCACGATAGTCAGTAAACGTATTGGACACTGCCATTCCTCCTATGTCATTCTGGTTAGGCTGCCTTGTGCAAAATCACAGCTCCATCGCGGCATCTCTATCTAGATACAATATCGAAGAATCATGTGTTCGAAGGATGCTGGCAGGACATTCTGTGGAAATCGGACCTTTCAGCATCCGTGCGACTGCCTTGCTCTTATTGGACCAGGGAACCACGCAATAAATGTGTCTTGACCGCATTATAGCAGGTATAGTCACTGTCAGAGTATGAGTTGGGATTCTGCTGATGTCTACGAAACACCCGTGATGAACCTGCTGACGTCGACATCTATCCTCTAGCTCTACGATTTTTACAGTCCTTGAATCGTCAGAGTCAGCAACCGGAGGACCATTGAACGCCACGTGCCCATTTTATCCAACTCCAATACATGCAATGTCAAGAGGGTATTCCTCCAGTAATTTTGCATGTCTTTCACTTTCGGCTTGAAGGTCAACTACATTGCCATTCATATAATGAACCGTACCCGGTTTCACTCGGTCGACTATATGTTCCCTAAGAAATGTTCCAAAGCTTTGTGGGGTTCCGACCGCAAGACCAATGTACTCATCGAAATAAAATGCGTTGACAAGACTCCAATCGATGACGTGTGTTACTCTACATAGTTGATGTAAAGACTCCTTCTGTGAAGGGGCAACAGCGAACAACCTACTGACTACATCTTCTTTCTGCAGGATCTCGTGCATGCGCTCCAAAAATATGGACTCGAAGCACGTCCATATTACTACCCCCTTAAGCCAATCGTGAAAAGCGTTGCATCTCTTCGTTCATATCCTTATTCAATCACTGTCGTCTGTTGCTAGAAACAATCATGATCATCTGAGGAAGATAAATGCCGGATCGTTACTTATTTATGGCTATTAAGTAACTTCTACGTAGTTATTGTTTTCCCTTCATCAAATTGAACTTTTTTTCTTTTCCGGAGGAGGGAACTCAGGAGCAACTGCCGATCGACTGTACAACAAAAAAAGCTTCCGGCAG
>LSQX01329506.1_pt4 | contig 15980 bp, 15 predicted proteins | sample 654561 | NCBI WGS metagenome assembly LSQX01 (sample SAMN04489861, study PRJNA283612) | anaerobic digester metagenome | isolation source: 4 biogas reactors fed with cattle manure at either 37C or 55C with and... | place: Denmark: Kongens Lyngby | collected 2014 | reverse complement strand
CCGCATATTCTCAGCCCCAAAGTGTTACACTATCGGGCAGCGACCGTACATATGCTAAAGTAGGCTCGGTGAATGGAGGGATGAAAACAGTTCAGGCAAGAAGGAGGATCAAGAATGTATCAGATCAAGGGCTACACAGCAGCCCTGCTGGTAGTCTTTCTGTTCTGCAGCATGGTGATCCCCCTGGCAGCTTCGAAGCCAACGGTGCTCCGCCCGGGGATGCGCGGCGCTGAAGTTGAGTCCCTGCAGTCTGCACTGCGGAAGGTGGGTTTTCCGCTGAAGGTCGACGGCATCTACGGGCCGGAGACTACTAAAGCAGTCCAAGAGCTGCAAAGGCGCCAGGGTCTCCAAGTCGACGGGCTGGCTGGACCAGCCACCAGGGAAGCCCTGGAGGGACTGTTGGCCAGCGAGAACCTAACTCATGTCGTTTCCCGGGGAGAGTGCTTGTCGGTCATTGCCCAAAGATACAACGTGCCCCTCAAGGATTTGATGGAGGCTAATAAGCTCGCCTCGTCAAAGATCATTGTTGGACAGAAACTGACTATCCCCCGGGCCCTGCCCGTCCAATCCAAGCCAAGCCAAATTGACTACACTGTCCAGGGAAAAGACACCCTCTACGCCATCGCGCGCCGCTTCAACACCACGGTGACGGAGCTTCTGCGCTACAACAATCTGCCGAATCCGGATCGCTTGCAGATTGGTCAAAAGATCACCATTCCTGTTAGGACCGGGCGCCTCCCAATGATCTGGCCGGTGCGGGGCCGGATCAGCTCAGGCTACGGGTGGCGGATCCACCCCGTCTATGGCCGGAGGCACTTCCACGGCGGCATCGACATTGCGGTTCCTTCCGGAACGCCGGTGCGCGCCGCTGCCCCGGGGATCGTCAGCCGCACGGGATGGATGGGCGGCGGAGGGCTCGTAGTGGTGATCGATCACGGCGGCGGCATCACCACCTGGTATCTGCACAACTCCCGCATTCTCGTCCGCAAAGGCCAGCGGGTGCGCGGGGGCGATGTGATCGCCCGCTCCGGCGCCACCGGGGTGGTGACTGGCCCCCATGTGGACTTTCGGATTAAGGTTAACGACCGGACAATTGACCCTATGGCCTGGCTCCCTTAAAGGTGTATAATGGCTGTAGAATCTAGGTGATGTGAAATGTCGCTTGCCGTTTCAATGCGAGGGGGCGCCTTCCGGTACGGACGGCACATCCTTTGGGAAGGAATCGATTTTAGGCTTACCCGAGGGGAATTCGTCGGGTTAATGGGCCCCAACGGCTCCGGCAAGAGCACCCTGCTCAAAGTTGTGCTGGGACTGCTCCCCCTCGCCCAGGGCGAGCTGATCGTATTGGGCTCCGAGAAGGTCCCCCGGACCAGGATCGGCTATCTTCCCCAGGGTCAGCCAGAGAGGTTCAGCTTCTCGCCCCTGGTGAAAGATGTTGTCCTCATGGGGATGTACGGTTCGTTGGGACTGCTTCGTTTCCCTGGGAAAGAGGAGAAGCGCAAGGCATGGGCGGCCCTCGATCAGGTCGACATGTTGGCTTACAAAGACGAACCCCTGAGTCATTTGTCAGGGGGTCAACAGCAACGGGTTTTCATTGCCCGGGCCATTGCCGGCGGCAAAGAGCTGCTCCTCCTCGATGAACCGACCAACCGGGTGGACCCGACCAGCCGGAGCCTCATCATCCAGGCTCTCCTTCGCATCCGGGAAAAGAGCGGGGCCGGGGCCATCATCGTCAGCCACGACCCGAACTTCCTGCAAGCAACAACCCACCGGGTCCTTTGCCTTAACGGCTCCCTCGCCGACGGAAGCTTGCCGCCGGGTGGGTGAAGCTCCCGATGCGAAGGTGGGGATGCTTCGCCTTCAGACGCCTTATCAGTCCCTGGATCCCCAGGGTCTTTTCCCTCATGGGGAATGCTTCCGCCAGCCAGCCGGGATCTGCGCTCAGGTTGCGCAATTGAACCATCTGGATGCCCGTTTCCCCGATGAAATCCACCAGTGCCCCGACTTCCTCGCGCCTATCAGTAAAGCCAGGGAAGGTCAGCAGATTCAAACTGACCACCACGTCCTGGGACCTGGCCAGGCGGATCGAGTTGGCAACATCCCTCAGGGCATAGCCCCGCGGCCGATGATAGGCGTTGAAATTTTCCTCCCGGGCGCTAAAAAGGCTCACCCGCATCGAATCCAGCCCCGCATCGACCAATCGGGCCAAATCCGCGGCGCTGCCCCCATTGGTGTTGATATTGATCGTTCCCCGATGGGTTCGGCGGCGAATGTCCATCACGGCCTCGGCCAGAAGCCTTGATTCGAGGCTCGGCTCACCCTCGCACCCCTGCCCGAAACTGATGATCCCATCCCGGGCCCGGTCTAAGTGACGGGCGGCCAGTTCAACGATCTCTTCTTTGTTGGGAGTGAAGCCGATCCTGCTGTGGGGCGCCGGGGGAACATCCCCTTCCTGTTCGGAGATGCAGCCAAGGCAGCGGGCATTGCACCGCCTTGAGCTGGGAATGCCGGCCTCCCACCGCTCATAGAACAGATTCTGGGCGGTGAAGCACTGGTAGCGCAAGGCACACCCCGATAGGTGTTCAATCAGTCGGTTGTCCGGAAAAAGCCTTTGCATCCTCGCGATGCGACGGGGCAGGGTCTCCGTATTGAAAAAGCGGGGAGACCAGCGGTAGCGCAAGTCGTCGATGGGCAGGGCGGCCGCGTACAGTCGGCCGCGGCAGGCGCCAACAGCGGTATAACCGAAAAAGGGGAGCTGGAGAGGGTCTTCCAGGGTCTTGTACGCGGGAAGCAGGGTCCGGACGTAGCCTGCAGGCAATAAGGCGCCGACGGCCCACTTGGACTCGCCAGCGGACCGTATCCGCCCTGAAGAACGCTCCCGGCCAACGGCGGCCCGGCCGGGGAGGACGACCATGCTTGCCCCCGGAGGCAGCGGAACTACCTGGCCAAGCTCCAAAAAAGAGGGCCCGTTACGGCCCACCGCAATCAGTTTATCATCTATGTACATGCGGCCCGCCTCATCGGCGTAGACTACGGAAAGCGCCATATCTTCCCCCTAGCGAATCAGGTATTTATAGGGGTCAACTGCTTTCGCCCGGTAGCGAATCTCGAAGTGCAGATGGGGGCCGGTGGAATTTCCCGTATTCCCGCTGCGGGCGATGATCTGGCCGCGTTCCACCCTGTCTCCCGCTGAGACCAGGAGCTTCGAATTGTGGGCATACCTGGTCTCGACGCCCTTGCCGTGGTCGATAATCACCAGGTAGCCGTAGCCGCCTCTTCGCCCGGCGAAGGTCACCCGCCCTGCAGCGGCGGCCCGGATGGGCGTGCCAGTGGGAACGGCGATGTCTAGACCATAATGCATCCTGCCCCACCGCATCCCGAAGTGGGAAGAAAGCCTGCCCTTGACTGGCCAGGAAAAAGCCCGCTGGAGGACGCCGTTGCGCACCAACTGGTAGCGCTGGACCAGTTCCCTGGCTCCAGGGATGATGAGCTGCTGACCTACCTGTACGCTGTTGGGGTTAGCAATCTCATTGGCCTCGGCGATCTTTTCGTACCCGACATTGTACATGCGGGCGATATCCCACAGGGTCTCTCCCTTCTCCACCTGATGCAGAACGCCGACAACGGTCAGTATGGAGAGCTTTTGTCCAACCGACAGCCGGTGGACATTGCTCATATTGTTAATCTGGGCAATGGTATTGACATCAGTCCCGTAGGCCTTTGCAATATCCCACAGGGTTTCTCCGGACTGGACGATATGGGTGAGGACTTGGGGCTTAGCAGGAGGAGGCGGCTCTTCTGGCTTTGCCTCTTCCTCAACCGGCTCTTCAACCGGTTCCTCTACGGGCCCCGCAACGATCTCATCATCTAAGGGCAGCTCCGGCTCCTCCGTCAGCTGAAAAGCCATCGGCACCAACTGCAGATCGGCAGTCTGGATCGCCCCATCTGCCCGCCAGGCCGGCGCGTCGATGCCCAGAAGCGAACTCCGCATAGCAATTTGATCATCCCAAGAAGCACCGCCAGCGGCGGACCCATCAATGCCCAGCAAAACTGCTTCTTCCAGCTGGGATTGCTTAAAGTTAGAAATGCCCCCTCCCACAGTGACGGTGAGGCAAAGGGCCATCAGTATCAACCTAGCCAACGGACGGCTGCGGCTTTCACGTAACGGTTCCACGCCGTGCTTCCTTCCCTTCCGCTGGTGGGCAGCGAAAGTTTGCACCGTCCGGGTGCAGGCTATCGCTGCTCACTCCCTTGATTCGGGAAATGTTGCGCGCCTTTTACTTCCCTAAGGAACCTCTCGAAGTAACTCGGCATGGGTCGAAACTTGCAACACGATGTCATATTCCACATCTGAAGCCTGTTTCCTGCCGCTGAAGTGGAAATTTTGCTCAGCGGAGAGAAATGCGTCCTGTGATATGCTATCCATCCCTAAGCCGGTTTAGCCCTCTATCTTTGGATGTAAATCCTTCCAGAGCCTGCTTACATATTGGTTCAGCGTTTTCTAGAAAATGTCCTTCTTTCTTTAGAAAATAAACACAAAGATCAGGGCTGCGCGCATCAATCATATCCCCTCAGGTTGTCCGCAAAGGGAGAGTTGATGATGAGCTGCATGAATTCCTCGTTCTTCTTGGTGTGGGTCAATCGATCGATGAGCAGGTCCGTTGTTTCGGCGGTGCCCATGGAGCCTAGAGCCTTCCTCAAGATCCACATCGTCTCCAGCTCCGTCTCGGTCAAGAGGAGCTCTTCCTTCCTGGTTCCCGAACGGTAAATGTCCACCGCCGGGAAGATGCGCCGCTCGGCAAGCTTGCGGTCCAAGTGGAGCTCCATGTTGCCCGTTCCCTTGAATTCCTCATAGATAACATCATCCATGCGGGAGCCTGTTTCGATTAGGGCAGTCGCCAAGATCGTCAAGCTGCCCCCTTCCTCTAGATTGCGGGCGGCGCCGAAAAATCGCTTCGGACGGTGCAAGGCCGCAGGATCCACTCCGCCGGATAGAGTCCGGCCGCTAGGAGGCACCACCAGATTGTGGGCCCGGGCCAGGCGAGTGATGCTGTCCAGGAGGATGACCACATCCTTGCCATACTCCACCAACCGCTTCGCCCGTTCAAGGACCATATCCGCCACTTTGACATGGTTGTCCGGAGGTTGATCGAAGGTCGAGCTGACGACGACTCCCTTGACGGATCGCTCCATATCCGTCACCTCTTCCGGACGCTCATCGATGAGGAGGACGATGAGCTCCACTTCCGGATGGTTGGTCGTCAAGCTGTTGGCAATTTTCTTCAGCACGGTGGTCTTGCCCGCCTTTGGCGGCGCGACGATCAAGCCCCGCTGCCCCTTGCCTAGGGGAGCGATGATGTCAATGAGGCGAGTAGCAATTTCCTTTGGGTCAAGTTCCAGATGGAGGCGTTCATTGGGATAGATGGGGGTGAGGTCGTCGAAGTCCGGTCGCGTGATGGCCAGCTCCGCATCGGCCATGTTCACCGCCAGGACTCGCAGCAGGGCGTTATACCGTTCGTTGTCCTTTGGGGGGCGAATTTGGCCGAGGATGGCATCCCCCGTCCGGAGATTGAAGCGGCGAATCTGGGATGGAGAAACATACACATCGTTGGGACCGGGGGTGAAGCTGTCGACTCTGAGGAATCCGTAGCCGTCGGGAAGGACTTCGAGGATGCCTTCGGTCATCGTCAAGCCCTCTTTTTCCGTCTCGGCCTTGAGGATCTGCAAAATCAGCTCCTTCTTCCGCAGCCTCCCCGAGCCAGCTATGTCCAACTCCGCGGCGATCTCCTGCAGCTCATCGATTGTCTTCCGGCGCAGTTCACCAATATTCATCGTTATCAGCTCCTCGCTCTTGAGGCCTAAGCCCGGCGACTGCAGCCAAAGAGACGCATTTTTCTTTGGACCACCTCTTGCATGCGCTCCCTGGCCGGTCCAAGAATCCGGCGGGGGTCAATTTCATCCGGGTCCTCCTCGAGGACTTCCCGCACCCCCTGGGCAAAGGCCTGGCGAATTTCAGTGTCGATATTGATTTTGGTTATTCCTAATTCGATCGCCTGTCGGATGGCTTCATCGGAGAGTCCCGAGGCTCCGTGCAGGACCAAGGGGACATCAACCTGCCGATTGATCTCATCCAGCCGGGCAAAATCCAGTCTCGGCTCGCCCTTGTAGACCCCATGGGCAGTACCGATGGCAACAGCCAAGGCGTCTACGCCTGTTTCCTGTACAAAACGACAGGCTTCATCGGGATCGGTGAGGAAGGCGTCTGCCGCGGCCACCACGATGTCATCCTCTTTGCCGCCTATCCGGCCTAGTTCTCCCTCAACCGAAACGCCCACGCAATGGGCCACATCGGCTACCCGGCGCACCAGCTCCACGTTCTCGGCGAAAGGCAGCTGCGACCCATCCACCATGACGGCAGTAAAACCTGCCCGGATGCAGCGGACGGCCTGCTCAAAGCTGGTTCCGTGATCGAGATTCAATGCCACCGGGACGGCGGCCTTAGCGGCAGCCGCCTGCACCATCGCGGTTATGTACTCCAGGCCCGCGTATTTAAGTCCCCCTTGGCTGGCTTGGATGATGACCGGCGAGCGTTCTGCTTCCGCTGCGGCAATGATCGCCTGCAGTATCTCCAAGTTGTTGCAGTTAAATGCCCCCACTGCGTAGCGCCCTTCCCGGGCCTTTTTCAGCAGCGGACCGACTGGTACTAGCGCCAATTGGCAAACCTCCTTTGAGTTCTATTCCTTGTGGAACGACCTGAGGATTCTCTCCACAGTCTTCAGGTCGGTCAAATTCCCCTCGGCCGCCATTGGGATGGTCAAACGGCTGCGGCAGCGGCTGCAGACCAGCTCAAGCCGATCAGGGTACAGTTCCACGTCCATCTCACCATGTCCACACTGGCACAAAATCCCCCCTTGCAGAGCTAAATCACCAAGGATAGACAAGGCCTCGTCAACGAAGGGATGCAGATTAGACTCCCTCCCCAGGGTGAGCGGCGCCCCGGTCAACGGACAATACAGGTTGACTGCCTTGCCGCTGCATATGTCATCCATCGGAATACTCAGGAAGTGAAATCGCTCACAGATCAGACAAGCGACAAGGAAATTGATCTGTCGTCGATGTTTTCTTACCCTGGCTACAGTCAATCCACAGGGACATGGAAGCGAAATAGTCCGGCCCTTGGGCAGGTCAAACAAAGAAAAGTCGCGGGTTGATCCTCTGCCACAATTGGGACAGCGAACAAAAAGGTCAAACTTGGTATTAATCAGCATCCTTCGGGTGTCACCCTTATTGTCTTTATCAACTGTGCGGTTGTATGGAAATCCCCACAGAACGCAGGAAGCATCCGGTGCGCAGGGCATTTAGGAGAGAGATCACCGGTTTGAAACCCAGCGGCAGACCCCGAGCAACTTCAAACAACCTTGATGTTCGCCAAGACCTGCCCTCTTTCCTCCCGACCTTGGTTAATTCACTCAAGGCTGCTTAAGTTTTGGACGAGAAGGCGTCCGGAAAGCTCCAGCTTGACCGTAGCCGCCCACAAGCCGGGAGCCAGATTGGCCAAGGAAACCCGCTGCCACGGGCCGCCATTGATGGTTCTGGCCCATGCATCCTCCCCTGCCACCTTAAGGAGCACGGTCCGATAGGGATTGTAAAGGTCTACCCGGCGCAAGTCAAGAGCTACCTTAGCATAAATGAGCTGCTCCCCCGCCACCGACAAGGCATCCGGTCCAACCCGGCAGCCTTCCCAAAAGACCCTCTGTTCATCATAGGGGAGCGCGACCAGATGGCCGTCCTCCGGGCGCAGCAGAACCCAGCCTTTTCCCCAGTCAACGACCTCGCCGATGACGCAGCCGGATGTCTCCCCCCAGGGGAAGACCTCCCCTTGCGGCTCCCAGGCCCAACCGACGCTAAACACGGCCGCAACAATCAACAAGCCCGCTATTAATCCCATCAAGCCAGTCGCCCCCTTACTTATTCAGTAACATTATGGGCAAAAAGCTAGCTGATTATGAGCGGGCAGTGAGTAGAAAACAGCAGCCCCCGCCGGGAGGCGGGGGCGCCAATCCTTGCTGCCGACTACTTGGCAAAGTCCTGCGGCGTCACGCTGTCAAGAAACTTGCGAAACTCCTCCAACTCCGTATCTTCCTCTTCCTTGTGAATGACCATCGCCTTGGCCGCCACTTCTTCGGAGATGAAAATGGGAGCGTCGGTGCGCAAAGCAAGGGCAATCGCATCGCTGGGGCGAGCATCGATGTCGATCTCCCCCTTAGCGGTCTTCAAATAGATGCGGGCGTAGTAGGTCTCGTCTTTCAGTTCCGTGATCACAACCCGACTAACCTTGGCGCCAAAACCGTCCAAAATATTCTTCAGCAGGTCATGCGTGATGGGGCGAGGTGGCTTGATTCCCTCCATCTGAATGGTGATGGCATTGGCTTCCGCCGGCCCAATCAAGATGGGAATGAAGCCCCTCTCTTCGGCATCGGTGATCACCACTACAGGCATCATAGTGTGTTGATCGATGCCCACTACCTTCACCTTCATCCTTACCATGCACGCTCACCCCATTTCAAGCAATTTAGCGCCCCTACCTCCTTGCCCAGTCGATTATATTATACCAAATCCCCGTCAGGGAAACCACCCGCAGGGGCATGCCCCCCTACCGGTGGTTAGCCAGGCAAGCGCGAATGAATCCAGTAAACAAGGGATGGGGTCGATTGGGACGCGACTTGAACTCGGGGTGAAACTGGGTGGCGATGAACCACGGGTGATCGGCCAGCTCCATCACTTCCACCAGGGAGCCGTCCGGGCTAAGTCCAACGGGAAGCATGTTTCGTTCTTCGTAAAGGCTCCGGTACTTATTGTTGAACTCATAGCGGTGCCGATGCCGCTCGACGATCTCTTTGCGCCCATAGAGCCTAGCGACCAGGGAGTCCGGCCGGAGGGTGCAGGGCCAGGCGCCGAGCCGCATAGTCCCCCCTATGTGGGAAAGCTCCTCTTGCCCGGGCAACAGATGAATGACGGGATGATCGGTATCAGGGTCAAACTCGGTGCTGTTTGCTCCATCCAGCCCCAAGACGTTCCTGGCAAACTCGATCACCGCGCAGTGCATGCCCAGGCAAAGGCCAAGGAATGGCTTTCCTTCCTCCCGGGCATAGGTGATCGCGTTAATCTTGCCTTCGATGCCCCGGGAGCCAAAACCACCGGGCACCAAAATACCATCGGCGCCAGCCAGGAGTTCGCCGGCCTGCCTGCCTTCCAAATCCTCCGCGTTGACCCAAAGGACCTCTACCTTGCATTCATTGGCGATCCCTCCGTGGTGGAGGGCTTCCACCACGCTCAGGTACGCATCGGGCAGGGACACGTACTTGCCGACGATAGCCACCTTCGTGCGGGTCTGGGGGTTCTTAATGGTATTAACCATCGCCCGCCACTCTTTCAGGTCCCGCTTGCCCGGCGGCAGGTTGAGCTTCTTGATGACCAGCTCATCCAAGCCCTCCTGCTCAAACATCAATGGCACTTCATAGATAGTGTCCGCATCCAAGTTCGGTATGACCGCTTCTTGCTCGATATCGCAAAACAGAGCAATTTTCTTCTTGATCTCAGGGGACAGATGACTTTCTGTCCGGCAGACGATGATGTCCGGCTGGATGCCGATCGAGCGCAATTCCTTGACGCTGTGCTGGGTAGGCTTGGTTTTCAGCTCCCCGGCTGTCTTGATGTAGGGAACTAGTGTCACGTGAATGTACAGACAGGCATCCCGGCCCACATCGCTCTTGAACTGGCGGATGGCCTCAAGGAAGGGCAGGCTTTCGATGTCCCCGACCGTTCCTCCGATTTCCACGATCACCACATCGATATCTCCCGGCCGGCCCAAGGCCAGGATGGCTTCCTTGATTTCGTTGGTGATGTGGGGAATGACCTGGACTGTTCTCCCTAAGAACTCTCCCTTGCGCTCTTTTTCAATGACCGACCAGTAAATTTTCCCCGTGGTCACATTGCTCAGCTTGGTCAAGTTCGCATCGGTGAATCGTTCATAATGCCCAAGATCCAGGTCTGTTTCAGCCCCATCCTCGGTCACAAACACCTCGCCATGCTGGAAGGGGCTCATTGTCCCCGGATCCACGTTAATATAAGGATCGAGCTTCAGCATGGTAACCTTGAAGCCGCGGCTTTTCAGCAGCCTCCCCAAAGAAGCGGCTGTAATGCCTTTCCCCAGGCTCGAAACCACCCCGCCGGTTACAAAAATGTACTTAGGCATATGTGTTTACCTCGTTTCCGCAAGTTTCCCTTTGGACCTTTATTCTACATAATCTCTGGCGCAGATACCCCGAGCAGCTCAAGGGCATTAGCTAAGACTATCCGAACTCCCCTCACCAAAGTCAACCGGGCTGCTTGCAGCTCCTCCTCCTCGCCGATCACCCGGCAATGGGTGTAGAAAGAGTGGAACAGGGAAGCCAGTTCGTGAACATAATGGGCTATCCGATGGGGCTCCCTGCGCAAGGCCGCAGCTTCTACCTCCCCGGGGAAGGCGGCCAGACACTTAAGGAGCTCCTCTTCATGACCGGTAGCTAGAAGCGTCGCATCGATATCTCCCGGCTCAGGGAGGGCGATGCCCTTTTCCTCTGCCTGGCGCAGGATGCTGCAGATGCGAGCATGGGCATACTGAACATAGTAGACCGGATTGTCCGCCGTCTGCTCTTGGGCCAAGTCCAGGTCAAAATCAAGATGGCTTTCGGGGCTGCGCATCAGGAAAAAGAACCGTGCGGCATCCCGACCGACTTCCTCCACCAGCTCCGCCATCCCGATGAAAGTCCCCGTCCTCTTGGACATGCGCACCTGCTGGCCGCCCCTGAGGAGGTTGACCAACTGGAGGATGATCACCTCCAGATCCTCCTCATCCCGGCCTAAAGCCTGCACCGCAGCCTTCATCCTGGCGATGTATCCATGGTGGTCCGGACCCCAAATGTCGATTACCCGGTCAAATCCCCGCTCATACTTATCCCGGTGATAGGCGATGTCCGCCGCCAAGTAGGTGGGCTGGCCATCGCTGCGGACCAGCACCCGGTCCTTGTCATCCCCGTAGGCAGTGGAGCGAAACCACAAGGCCCCATCCTTTTCGTAGATATGGCCCCCTTGCTGCAGCTCCCGGACTACTGCCTCCACCCGCCCCGTCGCATGCAGATCCCGCTCCCTGAACCAGACATCAAAGGTGACGCCAAATGCTTCCAAGTCTCGCCGCTGCCACTCCACCATCCGGTCCAACCCCTGCCGGCGGAAAAACCCAATGCGCTCCTCCGGCGACATCTCGACCAGTTCAGGATGTTCATCGAAGAGCTCTTTGGCAACCTCCAACACATATTCGCCAGGATACCCATCGGGAGGGATCTCGGCCTCCTCCCCGCACAGCTGGCGGAACCGGGCCTCCAAGGAGCGGGCAAATTGATCCGCCTGGCTGCCGGCATCATTGACATAAAACTCCTTGCTCACATCCTCCCCCACCGCAGCCAAAAGGCGGGCCAGGCAGTCGCCCACCGCCGCCGCTCGGGCATTAACCACATTCATCGGACCGGTAGGGTTCGCGCTGACGAACTCCAGCTGGATCTTCCTCGGCCTGTCGGTCCTCTTGCACCCATAGCGGGAGCCCCCGGCCAGAATTTCGGCCAGGAGCCGGCCCCACCAGTCCTGACTCAGATGAAAATTGATGAATCCGGGGCCAGCGATCTCAACCCGCTCGATGGCGGCCTTCTTGAGATCCAACTTGTCCACCAACAACTCAGCCACCTTCCTGGGGGGCAGGCCAGCTTCACTGCTCAAGACCAAAGCCAGGTTGGTGGCCAAATGACCATGTTCCTTGGACCGGGGAGTCTCCAGGTGAACCTCTTGGACCGGCCCTACCTGCAAGAGCCCCTCGGCGGCACATCGATCGGCAGCAGCCTTCAAAGCTCCGGCGATCATGTCCCGCTGCTTCGCAATTACATCCACCGTATCCAGCTCCTTTAGCTTAGTGCCCGTCGGAAAGCCGATGGATGACCTCCTCGTTGCGCCGGAAGATCTCTTTGGCGCTCAAGTGTCCTCCCAGTGTCTCCACCTGCTTTCCCTCCACTAACACCAAGACGCCTTGAATCTGGGGAAATTCTGTCAAGGTATTGGCGATAGCCGCGACCATAAGACCCTCAAGGCTTGATCCCCAATTGAAGTTCTCCATGATTTCCCGGCTAAAGTTCGCGTAGGCGATGCCATCCTTCACTTCCAGTCCTAAAACCCGGGTCCCTTCCGGCAAGGACCTGTTCAGCCTTGAACCTTCGGAGGGGCCCTTAGCCAATTCCTGCAAAGCCTCCAAAGGAAGGTTCTCGCCGACCACTCTCCGCAATTCCGGAGCCAAGGAGAACTCCGTTTTGCCGCTGAAAACGAAATACACCGTCACATCCTGCCCCCCGGCCCTTTGGTCCCGGGTTCTGGGCAGCTCCTCCCGCAAAGTCTCATTTTCCTCCCGGAGCCGGTCCAACTCCCGTTCCAGGTTCTCAACCCTTTGCATTGCCCGCCGGCGCTCCCCCTGGACATACACCAAAAGCCCCGCCAAAGCAGCGAGGATTACCAACACCGCCAGTATTTTCCGCACCCCTATCCCTCCCGTTGCGTCAGCCCCAAAGGAGCAATGCCTCGCGCACAAGCTTAGCCGCGAGCAGCGAGGTAATGTCCCCGGGGTCGGCAGGGGGACAAACCTCGACGATGTCCATCCCCACGAGCCGCAGGCCCTTCAAACCATAAAGGGCCTGGAGCAGCTCCCGGCTCCCTATGCCCCCAGCTTCAGGGGTTCCCGTCCCCGGTGCAAAGGCCGGGTCCAACACATCGATGTCGATGCTCAAATAGAGGGGACGGCCGGCAAGCTCCTCTAAGACACTGGCAAGACCATCCACCCCGCCGGGGAAGAATCTGGTGTTGGCCCGTCCGAAGGCAAACTCCTCCCGAGTGCCCGAGCGGATGCCAAATTGGTAGACCCTCTCTCCCCCGATGAGGTCCACGATCTGTCTAACGACTGTGGCGTGGGAGTCGGTCTGGCCCAGATACTCATCCCGGAGGTCAGCATGGGCATCGAACTGGAGGAAGACCAGATCGGGATAAAATCGAATCATCCCCCGGAGGATGGGGAGGCTGATCAGGTGCTCCCCGCCGAGCACTAATGGCAGCCGCCCCTGCCCGGCCAAGTCGGCCGCCGCCTCCTCGATGCGCCGCAGACTCTCCTCCAAATCGCCAAAGGGCAGAATCAAATCCCCCAGGTCCTCAAAGCTTATCTCATCCAGCCCCCGATCCAAGGCAGGGCTGTATTCCTCCAGAGCTTCCGATACCTCCCTGATCCTTTCGGGAGCAAACCTGGCGCCGGGGCGGAAGCTTGTGGTCTGATCGAGGGGGACCCCCAACAGGACCATCCTGCCGCCCGACCCGGCGGACAGAAAGCCGCCGCGCCTTTGCAGATGCTCCCGCCAATTCATCGGGCAGCCTCCTCCCCGATGAGATCCCGCACGAAGTTGGGCAGAGCAAAGGCCGCCCTGTGCACATCGGGGTTGTAATAAACTGTGGGCACTGCTTGTCTCGCCTTGAAGTCCACCTGCAGCGGATCATACTTCTTCGAGCCTAGGGAGAAGCTCCACAGGCCCGTCGGATAGGTCGGCACACAGGCCAAATACAGCCGACTGACGGGAAAGATGCTGCGAATATGGCCGAAGGACTTCTCAATGAGTGATGCGTTGACATACGGCGATTCCGTTTGGGCCACCAAAATGCCGTCTTCCGTCAGGGCTTCGTGGATGGCCTGGTAAAAATCCCGCGAAAACAGCCCCACGGCGGCTCCGACCGGTTCGGTGGAGTCTACGAACACGATGTCGTAAGCATCTCGCCGCGTCTTAATATGGGCGATGCCATCGCCCACCATGATATCGACCCGAGGGTCGTCCAAAGCAGAACTAATGCTAGGCAGATAGCGCCTCGCAGCTTCGATGACGGCCTCATCAATCTCAGCCAGGACCACTTTCTCAATCGATGGGTGTTTGAGGATCTCCCGGACGGCTCCCCCGTCACCGCCCCCAACGACCGCCACTCTGCGGGGGTTTGGATGGGTGTATAAAGCCACATGGGTAATCATTTCATGGTACACATATTCGTCTTTTTCCGTCGTCTGGACCATGCCATCGAGGACTAGCATCCGCCCATACTGGACGGTGTCTAGTACTGCCAACTCCTGGTAGGGAGTTGTCTCCCGATGGAGGAGGCTTTTCACCTTGAGGCTAAGCCCCATGTTTTCCGTTTGCTTTTCCGTATACCAAAGGTCCATGTCCCCATCTCCCCCCAGGTGCTAGTACCACAGGGCAACTGCAGCAAAAACGCACCCGATGGACTCCACTTTGTGCTCAACCGACTTGACTAGGGTCTTTTTCAAGGGCATCTGCCGCTGGGCAAAGGCATTCTCCACCATCCCGACGACCTTCTGCTCCGCCTCTTCCCGGCTGCATCGCCCCGAATACTCCATGATCACGCCAAAGCTGTCCTCGGACATGCCCACTGCCACCGCAGCCGCGATGGTCTCGCCAGGGACTTCGCTGATCAAGGCTCCATAGGCCGTCGGGGTCAGTGAACCGGCAGGAATGGACACCTCGTCCACATACTTGGCCCCCGGAGGCAGGATGCTGCTGACCCGGACAAGATTAAGATTCCCCAGTCCCGCGGCCAGCAAAGCGTTGTCAAAAGCATTTAACCCCGTTGGCCCCTCGCTTTTCCCGGCCACTAGGGTGAATTTCTCAGGTGTTGGCAGCATATAACTACCCCTTCCCATTTTTGACATGAAAATTACCTGTACTAGTATACCAAAAGTGCCTGGGAAATTAAACTGCGATTTTTTCTCTCCGACCCCCGGCGAGGAGGAGACGGCGATGCCGATTGTGACAGGTTTGACGAGTAAATTAGGGGCTCCTATAGGAAGGATAATTAAGAGACATTGTAGAACAAGGGTCTGATAAGGTCGAGAATCCGCAGGGGGGGATGAAGCGAGTTCAAACAGGCCTGACGCGGCGCGGCTATGAAGGAGTTTGCCATATCCCCTTCACGGGGCTTTACCTTTGTCTAGGATGCTGTTAGTAGCTGCGCCTTCCACCCGCCGGGATGGGTAAGGTGCCAACCGGAGGGAAATCTACTGCTATGAAAGGAGTCGGACTATGCTAAGCGATATTGAGATTGCCCAAAGTGCTAAGCTAAAACCCATCAAGGACATCGCGGCCAGCATCGGGCTGACCGAGGACGACCTAGAATACTACGGGAAGTATAAAGCCAAGGTCAGCTTAGATGTCTACAAGCGCCTGGCCGACAGGCCGAACGGCAAGCTCATTTACACCACCGCCATCACCGCCACGCCTGCGGGAGAAGGGAAGACCTGCACCGCGGTGGGGATCACCCAAGCCCTAGGCAAACTGGGGAAAAAGGTGATGTTTTGTCTGCGCGAGCCATCCCTAGGACCCACCTTTGGCGTCAAGGGAGGCGCGGCAGGTGGAGGCTACTCCCAGGTCGTCCCCATGGAGGACATCAACCTTCACTTCACCGGCGACATCCATGCCGTCGGAGCCGCCCACAACCTGCTCGCCGCGGTTTTGGAGAACCACATCTTTAAAGGAAACAAACTGGGAATTGACCCGAAGCAGGTGCTCTGGCGCCGGGTCATGGACATGAATGATCGGCAGCTGCGCAACATCGTGGTCGGCCTTGGCGGCAAAGGCGACGGCTTTACGATGCAAAGCGGCTTTGACATCACCGTTGCCTCAGAAGTCATGGCCATCTTGTGTCTGGCCCAAGACATCGACGACCTGAAGGAGCGGCTGGGCAGGATGCTCGTCGCCTACAACTACGATGGCGGCCCTGTGTTCGCCAGGGACCTAAACGTCCATGGGGCAATGACCGTCCTCCTGAAGGATGCAATCAAGCCCAACCTGGTGCAAACC
>LSQX01401005.1_pt1 | contig 15981 bp, 18 predicted proteins | sample 654561 | NCBI WGS metagenome assembly LSQX01 (sample SAMN04489861, study PRJNA283612) | anaerobic digester metagenome | isolation source: 4 biogas reactors fed with cattle manure at either 37C or 55C with and... | place: Denmark: Kongens Lyngby | collected 2014 | reverse complement strand
GGTGAAATGACATTATCAGGTAATATTTTAGAAGTCGGTGGAGTTGAAGAAAAAATAATTGGGGCTTTTAGTAGAGGAATTGATACATTTATAATTCCAGCTGTTAATAAAAAAGATTTAGAAAATATCCAAAAAAAAGTATTAGATAAAATAAAAATCCATTATGTTGTTCATTATGATGAAGTATATAAAATACTATTTGATTAATCTTAGTAGTGTTTTATTTACTTTTTTTTTGTTCTTAACTTTGCTATAATTAATTATAGTAGGTGTGATATGAAAAAGAATGGATTTATCGCAATGTCATTAATTTATACTTTCTTTTTAGTTTTTGTTGTTGTTTTATTATCAATATTAAGTTTTTACTTAGATAACAATGAAATAATAAGAAAAATAAATGGTCGAGTTATAACTCGCTACAATGAAGGTATTGATGGAAAAAGAGTACAATATTTAAATTCTAAAGGAATTTTAAAAAGAGGAGATTTTGTAAACTATGAAACTAATTCTCCTAATTATAACACTGCTAAATGGAACATATTAAAGAGTGATACCGAAAGTTTGTACTTGGTTAGTGGTTTTGTTGTGTCTTACTCAAATTCAAGTGAATATAATTTAACGAACATTCAAAATAAATATTCAACTGTATTTTTAAATAGTGACTTAGCTTTAGATATTCGTCTTTTAGAGCTTAATGATCTGTGGCAATCAGCTAGTTTAACTCCAATAAGGCATGAGAATAGGGAATATCCAATTTGGAATATAGGGACCCAATATTTTGTTAGATCTGGTAATCAAAACCGAATAGTCGCTCCAAACTGTGCTTGTTCTGGAGATTATAGTGGAGGATATCATACTTCGTTTTTTGCTAATGACTTGCCGCAACATTTAACTTTAGTTGATTGGTATAGTGCTAATTGTAGTAGTTTTGCAAATTCTACACAACTTGATTCGATAATTAGTACTTGTCCTGTTAGATATTTAAATTATAGTATTTTACCAACATATACAAGTGGGGTTAGAATTGTTGTTAGATTAAAACCAAATGTTGTCGTTTTAGGTGGCGATGGTAACTATAATAGTCCCTATCGAATCGGGGTGTTAAATTAATGAAAAAAAATGGTTTTGTTTTTGCTGAGACAATTATTGTCTTAAGTGTTGTTCTTGTTGGTTTGATTATGCTATATTCTATTTTTTCAGGTGTTGTAAGAAGAGAAAAAGTTGCCGCATCTTATAACCAAACAATCGACATTTATCACTTATATGAAGTAAAAACATACTTACAAGCCATCAGTGCAAGTTATGCTGCTGGTACAATCGTTCCAAGAGGCAATGACTTAATTGCTAATATCAATACTGGTGTAAATAGTCAATATTTTCGCCTAGAATGTCAATGTCATGATCTTGTAAATGAAGCATATAGAAATAAGTATAATGTTCCATATAATTTTTGTGAAGATTTATATGATCCATTATATTTTAACTATTGCTCAGTTTTAAACAACCATTTGAACATTACTGAAGTATATGTCATAAAAAATAACAATATAAGTGGAGCGATTGAACAAATAATTGCTGATGAAAAATTAATGGTCGAAACATGCTCACTACCTAGTGGTGGATTTGATACTTGTCATGTTATGGTTGCTGGTAAAAGATTTGATACACCAAGATTTAGCGGAAATGTTAGAGGAATTCCAAGAAGGGTTAATGCTTCTTTAATTGATTATTTAAAAACACTATCACCTATTCAATCAACAATTGAAGGTGAAGATTGGAGCAATGATTATATTATTATCGCTGAATTTTATTACGATGGTCGATATTCATATGCTTCATTAAGGTATGAGGGGTGATAATTATGAAAAATAATCGTGGTGTAACAATGATTGAAATTATAATTAGTATATCTTTACTATCTTTAGTTATGATATTTTTATTTAGATTATTAGTAATCGTTAGGAATGAAGATAATTTAAATGTTTATAAATTAAATGTTAATACAATAGCTTCTTTAGCAATAAGTGATATCCATGATGATTTTAATTCCAAAGGATTAAGTTATATTTATAAACCAAAATGTATCAGTACAGGTCCTAATCGTCAAAATTGTTGTTGTTCAAGGGGAAGTTTTGATTGTATCTTATTTTATTTTAAAACCGGTGAAGTAAAAGAACTTTCAATCTTCCAATCAAATTCATTTAATGATTCAATTAAATATGGTGATTTAAAAAGAGTATTACCTAAAAACCATTCATTTTTAGATTATAATACTTATAATATGGTTACCTCGGATAAATTCAATATTGAAACAATAGGCGATGGAGAATTTTTAAGCGCACCACCAGAAACTGGTTATATTGTTGATTCATTATTGACTATTACTTTGCCAATATATCGTTTAAGTGCTCAAACTGCGAAAATAGAAGTACGTGATACCTACAGTGTCGCGGCTATTTCTTCTTTATATTTCCCAGATGGAGAAATTGTTAGAACAACTTGTCCTAACCCATGAGGTGTAAATGAAACAAAAAATAATTAAAGACATTAAAGAAAACCTTTGGTTTATTATTAGTTTGCTTTTTGTACTAATAATTTTTTATGTGGAACTTCCATATTTGGTATACACTCCAGGTGATATAAGTGATGTTAATAATAGAATAGTATATGACTTTAAAAAAGAGTTTAAGGGTAGTTTTAATATGGCTTCAGTTAAGGGCTTAAAATCTAATATTTTCTTTATTGGCTTGGCTAATATTATTCCCTCATGGGACGCAGTAAAGGCCGATAGAGTAAAGTTAGAAAATGAAACTATCAACCAAATGAATAATCGCGATCGTTTAATGCTAATTGAAGGAAACAATAATGCTCTTACTGTCGCACTTGATGAAGCAAAAATATCTTATGAAAAAACAAATATAGTTCATGAAATAACTTATTTAACTAATGAGAGTAAAACTAATTTACAAGTTGGTGATCAGATAATTTTAGTTGATAATCAAAAAATAGATAATTTAAGTTCATTAATCGAGCACATTAATACCTTAGAAGTAGGAGACAAGGTTAATATTCTTGTTAAAAGAAATGATCAAGAAAAAAACTTAACTGCTGAAGTATATTTGTTTAAGGAAAGAAAAATGATTGGAGTAATGTTATCGACATTATTTGATTTAAAATTAGATTTTAAATTAGAACTAAAAACTGAGAATAGAGAAAGCGGTGGCTCTGGTGGTTTAATGACCGCTCTAGCAGTATATAATAATTTAACTCAAAAAGATTTAACAAACGGCAGAAAAATTGTTGGAACAGGTACAATTGATGCTGCTGGTAATGTTGGTTTAATAGGCGGAGTTAAATATAAATTAATTGGGGCAGTAAAAAATAATGCAGACCTTTTTATTGTTCCTAAAAACAACTTAAAAGAAGCTTTAGAATATAAGAAAAAGTATAATTATAAAATTGAAATAATCGGTGTAAATACTTTTAAAGAAGCAGTTGAATTATTAAATGTTAGTTGATATACTATTTATGTAAGGGTGAGACAATGGTTTCAAATAAAAGAATAACAATTAGTTTAATTTCATTATTTTCTGTTTTAGCAATTGGTTTAGGTATTTCTTATGCCTATTTTTCAACTAAAACATTAGGTAATGAAGGGGCTTCTAATATTGATTTAAAAACAGCAGATGTTGAACTTATGTTTATTGATGGTCCAGCAGTTAATTTAAATGATCTAGCACCAGGGTCTACAGTTACAAAAACATTTAGAGTAGAAAATAATAATAATTCGGAATATAAATATTCAGTAGTTTGGAAGAGTATTAGTAATGGCTTTAATAACCTTAATGATTTAACCTATAATATAAGTTGTATAGGCTATAGTGATTATGAGGACAAAACGGTTTCATCTACTACTTGTCCTGGATTAAATACTGCTTATAGTCCAGCAAGTTCAACAACTGATGTTGGGATTATCAGTGAAACAACTATCCCATCAGGTGATACACAAGAATACACAGTAACATTTACAATTTCATCATCAATGCCCGCTAATACTATTACTTCATTTGGTGGAGTATTTGGCATTGTCGGTGGACCAGTAACAGTTAATCATTCATTTCAATAAAAAGATATAAAGTTTTAATCTATCTTCTTTTTATCTTTTTCCACATTTCTTTCTAAATTTTCTTCCATTTTTATTCTCCTTTTCTATTATCAATTATACTATAAATAAACAATATTTTGTTTTCTTAAAAAATTGTTTGTCGTTTTGTTTACTTAAATCTATAGAATAAAATAGATATCTATATTTTAGTTTTTTTGATATACTATTAGTGTGATTTAAATGAAAAGAAGCGAAGTAGACAGAGAAAAATTAAGTCCAATGATGAAACAATATATGGATATTAAAGATCAATATCCAGATGTTTTGTTGTTTTTTCGTTTAGGAGATTTTTATGAACTTTTCTTCGAAGATGGTGAAATAGCTTCAAGAGAATTAGAATTAACTCTAACTGGTAAAAGTGCTGGTTTAGAAGAAAGAATTCCAATGTGTGGTGTTCCACATCATTCAGTAAAGGGTTATTTAGAAAAAATAATCGATAAAGGATATAAAGTCGCGATATGTGAACAAGTAGAAGATCCTAAAACTGCTAAAGGGGTAGTTAAAAGAGAAGTAGTCCAAGTGATTAGTAAAGGCACTATCGCGGACCTTGAATCATTAAATTCTAAAGATTATAACTACATTGGCAGTATAATTGATTATAAACACTCATATTTAATTACATATGCAGATATATCTGCTGGTAAATTAATGTCATTATTAATTAATCATGATGCAGAAAAATTAATCGATCAAATAATCAATTTAAATATTAAAGAAGTTGTAATATCCCAAGACTTTGATTTAAAAATTACTAATATTTTAAAAAATAATTATCAAATAGAAATATCTATATCGAATGAATATTTAGGTGAGGTTGAAGAAAGTATAATAGAAAATTTAACTGATCCAAAACAAATAGAAGGTGTTAAACATTTATTTTATTATTTAGTTAAAACTCAATTAAAAGATTTAAGTAATATAAATGATATTGAAGTAATCAATCCGTATCATTATTTAGAGTTAGACTCTCATACGATTAGAAATTTAGAATTAGTAGAAACTATCCGTAATAAAGAAAGAGTTCATTCTTTAATATGGTTATTAGATAAAACTAAAACTGCAATGGGTAGTAGAATGCTTAAGGATTATTTATTAAGACCATTAAAGGATAAAAAAGAAATTGAAAGTAGATATGATATCATTGAAACCTTTAATACTGAGTTTATTCATAAAGAAAATCTAAGAAATGCTTTATATCAAATATATGATATTGAAAGATTATGTGGAAAACTAACTAATGGTTCATTAAATGCCAGAGATTTACTCCAAATTAAAAAATCTTTGATTATTTTACCAACTATTGATAGTTTGCTTAAAGAAATGAAACTAACATTTAATATTAAAACATTTCCCAAACTGGTTGATTTATTAGAAAGTTCAATTAATGAAGATGCTCCAATAACCATTAGAGAAGGACACTTAATTAAAAGGGGCTATAACTCTGAATTAGATGAATTAGTAAGTATTAGAAGTGGTGGTAAAGAATTTATTGCTTCTTTAGAAAATAGTGAAAGAGAAAGAACTGGTATTAAAACTCTAAAGGTTGGTTTTAATAAAATCTTTGGTTATTATATTGAAATTAGTAAAGGTCAAGCTAAAGATATTAAAGAAGAGTGGGGCTTTGAAAGAAGACAGACTCTGGCTAATGCAGAAAGATTTATTACTCCCTTACTAAAAGAAAAAGAAGCCTTAGTTTTAAATGCTGAAGAAAAAATAATCGAATTAGAGTATGAATTATTTACAGAAATTAAAAACATTATTAAAGAGTATATTCATGATTTGAAAAATGTAAGTAGGGAAATTGCTAAAATTGATGCTTTAGTTTCATTATCAGTTGTTTCTGAAGAAAATGGTTTTATTAGACCAATATTAAGTGAAGATAAAGAATTATATATAAAAGATAATCGTCATCCAGTGGTTGAAAAAGTAATTGCTAATCAATATGTCGCAAATGATGTTATAATGGATAAGGATACGACAACACTTCTAATAACTGGACCAAATATGTCTGGTAAAAGTACTTATATGAGACAAGTCGTTATCAGTGTTATTTTAGCACAAATGGGTAGTTTCATTCCTGCTACTGAAGCTAAAATGCCGATATTTGATAAAATATTTACAAGAATTGGAGCTTCAGATGACCTTGTCGGTGGCGAATCTACATTCATGGTAGAAATGTTAGAGGCCAAAAATGCAATTATTAATGCAACTGAGAATAGCTTAATTTTATTTGATGAACTTGGTAGAGGAACAGCGACATATGATGGAATGAGTATCGCTGAAGCGATCTTAGAGTATGTTAATTTAAATACTAAATGTAAAGTATTATTCTCAACTCATTATCATGAATTAACTGATCTTAGTAAAAGATATAAAACAATTAAAAATATTCATGTTAAAGCTCATGAGGAAAATGGAAATATAACATTTCTTCATAAAATTGAAGACGGACCTGTTGATAAAAGTTATGGTATCCACGTTGCTTCCTTAGCTGGTATGCCTAAAGAAATAATCGAAAGGGCTTCAGAAATATTAAGTCATTATGAAAAAAATGGTACTAAAGAACATAAACCAATTAATGAACAAATGTTATTTGTTTTTGATGAAAAGAAAAAAGATCCAGTAAAAGAAAAACTTGATGAAATAAACCCCTTAGAAATAACCCCAATTGAAGCTTTAAATATATTATATGAATTAAAAGAAAAGAATAAGTAGGTGAAATATGCAATTAACTAGAAGTCAATTAAGAGAAAAGATTATGACTATTTTATACCAAATTTCTGTTTATGATGCCCAAAAAACAACATATGAAATTGAAGATGTTATAAAAGAAAATATGGAAATCGAAAATGAATTTATAAAAGAAGTCGTATATGGTGTTATAACTCATGAAAATGAAATAATTGAAAAAGCCAATGAAAATTTAAAAGAATGGTCAATCGATCGCTTAGATAAAACAGGACAAGCTATTTTAAAAATTGCTATTTATGAGCTTACCTATACAGAAACCCCAGAAGTAGTCGTGATTAATGAAGCGGTTGAACTTGCTAAAAAATACTCAGATGATAGGGTTAGAAAAATGATAAATGCTGTTTTAGACAGGATGATAAACGAATGAAAGAAAAAAGATATGTAACAATTAGTGAATTAAATAGATATTTAAAAAATAAGTTTGATACTGATACAAACTTGCAAAAAATTTATTTAAAAGGAGAAATATCAAATTTTAAAGGACATACTAGAGGTCATTTATATTTTACTTTAAAAGATGAAACAAGTCGTTTAAATGCAGTAATGTTTTCTTACCAAGCAGCAAATTTAAAATTTGTTCCAGAAGATGGAATGAAAGTATTAATTGAAGGTAAAATAAGCGTTTACGAAGCGTCAGGTAATTATCAAGTATATGTTGATAAAATGGAAAATGAAGGTTTAGGCGACTTATTTCAACAGTTTGAAGAATTAAAGAAAAAATTAGCTGCTGAAGGTCTATTTAAAGATGATCATAAAATATCAATTCCTAAATATCCAAATAGAATAGGTGTAATTACCGCACCAACTGGGGCAGCAGTTAAAGATATAATCAGTACAGTTAAAAGAAGATATCCAATTGCTGAAATAATTATATTCCCATCTTTAGTACAGGGCAGTGGGGCAGCTCCAGATCTTGTTAAACAACTAGAGACAGCTGATACTTATAATTTAGATGTAATAATTTTTGGTCGTGGTGGTGGCTCTATTGAAGACTTGTGGTCATTTAACGAAGAGATAGTTGCAAGAGCAATTTACAAGATGCAAACACCAATCATCAGTGCAGTAGGGCATGAGATCGATTTTACAATTAGTGATTTTGTCGCAGACTTAAGAGCCCCAACTCCAACAGGCGCTGCTGAAATGGCAGTTCCTAATATAATTGATGTTAATAATCATTTAAATAACTTAATGATTAGAAGTAATAAATTTATCGATAATAAAATTAAATTATCAGAACATAAATTAGCAGTCTTAAAAAGATCTTATGCTTTATCTAATCCCTTAAATATTTATGAAGCTAAAGAACAAAAATTATCATTAATAATCGATAAAATTCAAAATTTTATGCATAATAAATTAAATAATTTAGAATTAAAATATAACAATTTAATTTCCAAACAAGTATTAACCAATCCAAAGTTAATTATTCAAGATAAACAAAATGAATATGAGAAGTTATTAGAAAAAATAACTTTACTTAATCCCTTAAATATTTTAAATAAAGGTTATGCAATGGTAAAAAAAGATGATGAAATTATTAAAAGTATAAAATCAGTTAAAAAGAATGATGAATTAAATATTAAAGTTTATGAAGGGTCAATAATAAGTGTTGTAAAAGAGGTGAAAGAATGAAAGAAAAAAAAGAAAGAAAATTTGAAGAAATGATCACAGAATTAGAAGCAATAGTAAAAGAATTAGAAAATGGAAATGTTGATTTAGATGTGGCAATTGATAAATACACAGAAGCAATGAAATTAGCTAAACAATGTGGTGATCAACTAAATGATGCTACAGAAAGAGTTAATAAAATTTTGGCAGAAAATGGTACTTTAGAAGATTTTGTTGTTGAGGAATAATTTATTATGAGAGAAATATATTTGAAAACACCCGAACTAAGTGAACTGTAGTATCGAAAAAATTTATTAGCAGATAAAGAAACTATGGCTTATAACAATAAATTTGGCGGGACAATAAATTTTGAGAAAGAGAAATGGGAATCTTGGTTTAATAAATGGATAGGTAATAAAGATGAAAAATATTTTTATGCATACATTTATGATAAAGAAGATAATAAACCAGTTGGCGAAGTAGGATATAGATTTGATGAAGAAACAAACTCCGTAATATTAAATATTATTGTTGAAGCATCACAAAGAGGCAAAGGTTATGGATATTCTGGGCTTTCAGCCTTAATTAAAGAAGCGTTTGATAATGGTTATGATGAACTAAGAGATCTAGTTTATATTGATAGTAATAATTCACATGCTCTTTTTGAAAAATTGGGATTTAAATGTGTTGGTATAGTTAATGATAGTAAAGATTATCGTTTAACTAAGAAAGACTATCAAAGATAATTAATAAGCAAATAAAAAACTTCAATTTTGAGTGTTACTCAAGCAATTGAAGTTTTTAGTTGACAAAATACATTAAGATACTAGCGACAATTCCACCAACCATGACTAGTAACATAAACCAAGCCATAATTATTGGAAATAAATTTTTCTTCTTTTTCTTAACTTTTTTATTCTTCATTTATATGTTCACCTCATCATAACCAATTATATCAAATTTAAAATAAATAGTCATTAAAAATTAAAACTATTTAATGATATAAATTTCCATGGTATACTAACACTGAGAGGTAATTTATGGGTAGTGTAGTTGTAGGAATGAGTGGGGGAGTAGATTCTTCAGTCGCGGCATATTTATTAAAAAAGGAAGGTTACAATGTAATCGGCCTTTTTATGCGTAATTGGGATAGCGCAAGAAACAATGATATAAGTGGTAATCCAACAATCGATAATGTTATCTGCCCTCAAGAAGAAGATTATGAAGATGCTAGGGTGGTTTGTGAAAAGTTGGATATTCCCCTACATCGTGTTGATTTTATAAAAGAATATTGGGATTATGTATTTACTTATTTTTTAGATGAACTAAAAAAAGGCAGAACTCCTAATCCGGATTTAATGTGTAATAAATTTATTAAATTTGATTTGTTTACAAAAGAAGCTAAAAAGTTGGGAGCAGATTACATTGCAACTGGTCATTATGTTAGAGTAGAGAAATGTAGGCTTTTAAGAGGAGTTGATCAAAATAAGGATCAATCATACTTTTTAGCAGCATTATCTCCTAATCAGCTTAAAAACGTCTTATTTCCAATTGGCCATTTAACTAAAGAAGAGGTAAGAAAAATAGCAGAAGAACAAGGCCTTGATACTGCTGATAAGAAAGATTCAACAGGAATTTGTTTTATTGGTGAACGTAATTATCAAAAATTTATTCATAATTATTTACAAAAAAATGAAGGACCAATTATTGATGTAAAAACTAAAGAACAAATAGGGACTCATGAAGGATTAATGAATTATACAATTGGTCAAAGAAGAAATGTCGGTTTAAGTGGTCATCAAGAAAGACGTTATGTTGTTGGTAAAAATGTTAAAGACAACATTTTATATGTTGCCTTTGGTGATGATAATGAATATTTATTTTCAGATTCTTGTATAATTGAAGATTTAAATTTTATTAGTGAAACAAAACCAACATTTTGTACAGCAAAATTTCGTTATCGTGGACAAGATCATCCTGTAGAAATTGAATATTTAGAAAATAATGAGGCCTTAATTAAGTATTCTGGACTAGCTAAGTCAGTAACTCCTGGTCAAGCTTGTGTATTATATTTTGGCGAAGAATGTTTAGGTAGTGGTATTATAAAAGAAGTAAGAAAGGATAACCAAAAACTTTGGTATTTAGATTAACATGAAAAGAATTAATATTAGTTTAATAGAGCAAATTGGAACAGTCGCTAAAGGCTTTACAGAAAAGTATTGGATTGAATACTTAAAAAGACAATATTTAGTCAAAATTAACTGTGAATTATATAATGATCAAGATTATATGGAGTATTTATCCTCAATCATTTTTAAAAGAATGGGGATTCCAGTTGTTAATGTGCTTTTATCAAGTGTTGATAATCGTTGTTCTTGTATGGTTGAGTCATATTTAGAACCAAGATTAATAGAAGTACAAACGGAAAAGAAGTGGGTACATGGTTGTGAATCGGATAACTGTGAAAAAGAAATTTCCACAGCCTTATTTAAAATGAAAACCATATTATTTTCATTAAGTGGTATAACAGAAGAAAATAAAAGGACGTTAGAAAAAGAATATTTAAGAATGTTGTTTGGTGATATAGTTATCAATAATGAAGAAAGAATGTTAAAAAATATTTCTATTATATATGATGAAACTACTAAAAATTACTCACTAGCGCCTGCTTATGATCATGGGCTAGCATTTCATGCTTTTTCTGTTGATCAAAATAATCCAGTCAATTATATTGGTAATGATTATTTTCAATCAGAAGATATATTAAACTACCTACTTAAACATCACAAAGAGACAATCACTGATCTTATAAGTAAATTAAGTTTATTAACTGGTGAAATAAAAGATGTGATTGAAAATAATAGTGTAGAAATAGTTCCAGAGAAAAAAGAATTTATTATTAACCATATTAATAAAATTAATAAATTATGTTTACAAAAATCTTATCCTAAAAAATAATTAATTTACTCTTTATTTACAGTTGACAATTACTTGATACATTGATAAGATTGAAATAGATAGTAGAGGAGGGATTTAGTCGATGAATCGATTAAATGAATTATTACAAGAATTAGGTATTTCAAAGGTTAGATTAGCCAAATATTTAGGGGTGTCAAGACAAATGGTTTATAACTATTTAGATATGAAAAACTTAAATAAGTGGCCAAAAGAAAAGAAAATATTATTATTTAAATTATTGGATATTGAAAATGGTGATGAAGCCACATTAAATAAAATTAAAGTTAATACAGAATATTTAATGAGCGTTGAACAGAAATTAAATCAATCAATTAAAGAAACGAATACAGTTGATTATGCTGTTGATTTAAAAGATTTAAATAAAGCGGAACAACAACTTATTTCTGACATTATGTTTTTGATTAAAGATAAGTTTACAGACAACCAAGATAAGAATAAAAAATCGGTTTATTATACTTATTTATATTTATTTCATATGTTACAATCGATTGATAGTTTACCAGAAATAAGATATTTACTTGCATATTTCTCTAAAGTATCTGGTTATACAAATCCAAGAGATTTTAAATTTAATGAAGATAAACAATTATTATTTGAAGGAATTGTTCACTCAGCATTAAATCTATATTATAACGGTGGAGCATCAAGAAGTAAGTTAATTGACAGTCACAATAGATTTGTTAAAGAATTAGAAGCTAAAAAAGAAGAAAAACTAAGCCGTACTCAACAACTTGACATGATTAAGGTTAAAGCATTGAAAGAATTAGGTTTCTCAGAAGTTACTCCAGAAAATGCTGTTGAAGTGTATGATAAGATGGCAGAAATAGAAAACAGAAAGCAATAGGGGTATAAAGATGAAAAAAGGTTGTAATGGATTAATTTTGGGAATTATTTTAGTTTTAATAGGAATTATTTTAGGATTAAATGCCCTTGAAATTACCAAAATTAATATATTTTTTAATGGTTGGTGGACATTATTTATCATTATTCCTATCCTAATAAACTTAATTAAAAATGAAGAAAAATTAGATAGTTTTATTTGGTTATTAATAGGTTTATTACTTTTATTAATTGTTAATGATGTTATAAGTATGGATCTTGTTTGGAAATTATCTATACCAGTTGTTTTATTCTTAATTGGTTTATCAATAATTTATAAAAGTCTTACAAGAAGTAAAGATTTAAAAGAAATTAAAAAAATTATTTCAAAAGACAAAGAAATGACATATTATACTGCAACATTTAGCAAAAATTTAGTTAAAGTTGATGAAGAGTTTATTAACAGTGAAATAAATGCAGTATTTGGTGAAGTAGTTATTGATTTAAGTGGTTCTAAGATTAAAGAAGACATTATTATCAATTCAACTACAGTGTTTGGTGGAATTAGATTAATAGTACCTAAAGATGTTATTGTAAAAGCAACATCAACATCAATCTTTGGTGGCACTAATAATAAAGCAATTGATTCAGAAAATAAAAATGCAAAAATAATATATGTTAATGCAACCAATGTCTTTGGAGGTACTGACATTAAATGACAACAACTCAAAAAACAATAAAATATGTAGCCCTATCATTTGCGGGATTAATTATTATTTCATTAATATCTGGCTTTATCCTATTTATTAATTTTACTAAAGAAATAACGGACTTTGGAATAATTGACAGCAGTTACATTGAAGAAGTCTTAGAAGAAACTGAATTTAATAATCTTAATATATCTTTAAAGACTACTAACCTAGTAATTAAACAAAGTGAAAAGTTTAAAATCCAAACTAATAATGATAGATTGTTAATAAATAATGAAGAAAACACCCTTAAAATAAGGGAAGAGAAGGGGAGATGGCTCCACTTCTCAAAAAGAAAAAATTTAGTTATTTTCTTACCAACCAATTATAATTTAGAATTAGCGACTATAAGACAAATGGTTGGCAACGTCCAAATTGAAAATTTAACTGCAGAAGCATTTGAAATTTATTTAGGAACTGGCAAAACCACAATTGATAAATTGACAGTCAATGATTATACAATAATTGATGGTGGCGTTGGTTCGGTTGAAATAACCTCTTCTACATTAACTAATTTAAGTTCTAATCTTGGAGTTGGTAAATTTAAATTAGGTGCTACACTCATCGGAAAAGCATCAATCGATGCTGGTGTTGGTTCGATTGATTTAAATCTACTTGATGGATTAGACAACTATACTTTTAAATTAGAAAAAGGAATCGGATCTATATATATTAATAATAAATCTATTAATGAATCTAAATTAACTTTAGGTTCTGGTAATAATATTATTGATATTGAAGGTGGAATTGGTAAAATAAACATAATAACCAATCAATAAAACAGAGAATGTCCCATAAATAAAGGGTTAACCATAACTTCGTATAATAAATATTATGTAAACCAAAACTTATAACAAACTAAAAGACCACTACTATGGTCTTTTTATATATGTATTATTACTCTCTCTTTTAGGTTCAATATGTTTTTCAATTAATTGTATCTGTAAATCAATTGTTTCTAATTGATATCTAACTATAATATTTTCATCTAATTCATCAACAATAATTATTGGATTAATTACTTGTTCAGCATCAACACAATGTCCATCTTGATTATAAATAAATTTTGAGTGATCAATTATGATGTTTGCATCCTTATTAGATATTGTTCCTATACAATTAATTTTAATTGATGTTAATGTTCCAATATATTTAGATGTTCTTGAGACAATAACTAATTCACCTTTAAAAAAATTAACACTGTTACGAATGATTTGATTTAAATTATCTGATATATAATCCAAATTATTTTTTTCTAAATATTCTTGGACTTTCTTATCAACTAAAAGATATCTTTCATTATTCTCCATAACCCCACTCCTCTCTTCGACTAATTACCTATTATACATGATTTTTATTAATTTGCTACAAAATGTTAGTTTTGCTAAATAGTTTAATAATAATATTTGGTAAAACATTATTTCTAATATAATGACGATGTTTTTTATCCTCTTCGCTTCTACCACTAAATAAAGATTTTTTGGTTAAAATTTCATCAGAAATAATGAAAATAGCACTACTTTCTAGATTTAATATATTACAACATTTAAAGAAGCAAGCGGTTTCCATTTCGATTGTTTGGGCGCCTAATTCTTTAATAAAATCAATATGTGGAAACTGAGCAAATATAGTATCAATACTAAAATTAATTGCTGATTTATAATCAATTTTTATTTTATCCATAGTTTGTTTTAAATTAGCTGTTAAATTACCATTAGGATATTCTTTTTTTAAAAACTCATCTTCTAAATTAGGATTTAAATATCTACTAGCTCCGTCTTCCACATAGGGAATAGTTGGGAATTACTAGATCACCAATCTTTAATTCTTTTGTCAATGAACCAGCTGAACCAATAAATAATATCCTTTTGCAATTTGTTAATCCCAAAGGTAGGATATCTTCAATCATCTGTGGTGCTCCTGCAGCTTTTAATTCAAGAAAAGTGAACTGAAAATTATCTCCATAGATATTGTAAATAATATTATTTTTTTGGTTTTGCTCTACTCTAACATTAAAACCGTTAAAAATAGTATGACTCCACCAGGGAGCAATAACAACATCCTCTAAAATATTTTCATAACCAACATTAGATATGATATCATTTTTATTTGTTCCATATTTAGCATGAGCATCTAATAAATTCTGATAATTCATAATTATACCTCTTATTCTATCTTACTTCTTGGATGAAACTCTTCATAATCACTCTTTAATTTGTCTTTAGCAACATGAGTATATATTTCAGTAGTTGAGATATCATCATGACCTAAAAACTCCTGTATGATCCTTAAATCAACCCCATTATTAAGTAAATGAGTAGCAAATGAATGTCTTAGGGTATGTGGTGAAATATTTTTATTTATTCCTGATAATCTTTGCTGTTCATTTAGGATTTTAAATACTCCTTGTCTTGTTAATTTATTTCCTAAATAATTTAAAAATATATAATTGTTTTGTTCTTTTTTAACAAAATGACTACGATATTCATCTAAATATAGTTTTAAGTAGTCCATTGCTATTTCCCCTATTGGGACAACTCTTTCCTTTTTACCTTTACCCATTATTCTTAAAAAATCATTTTCTAAATCTAAATTAACATACTCTAAATTGATTAGTTCAGATATTCTAAGACCTGTTGCATATAACAACTCTAAAATAGCTTTATTTCTATAATCAAGTGGTCTTTTAAGTTCTATATCTAAAAGAGCATTAATTTCTTCAACACTCCAAACATCAGGTAACTTTTTCTCTACTTTAGGCAAATCGATTCCTGTCATTGGGTTATTTTCTAAATATTTATGGTTATTTAGAAACTTAAAGTAAGTTCTTAAACAAGATATATGTCTAGCTATGCTTTTAGCCTGTAAACCATTTTCTTTTAAATGAGTGGTATAACTTTCTATATCTTT
>LSQX01165853.1_pt1 | contig 15981 bp, 17 predicted proteins | sample 654561 | NCBI WGS metagenome assembly LSQX01 (sample SAMN04489861, study PRJNA283612) | anaerobic digester metagenome | isolation source: 4 biogas reactors fed with cattle manure at either 37C or 55C with and... | place: Denmark: Kongens Lyngby | collected 2014 | reverse complement strand
CCTCTATGTATTTGTCGTATATACCTGCCATATTTGACTCCTTTTATGATGATTTTGCCCTATAGATTTGGGATTCACGTGTTAAATTATAAATCTAGGGAGGGAAGATGTCGAATTACTGTTAGATCCAAAGACCCGGGACTGGATGGCGAAGCATTTCTCGGTTGCCATGAACCGACCGTTTGCCGGGACGTTTGTTCCGTCTAGGTATTACCGGCGGGACCAGCGGGTCAGCTCGATCAGGATAGAAGTGAACCGCGGTCTGTATATGAATGAAGCGAACGGCAACAAGAATGATGGTTTCGACCGGGTCAAAGAGATGATGCAGGAGGTTGTCCGGAGATTTCAAACTGGGTCGGCATGAAGGGAGATGGCATGCTCAAGATTTCTAAGGAATCTATACTGGATATCAGGTGGATTGTTACATTATTTTAGCCAGTGCTTCAACTACTTCTTATTATTTTGTCACATCAATGATTAGTTTTTTAAGGGTCGGCAAATCTTTTTCAATGACTTCCCAAACTATATCCAAATCCACGCCCATGTAGTCATGAATCAAAACATCCCGAAAACCCGTAATTTGTTTCCAGGGAATCGCAGGATACTCCCTTCTAAACTCCAGCGAAAGCCTTTTCGCAGCCTCGTCAATTATTTCTAAATTCCTTATCACGCCATCCTGTATTAGATCGGTTTGGACAAAGGCTATTTTCCCGACATTAGTGTAAGCATCAATCTTGTTTATACAGTCGCGGATGTGTTCTAAATATAGCTTGTCATCTTTCATAGTGGTATGGCCTCTTTTAGAGCAGTGTCACGTATACCGGGGTGCAATGCTTTTTCGGTTACAACGTCGACTTTTCGGTTTAACAGTTCTTCAAGAGATTGCTTGACACTTATCAAATCAATCAAGCTGCTTCCCGGAACAAAATCCATGAGAAAATCGATGTCGCTCTGTTCGTTTTCGTCTCCTCTGGTTACTGAGCCAAAAACTCTAACATTATATGCTCCATGACTTTCTGAAATATTTATGATTTGCTCCCGTTTTTGCTGAATTTCTTGAAGCAACTCACGTGTTTTAGTTGACATGATGACCACCTCAAGAGCATTGTAGCATTTTTGCGCTATTGCCTCTACCTCTGCTGGGGTTCATAATTTTTATGTTTATCTGGCTAGTTTGTAAAGAGTATATTATCTGTTCTTCCGAGACAATGCATTTGCTAAATAATGGAACACAGGTTATCGTTAAAGGTGGCAAACCACATTCTCACGAGTCATTCAAAATAGTACAGGGTTCCTTTGAAATCACAAAATAGCGGGGTAATTGCGATGACAACGAAATCGAAAATTGAATGGACGGAATCAACCTGGAATCCAGTGACCGGTTGCACCAAGATAAGTGCCGGATGCCAGCATTGTTATGCGGAGCGGTTGGCCTACCGGCTCAAAGCCATGGGACAGCCGAATTACGCCAATGGTTTCAAGGTTACAACGCACCCGCATATGCTGGAATTGCCATTGACATGGAAGAGACCGCAGATGATTTTCGTGAATTCGATGAGCGACCTGTTCCATGAAGATATACCGCTGGAGTTCATTACCAAGGTTTTTGATGTGATGCAAAAGGCACATTGGCATACTTTTCAAATATTGACCAAGCGGGCGGAACGGTTGGAGGAATTATCGCCGTTGTTGAGATGGAGCGATAACATCTGGATGGGGGTTACTGTTGAGAGTTCCAGCTATGTCAGCCGGATCGATCATCTGCGTCGCACAAATGCCAAAACGCGTTTCATATCCTTTGAGCCTCTAATATCGTCAATCAATAATTCGGATCTTGACGATATAGATTGGGTCATTGTGGGAGGAGAATCCGGCCCCGGCGCTCGTCCGTTGCAGGAGAAATGGGTGCTGGAGATTCGCGAGAATTGCTTAATGAACAATGTCCCGTTTTTCTTTAAGCAATGGGGCGGCACCAATAAGAAGAAAAATGGGCGGTTACTGGAAGGCCGAACCTGGGATGGCAGGCCGGCGGCAGGATCGTCTACATAATAAGATAAGCCTTGGCATATTGGGCGTTTAGGCAGAAATGGATTAAAGGATAATTTATTATGCAGCAATTACAGTCTGAACCACATAATTCTCCATGCGCCCCATGCTAGTATGTACATACCCGATGAAATCAAAGCACAATTCCTCCTGGGCGAGCGCGACTTGGAGGCTGCATGTGTTTTTAAGTTATTGCTAACGCCACTGAAAGGAGCTTGGAGATGTCTATTAAAATATTTCATACCGCCGACCTGCATATTGGCATGAAATACAACAGCTATCCGGAACCGATTAATAGCGCATTGCAGCAATCTCGCCTGGATGTTCTGGAGAAGATGGTGAACTTGGCTAATGAGCAAGAGTGCAATCTATTTGTGGCAGCGGGTGATTTGTTCCATAACATCAAGGGCATCTTTGCAAGGCGTCGTTGCCGAATGGTCCAAGGAATATAAGGATCCTAATGAACTATTGGATAAAATAATCGTCATAAAAATGGCCCAGAAGAGCGATGCTGAGCTGTTGGCAAAGACTGGCCCGTTGCTTTATTATTCTGGCTGTTTTAGAACTCTGACATAATCCATGCTCCCATGAAGAATTCGGTAGACGTATACCACATCATCGATAAAACGGTAAAAAGCAATATAAGGATTAGTAATGACTATGCGAAAATTATAGTGTTTTAGTACCCTTGCCGTTAACTTGACACCAGAGTTAGGAAAGTCTTCAAGGCGGTGAAGAGAGGCCATTATTTTTGTAAGCATATCCTCAGCAGCAGAAGGATTATCCAACAAAATATACTCAAATAGTTCATCGAGGTCCTCAGAAGCTGCCGGCAAAAGGACTACATCATACTTTTTCTCCATGGATTTTTCTCCTTATTTTGCTTTCGGCCTCATCCAGGGTTATAGTTGGGGCGCCGGAGAGACGCTGTTCCTCTGCCAGTAATAATTTTTCTTTTAAATCCAATAGAGCCTCTCGGCGGCTGAAAGCTTCAATACTCATAATGACCGTATCACCTTCGCCGTTTTTTGTAATATAAATTGGTTCAGCCTTTTCACTGGCAAGTTTTGAAATAGCATTATAGTCATTACGGAGTGTGGTGGATGATTTAATAATCATTAGTACACCTCCAAGTTTTATTCTTTCATTATTATACCACAATTCTTTAATTATAAAGGGAGGTTGAAAGCGTGATGATGTGGGGAGTATTGCTCAAGGCTTAATAGGGGACGGTCAGATTAGAAAAAAAAGAAAACCCGAAAGCGGAAAAAAATAAGCGGTGAACGGCGCCATAGGGCCGCAGGGTTTCTATAAGCCACTGGTTATTATTTCGGAATGTGCAGAACGTAATGGTTACCCTAAATGCATCGATGGTGAGTTGAGCGAAAAGATTGTGTAATTACAGGCGGCGCTTCATGGTTGCTGCAGACACAGATTATTTAATGAAAAACGTGTGCAAATCTTGCACACGTTTAATGCACATAAGCAAAAAAACGCATTTTCTGCACACGTTCTGTTTACATAGGAAGAAACTGCCCATATAATTACCGTAAAGGGAGGGGTGGAAATGAATGGATATAAGTTGCCATTGCTGCCGCCCAAGGCAGAACTGGAAACCAAGCCAGTGCTCAGGCAGCTGGCCAAATCCCACCGCGCCCTGGCTGAGCTAAAAGGATATGCTGCTACCATACCCAACAAGCATATGCTGATCAATGCCGTGACCATCAACGAAGCCAAAGATAGTTCAGCGATAGAAAACATTATTACCACCCATGATGAGCTGTACAAAGCAATCAGTCAGGCAAGCTATAGAAATCCGGCCGCCAAGGAAGTGGCCAGGTATAGAACCGCTCTCTGGCAGGGATATGAGATGGTCCAGGGCCGCCAGCTGCTCACTGCGAACATGATCATCGATATTCAGGCCATCATAGAGATCAATCGTGCTGGGATTAGAAAATTGCCCGGGACGGTTATACAGAATGAAACGACCGGGGAGGTCGTCTACACTCCCCCCATCGGTGAACAGCGGATATTGAAGCTGATGAGCAACCTGGAAAAATACATTAACGATGATCGCGATGGGGCTGATCCGCTCATCAAGATGGCGGTGGTCCACTATCAGTTTGAGAGCATCCACCCTTTCTATGACGGCAATGGCCGCACCGGACGTATAGTCAATGTATTGTACCTGGTGCTGAAGGAATTGCTGGATAGCCCAATTTTGTATCTGAGCCGCTACATTATCAGGAAAAAGACGGAATACTATAACCTGCTACAGGAAGTGCGTACCCAGGGTAAATGGGAGGAGTGGATCCTGTTCATACTCAAAGGAGTGGAGGAGACCGCTGAACAAACCTTGGCCATGGCCAAGAGCATAAATGCCGAAATGGAAGCCATGGCCGCTGAGATCCGCGATAAGTTGCCGAAAATGTACACGCGCGACTTCATGGAACTGCTCTTCTTCGAGTTTTATACCAAGATTGCCTATATTGAGAAGGGCCTGGGGGTGGCCCGCCGCACTGCCGTTACTTATCTGGAGGCCCTGGAGAAGGAAGGCTTTTTGGTATCGGAGAAGCTCGGCAAAGAGCGGATTTATCAGAACAAGCGCTTGTTCGATCTGGTGAAGGCCCAAGAGATACTGAAGGCGGAAGGATGACAATAGGCGGGGAAGGATTCGCCTGAGCCAACGATTACTTCAGATGGAAATAGGGTGACTTGCGGAAGTGGATAACCCAACTGAAAGGGGCTTGTAGATGTCTATAAAAATATTTCACACCGCCGACCTGCATATTGGCATGAAATACAACAGCTACCCGGAACCCATTAAAAGCGGATTGCAGCGGTCTCGCTTGGATGTTCTGCAGAAGATGGTGAATATGGCTAATGAACAAGGGTGCAATCTATTTGTGGTGGCGGGTGACTTGTTCCATAACATCAAAGGCATCGATAAGAAAACAGTTGCCCAGGCTGCCCAATATTTAGAATCATTTCAGGGGGAATGTGTGCTGGTGTTGCCCGGCAACCATGATTATGACAACGATATGATCGATTTATGGAAGACCTTTAATGACAACGTGGTTGATAAAATATTATTCCTGAACCAAGAGGTCCCGGTTTCACTGGAAGACTTCGGGCTTGATGTTACCATTTACCCGGCGCCTTGCCATTCGAAACATTCTGATATCAATAACCTGGGTTGGGTCAGAGAACAGAGCATCGATCCGCAGCAGATCAATATTGGCATTGCCCATGGATCTCTGGAGGGGATTTCTCCGGACCTGGATTCATCGTATTTTTACATGGGAATCAAGGAACTCGAGGATTTACCCATGGATCTGTGGCTGTTGGGGCATACCCATGTGACTTATCCCACCCATCAGTCCATAAAGGAATGGAGGATATTTAATCCTGGGACACCCGAACCGGACGGATTGGATTGCCAACATGGCGGTATGGCCTGGCTCATCACCATTGATGAACAGAAGAAAACCGAGGCGGTTCGGATCGATACCGGCATATATCGCTTCTCCGATCAGGAGTATGCCATCTCCCGAGCTGAAGATTTGGACAAATTACAGACCGACCTGCTGGAGAAGACTCCCAGCTGCAGGATCGCCCGAATTCATCTTAGCGGTCGGGTTGACGAGGATACCTTCAATTACCGCCAGGAGGTATTCAGGAACATCGAGCAAGCCCTGGGCTATTTGATCATAGATGATTCGAATCTGGGGATCAGGATCACCCGGGATAAGATCAATAAGGATTTCATTGAGGGCTCTTTCCCGCAGCAATTCTTATCGGAACTGTCTGATGATGAGGATGCCTTGCAGCTAGCTTATGAGCTGGTTATGGAGGTGAAAAAATGATCCTGAAAAGATACCGCTGCAAAAGGTTTGCCGGTCTGAAGGATAAGAATGTTGAGTTTCACGATGGAATCAATGTTCTGCTCGGCGACAACGAGTCAGGTAAAAGCACCTTGATCGAAGGTATTTACGCAGTCATGTTCAAGCCCACCAAGATCGGCAGAAAATCCGTGGACGATAAACAATTTCTTTATAAGTTCATGCCCATTCCCGGTGGTGACAGCATAGACGGGGAGTTGGTCATTTCCAACCAGCGGGGCGATTATGAATTACGCAAGGAATGGGGAGCCAGTCCGGCGGCCGAACTGGTTGCTCCGGGTGTAGAGAAGATAAAAAGCGAGGATAAAATAAACGAGATCTTAAAAGAGGTCTTAATATTCGGGGAAGGCACATTCAGCAACATCCTCTTTACAAAACAGCAGCATATAAAGGAAGCCATGGAGAAAATAATTGCCAGCAAGGAGACCACCACTGAAATTGGCACCCTGCTCAGGAAAGCCATAATGGAGTTGGACGGGATCTCTATCGATGAATTGGGTCTGAAAATAGATGCTGAGATCGACCGCCTGCTGAAGAGATGGGATGTTGATAGAACCTATCCGGAAAACAACAAAGGGATCAATAATCCCTACAAGACCGGTATAGGCGAAGTGGTCGAATATTTTTATCGGAAAGAGCGTATTCGTCTGTCGATGGAAGAGGCCCAAGCCAAAGAAAAGCATTTTGATGAGATCGGCAGCCAATTGAAGGAACTGGAATCCAGCCTGTCAGCCCGGAAAACTGACAAGGAAGCCATGGAAAAGCTGGAAGGCGATGTGATAAAGCGAGCCAGGCTGGAGCCGACCATCGCCCAATACGAAAAAGAGCAAGCCGCCCTGATGAAGATCAATCAGCAGTGGCCTCAACATGAAATGAGACTGCAACAGTTGGAGGCCGAACTGGGCAAGTTAGCCGGTGAGTACGGCCAGCTGGAAAAAGAGAAGGAAAGGGCGGTTAATGCCAGGGACAAGGAAGCGTTATTGAAGAATCTGAGCAAGGTGGATGAAATCCAACAGAAGATATTGGCCACTGATGAAAAGATAAAAACCATCAGAAATGTGACCAAGGAAGATATTCAGGCCTTGGATGAGAACAACCAGGGAGTGCTGACCACCGAAGCTAAAATGAACGCCGGGGTCATGATTGGAAAGCTGACCCACTATGCGGGTGCGTCAGACCTGATCATAACCAGGGATTTGGATGAGCCGATAAGCATCAAAGCGGGCGACACCTTCCAAGCCAATGGCTACCTTAAGATCGAATTCGAAAAGCTGCTGGGCCTTGAACTCAAAAGCGGGGATATAGATTTTGCTGATCTGCGCATCCAACATGCCCAATATAAAAAGAATATGGAGTCGCTTTTGCTCGCCCTGGGGGTGAGGAACATTGAGGAGGCCAAACTCAATAAAGAGAAACTGGATGAGCTAAGCAGAGATCAAGGCGAATACCAAAAACAAATAAAAGGTTTGCTGGGGGACCAAACCTATGCGGCTCTGAAAACGAAGATAGCAGAGTATGGCGATCTTAGCCAGGTCATGAGCATCCCAGCCATAGAATCGGAAATAAAAACGATGGACGGAAAAAAGATTGACTTGCTTTCCGAACAGAAATCTTTGCAAGGCGTCGTGGCCGAATGGTCCAAGGAATACAAGGATCCTAATGAACTATTGGATAGAATAATCACCCTAAAAATGGCCCAGAAGAGCGATGCGGAGCTGTTGGCAAAGCTGGCCCCTTTGCCGGCCGGGTGTGAAAACGCTGATATGTTCAGCAGCGATTTGGCAGATTTACGGAAAGCCTATGAAAAAGACCAGGGGGCTTTGTCCAAACTGAAAGAGGAGTATTATGATTGCGAGAAAAATCTGCCGGAATCAACCTATGAAGAGCTGGCGGCCGAATACAAGATGGTGGAGGAGCGGTTCGAGCAAAAACTAGCGAAGGGTAAAAACCTGCTCAAAATCAAAAAGGCCTTCGAGTCGACCCGGGCCCGCATAGATGCCAACTCTTTCGCACCGCTGGCGCAAGCCTTTTCAAAGTATATTGTGCTGCTGACCAAAGGCAGTTTTGTGGCCGGGGACATTGACAACAGTTTCCAACTAAAGCTGGAAAAGGATAAAGAAACCGATATTCCGATAGAGTTGCTCTCCACCGGAACCTATGATGCGGTGGCGTTGGCGCTTAGACTGGCCATCTTGGAATATATACTGGGCGACACCAAGGGGTTTATGATACTGGATGACTGCCTGGTGGACCTTGATCCGGACCGGAAGGCAATAGCAGTACAATTGATCCAGAATTTCGCCTCCCAACATCAGGTGATCTTCTGCACCTGCAGCCCTGACACTGCCCGTCTGCTCGGTGGGCATGTTATACAAATGTAAAATGAAACCGGTTTGCAAGGGCAGCGGGATTTCCATCCGCCAAGGGTAAGCGTCAAACAGACCAGCACCTGCTAAAACAAGAAATAGGTGGCTTCTGCATTATGTGCAGAACAAATGATACCCATTTACGGGAATAGCCCAGCCCTGGGCACTACCCAGGCTCTTTTCCACTTCAGCCAGGGCTTGAGCTGCTTGTTGCCCGGCATCGATGGCTTCCTGCAACTCCCTGGACTCGGCCTGCAGACCGCCCAATTGTTCCGACACCTCAAACAGACGCCGGGCATCAGGTCCACCCGACCGAAGTGAATAATGCTCTTTATTTCTCTTCCTCCTTGTGTTTGGCCATGTCTTTAGTGCCTTTCAGGCTGTGCCAGAAGTTCTGCAGGGTAATACCGTCCAGTCGTTCCAAATCTTTGGCTTCCATGGCCATCCCAAATGCATAAACGCGGTGATTGACTTGGATGTAAGCCGGAAATTGACCGGCGCGCAAATGAACAATCGTTGGAGGGTCTTTTGCCATTTTCTGCATCTGCTTATGATAGGAATATGGGGGTAATTGGGCGAATACATCGGTAGGGAACCTGCGTCCAGGATACGATGTTGTCAGGCATCAAGGGCGCTGTGCGGACATAGTTATTTATAGCTGCAATATCAAAGGGAGAGGAAAACACCGGGCAAGAGGCTCTCCCAGCTTAGATCTTGGGATGCACAATTGTTTCCCCTTGGTGAGCCCAATGCAGCTAGAGAGTCAAATAAGGGAGAAGCGAATATGCGTAGTTATGTTTTAACCTGTTGTTCCACCGCGGATATGCCGGTCGATTATTTTAATAAAAGGGACATTCCGTTCCTGTGTTTTCATTATCTGCTGGATGGGGAGGAATACCCTGATGATTTGGGTCAGACCATCTCTTTTCCCGACTTCTATAACCGGATTGCGGCCGGCTCGATGCCTACTACTTCACAGGTGAATCTGGCCGAGTATTTGGATTTCTTCGCCTCCTATCTAAACGACGGGAAAGATATCCTGCACATTTCCTTTTCTTCTGGCTTGTCGGGGTCTTATAATACTGCAGTCGCTGCCCGGGAGCAGTTAATATCGATGTATCCCCAAAGGAAGATCTTGATTGTAGACTCCCTGGGAGCATCCTCAGGGTATGGGCTGCTTACCGATATGGCGGCCGATATGAGGGATGACGGTAAAACAATAGAAGAGGTATACGAATGGCTGGAGGAAAACAGGCTTAAACTGCATCATTGGTTTTTCTCGGCGGATCTTACCCACTATAAACGGGGCGGCCGCATATCAGCAGCATCAGCGGCGGTAGGGGGGATGCTCAACATTTGTCCGCTCATGAACATGAGCTATGATGGCAAGCTTATTCCCCGCAAAAAGATCCGGGGGAAAAAACAAGTTATTAATGAGATTGTGAATATAATGGAGGTACATGCGAAGGACGGGCTCAATTATTCTGGCAAGTGCTTTATCTCCAATTCGGCCTGCTATGACGATGCCCGCAAGGTGGCTGATTTGATAGAGGGCAGGTTCTCTTCACTAAATGGCAAGGTTACGATAAATAGCGTTGGTGCTGTGATTGGTTCCCATACCGGGCCGGGAACGGTGGCCCTGTTCTTTTTTGGTGATAAGCGGATGGATTAGGCCGTCGTATTATTGATATCATCGGGAAGCATCTGGCAAGGACTATTGGTAACAGGAGGGGTTTCCATCTGCGGGGGTTTAACCGACAACCTGAATCCCGTGGTTTTCAACCTGAAATGGGCACAATATAAGGAAATAATTTGCTATTCCCTCAAATCGCAGTCCCTTTGGCGTATTAATTGATAAGGATACCACTATTTCTATGGAAGCGGGGATTATAGCGATGAAGCCGTATGAAGTTCTACAGGATGGCAGAAAGATTGAGATACTGTTTAGGGATGATAATGAGAACTCGATCGTTCCAAGCCAGGTGTATCAAAATAAAAACGACACATTTCTGGTCCAAGCGCCAGCGGATCGGGAATTAGCTGATTTTATGGGTAAGACCTTGGAGGTTTGGGTCGGGTGTTATGATGCCCACTATACATTTGAGTCACCAGTGATCGGCGAAAAAACGATTACGGACGTCGTGTGCTGGGAGTTGGGCAAACCTCCTGCGCTGACCGTATCCGATCGCCGCGGTTTCTTTCGGGTCAAGACCTCGATGCCGGTGAAATGGCAAAAGGTAGAACCGGAAGAGGTTGACAACTGGGAAAGCCTGCGCCCTACCTCAATTGTGAAACTGCATGACCTCAGCGGGTCTGGTCTGAGTTTTATCTATCCGGCGGAAATACCGGTCGGCAGCTACTTGGTTTTCGATATCCCCCTGGAAACGGAAAGTATCAATATAAGCACCACAGTTCTGGGCGTCGTGGTTCGGAATGATGTCCTGGAAAAAGATTGCTGGGTCGCAGTCCGATTCGAGTCCATAACCAAGCTGCAGCAGCACATGATAATGCAGCATTTATTTTCTCCTTACAGACGCAACATCAAACTCAGCAGCAGTTTCTAGAATTTCACTCCTGCTTATTACCAACGAAAGACCGCTTCAAGAGACCTTAACGGGTTTTTGTCTTTTTATCCTGTCTTGCTGGTTGGGGGCCGCAAAATCCTATTTCTGCGGTACTTAACCACGTCCTTCAGTCCATGGTTTTTCCCGAGCAAGAATTATAAGTGAATTTAGAAGTAGATTAGCAACAAATAGCGTGGTAGACTGAGAATGGTCGATAGTTTTTACCTATGCCCGAGTTTGTCCACGGAAAGGTAATGTTGGGGTTCCAAATGAAAAGAGAAAGAGGTGTGTGTATGGATTTCAAGCTATCGGAAGAACAGGAATTGATCAGGGCCAGCGCCCGCGAGTTTGCTTTGGAATACATAGAGCCCATCGCCGGGGAGCTCGATGAAAAGAGTCTTTACCCGTACGAGGTCTTCGCCAAGTTAGGTGAGCTTGGCATGATGGGTATCTCTTATCCGACCGAATATGGTGGTGGGGGCCAAAGTTTCATCACCTCCATGCTGGTGACTGAGGAGATTGCTCGCGCCTGTCCCGCTACCGGTTTTCTGCATGGGTACAGCTATGGGCTGGTAGGACATCCTATTATAACCTTCGCCAACGAAGAACAGAAGAAGAAATGGCTGCCCGGCCTGGCATCAGGAAAATTTGTAGGAGCTTTTTCACTTACCGAACCGGGAGCCGGAACGGATGTGGGCGCGGCGACCACTACTGCAGTTAAAGACGGTGACGTCTATATCCTCAATGGCGCCAAGACCTTCATCACCAATGCCATCATGGCCGATGTATTCGTTGCTTTTGCCTTTACCAACAAAGATGCCGGCCCCAAGGGCATGAGTGCTTTCCTTATTCCCAAAGGCACCCCGGGACTGGTTCTGGGCGAGCATTTCGATAAGATGGGCATCCGCGCCTCCCAGACCTCCGAGGTCTTGTTCAAGGACTGTGCCGTGCCGGCCGATTGCCTGCTGGGTAAGGAGGGAGATGGCTTCAGGATCGCGATGAGCGCATTGGATGCCGGACGCATAGGTATGGCGGCCATGACCACCGTTATAGCCCAGGCTTGTCTGGATGAATCGGTCCGCTATTCCAAAGGGCGGGTCCAGTTTAAGAAACCGATCAGCAGCCAGCAGGCCATCCAGTGGTTTATCGCCGACATGTCCACTGATATCGATGCGGCCCGTTTCCTGTATTTGTATGCTGCCTGGGTGAAAGACCAGGGGAAATCCTTCAGCCTGGCGGCTTCCAAGGCCAAATTGTTCTGTTCTGAATGTGCCGTCAAGCACACTTCCAAAGCGGTACAGATCCAAGGCGGCTATGGTTATATAAAAGGTTCCAAGGCCGAACGCCTTTACCGTGACGCCAAGATCACCGAGATCGGTGAGGGCACCTCGGAAGCCCAGCGCATGATCATCGCCGGCGCAGCACTCCGCTAGGTCCAGTCAGCAGCCAGGATGTAAATGACCGGTCATTATCTCCATGGGGGATTATGAATACAAACCAAAATAAAGGAGGAGTCGCATAATGGGTTTAGCAGTGGGTACCAAAATTCCCGGCCGGGTCAGCCGGACCCTCGACGTGGGGGACTTTTCCATGTTACATCAGATGAACTGGTTTAACATGGCAGTTCACAGTAATTCGGAATATGGCAAGACAACCTGGTTCAAAGAGCGCTCCCTGGCCGGTCCGCTTATCTTCACGGTCGCAGATGGCTTGCTCCATAATGCTGACAATATCGCCTATATGCTGGCTGATGTAGGCTTTGAGATCTATGCTTATGTCGGGGTGAATAATATGAAGCTCACCGCGCCGGTCATGTTTGGCGATACCCTAAGTGCTGAGGGCGAGGTCATGGATTTCCGCCCCACCAAGAATCCCAAAATGAACCTGTTTGTCTATAAAAACAAGGCGTTTAATCAGAACGGCCAGCAGGTAATCGAATATGAAACCACGATGATGGTTCAGAAGAAGGACTAATAGTATCGTTCTCGCCGGAGGACAATCCTAGCCACGATATACCGGGTTGAATCAAGCTCAAAAGGATTCGCAGGTCGATTTGGAATTAACCAGGTTGACCTGCGATATTTTATTGCGCCTGCATTACATAATCCAATTGCTGTTTCATGAAGATCATCGCATCGTGACTGCTTTCTCGGCATCGCCATATCCTTTGCCCTGGACGTCGGCCGGCAGTTTCCAATCTTCGGCGGCCTCGAGAAGGCGTTCTTTAACCTGGTCCGGATTTAGCTCCGGGTGAGCCTCCAATATCAAGGCTGCCATCCCCGCACAGATAGGGGTGGCCATGGAGGTCCCGGACATGATGAGGTATTCTGTACCAACCCGGCTCCCTTTCAACTGCTTATCCAGATAGGAATTGGGCGACCGCAAGGAGGTAATGTTCACTCCGGGAGTCAAAATATCTGGTTTAGTGAGGCCGTCGCTGGTAGGCCCGCGGCTGGAGAATGATGCTACCTGATCATCATCCCGCCGATCGGTATTTTTATCATCCATGGCTCCCACGGTGATCACTTTCGGACTGATGCCGGGGCTGGTGATGGTTTTGGCATCCGGGCCTTCATTGCCGGCCGCCGCCAGCACCACCATGCCATTTTCCCAGGCTTTTTCGACAATGCTGACCATGGGATCTTCCGCGGCGGAACCGATGGCTCGCCCCCCCAGCGACATACTGATGATATCTATGTCGTACTGCTCCTGATTGTCCATGCACCACTGCACTCCAGCCATGACCGTGGACAAAAAACCCGAGCCCCCTTTGGCTAAAACCTTGACCCCCACCAAATCAGATTCGGGGGCCAGCCCCTTATATTTGCCATTGGAAGCGGCGCCATTCCCAGCCGCATCCCCGGCGCAATGGGTTCCGTGTCCATTATCATCATAGGGAGAGTTTTTGCTGCCGGTCAAATCCTTGAAGCCTTTGATCCGCCCCGCCAAATCTTTGTGGGCGTATATACCGGTATCGATGATAGCGATAGTCACCCCTTTGCCGGTAAAATTTTGGACCGCCGGTGATTCAGCCCTCACTGATGGCCGGGCAATATCCAGCAAAGCGCGTATCTCCCGGTCGCTATAAATCTTCTTGATGGTGGGATTGCTTTCCAGGAGCTTTTCCATGGCCGCCGGAGTAAGGACCGCTGAACAGCTGTTAATGCTGGGATATTGATGTTTTATTTGGGACCGCATCTCTTTGGTAATTATGGTACTGGCTGCCTTGACCTGGCCGTGATAATCCCCCGCATCACCATTAAACTCGATGATAACCGCGTATTTTTTAGTTTTCTTGATCAGCCTATCCAGGGGAGCGTGCAGAAAACAGGGAACTCGCCGGAATGGGTGGTATATGTCGACCATAGCATTGCGGAGATCCTTATCCATCTTATGGGGGTGCCGGCGCACCATATTAACCATCGATAATCCGAACAAATCAATTCCTCCCATATGAAAGTGTCAATGTATCATATGAAAGAAATCTGACGATGGTACCTTGGCTGCGTTTCCCCGGCATGCCATGCCCTGGTCCGGCACTGATGAAAAGACGGTCATGAAACATAATTGGCGGGCAATTTAAGAATAATAGTATTGGGAGTAATAGCAAAGGAGGTGATGGTGTGGCCGGTAAAAAGAAGACCAAAAACGACAAAAAACCCAAAACTGACCCCGCTGATAAGAGAAACGAAAGCTCGCAAAATGATGCTACCCGGCAGGGATATCAAGGGCCCTTCGTGGGCGGAGTTTGACCTTCGGATTTACCTGGGGGCATAGATATCCGGGCGTTGAGAGTTCTGTTTTAACAACCATGGATGAGGGATCGCGTTCAGCGATCCCGCCTGTTTTTGGCCAAGCATCACCCGGGATCGCAGGGACATTATGGGTTTGCAACGGGAGGATAATCAGGTAGGGAGATAAACAATTTTGCCGCCTTTTTCCTCCAGGTACTGCTTCAACTGCAGTAAACTCCGCGGCTGAGGTGGCTGGACCTGGAGCAGCTCATAGCCGAGCCCCAGCAACTGCCATTTATGCTTACCCAGGGCATGATAGGGGAGCAGGTCGACCCTGGTGACGCTGTCCAGGTCTTTTATGAATCCGGCTAGTTTGCCCAAATCACCTTCATCATCAGTATAACCAGGCACGATCACATACCTGATCCAGATCTCCACTCCAGTGGCATCGATAAGTCTCAGGTTCTCCAGGTTGAGACGATTGCCGGCTCCTACCAGGCTGATGCTCTTTTCCGGGTCCATTTGCTTGATATCCGCCAAGACCAACCGGGTGTAGGGAAGTATGTCCTGAACCGATTTGGGACCAACATAGAGTGAGGTATCTATCACGGTGTGAATGCCCTCCTGCTGGCACTGCTGAAATACCTCCCGGACGAATCCATGCTGCAGCAGGGGTTCACCCCCGGAAAAGGTCAGGCCTCCCCCGGAGGAGTTGAAATATGGCCGGCTGCGCCTGACGATAGCCATTATCTCGTCCGGTAAGTACACCCGGGCGGTAGGGGCGTCATAATCCCAGGTGTCGGGATTTTGGCAGTAACGACAACGAAGATGGCAGCCCTGCATGAAGATGACCGTTCTTATCCCGGGGCCGTCAAGGGTGCTGAAGGTGTCGATGGAATGAACCCGGCCCAACATGACTACATACTCTTGTAGAAGGTACGCATAATTATCTCTTCCTGCTGTTCCCGGCTCAGTTTGACGAAATGCACGGCATAACCTGATACCCGGATAGTCAGGTCGGGATATTTTTCCGGGTGTTCCATGGCTGCCTGCAATGTTGCCCGGCTGACTGCATTGACATTGATATGTTGACCGCCTTGAGTGAAATAACCTTCCAGCAGTGCCGCCAGATTATTGACCTGTTCGGAGTTGGAAATCCCCAGTGCTGAAGGCGCTACCGAAAAGGTATAGGATATTCCATCCCGGGCATATTCATAGGGTATCTTGGCTACCGAGTTGCAGGCCGCAATCGCCCCGTTCTCCTCCCGGCCATGCAGGGGGTTGGCGCCCGGGGCCAGGGGTTCGCCTTTTTTGCGCCCATCGGGGGTAGTACCGGTGTGCTGGCCGTAAACCACGTTGGAGGTTATGG
>LSQX01396772.1_pt1 | contig 15982 bp, 14 predicted proteins | sample 654561 | NCBI WGS metagenome assembly LSQX01 (sample SAMN04489861, study PRJNA283612) | anaerobic digester metagenome | isolation source: 4 biogas reactors fed with cattle manure at either 37C or 55C with and... | place: Denmark: Kongens Lyngby | collected 2014 | reverse complement strand
AGACCGAACAGGCCCAGAAGTTGGGCACCGTGGTGCTGGGCACCGTACGGGGCGACATCCACGACATCGGCAAAGACATCGTGGGCTTCATGCTGGAGGTGAACGGGTTCAACGTCATCGATCTAGGTATCGACCAGCCCGAAGAGGCCTTCGTGGAAGCGGTGAAGAGCAACAAGCCCCAGGTCCTCGCCCTGTCCGGCTTCTTGTCGGTGGCCTTCGACTCCATGAAGTCCACCATCGAAGAGGTGGAGAAGGCCGGACTACGTGAAGACCTCAAGGTCATCATCGGCGGAGGCCAGATGGACGACACCGTGCGTAAGTACACCGGGGCCGACGCCTACGGGGACGACGCCATGGCTGCCGTGGCCTTCGCCAAGGAGACGGTGGGGGTGAACTAGATGACGGACGAACGCTGGGCAGACCTGAGCCCCGCTGAGAAGCGCGCCCTCCGCATCGAAAGATGGCGCAACCCCGGCATCGAGTTCCAGAGTCCCGAAGCGGAAGCCGACTTCAGAGCCCGCATCGACAGGGTCTTAGCGGTCATCGACCTCGAGGAGCCCGATCGCGTTCCGGTGCGCTTGAACACCGGCTTCTGGCCGGCTGAAGACGCCGGTATCACGCCCTATGAAGCCATGAGCGACCCGGTACGTGGCGCGAAGGCCTGGAAGGACTTCAATTTGAAGTACCAGCCGGATCTCTCCTGCGACCCGGTTCACAACACTGTGCCGGCCTCCATGTTCGAGTCGCTCGACTACAGACTCTACTACTGGCCCGGCCACGGCGTGGCCAAGGAGGCCAGCTACCAGTACAACGAGAAGGAATGGATGCTCCCTGAGGAGTACGACCACCTGATCTCGGACCCCTCAGATTATCTTCTCCGGACGTATCTTCCACGCACGGTGGGTGCATTCGCCGGTTTCGGTGACATGTCCTCGCTCTTCGACTATATCGAGCTCCCCTTCGTCTCGGGCAACGTCGGGACATGGGGGTCGGACGAAATGATCGCGAGCATGGAGCGCATGACCAACGCCGCCAAGGCGGTGAACACCTGGGCGAAGACAGTGTTCCCCGTCATGAGCGAAGTGACGGCGCTGGGGTTCCCGGGTTACGCGTCCGCAGGGACCAAGGCGCCTTTCGACATTCTCGGCGATACGCTTAGAGGCACGAAAGGTGTTATCACCGACATCTTCAGGCGTCCGGAGAAAGTGCTCGCCGCCTGCGAGCGTCTGACGCAGGTGGCCATCGACTGGCCCCTCAAGAGGCCGGGAATGCTGCCGACGCCGGTCGTCTTCATACCGCTGCACAAGGGCGCCGACGGTTTCATGAGCGACGAGCAGTTCCGCACCTTCTACTGGCCGTCGCTTCGAGCGATGTTGATCGGCCTCATCGACGAGGGGGCCATCCCGTTCCTGTTCGCCGAAGGCCGCTATGGTTCACGGCTGGAGGTCATCTCCGACCTGCCGAAGGGCTCGACCATCTGGCTCTTCGATCAGACCGATATGGCACGAGCAAAAGAGACCATAGGCAAGGTTGCCTGTATACAGGGCAATGTGCCCTTGTCGTTGCTCCACGCCGGCACCACTGAAGAAGTGGCCGACTACACCCGCAGGCTCATCGACGACGCCGGCGAAGGCGGCGGCTTGATCGTGGACTTCGGGGCGGTAGCCGACGAAGGTAAGGAAGAGAACCTTCACACGATGATCAAGACCGCGAAAGAATACGGGGTCTACTGATACGGAAGACCCGATGAGACGCCGTTGAGAAGAGAACCAGGGAGCGAACGCTTGCCGAATACGGTGATAATCGCCTGCGAGATGATCGAGGATGAGGTGCGATTGGCGCTGGAGGTCCTGGCGCCGGAAAATCGACCGCCGGTAGTCTGGGTCGAGAGCAAGTTGCACGATAGACCCGAGCTCCTGAAGGAGGCTCTGCAGCGACTGATAGATCTGTTGGATGAGGGGTTATCCACAGGGAGTACTGTCTCTCTCCCCACCGTCCGCCCCGGCCAGGGCGCGGCGACAGAGCGCAGCGAAGAAGTACAGGTGGATCCCGTGGACGAGGTGCTGCTGGCCTTGGGCTTCTGTGGAAAAGGCCTGCAGGGGTTGAAGGCCCAGCACCTCACCCTCGTGTTCCCCCGTGTAGACGATTGTGTCTCCCTGCTTCTCAATCACGGATGTGCCAGAGAGGACATCCCCCGGGATTCCCGCAGCTACTATTTGACTCGGGGCTGGTTCGCCCATAACAGCTCGGTCACCGAGGCCTTTGAAGACTGGACCGAACGCTACGGTCCGGAGCGGGCGGCCCGGCTGCGCAAGACCATGTTCACGGGCTACGAACGGGTAGGACTCATCGACACCAAAGCATACGACCTGTCGGAATGCATCGACCAAAGCCGCGCGTACGCAAAGGATCTGGACTTGGATCACATCGTCGTCTCAGGCTCCGTCCAGCTGCTGGAGAGACTGTTCAAAGGCGAACGCGATAGTGAGATCGTGGTGGTCCCTCCCACGGAAGCCATCGACTTCTCACATCTTTTCGCCACCGAGTGACCGTGAAACACAATCTGTCGACCACCACCAAGGCATGGAGGACGTATCCAATGGAGACACGAGTAGCGAGCGCAACCAAAGAGGTCATCATCGGAGGCGGCCGGCCTACGGTGCTCATCGGCGAGCGCATCAACCCGACCGGCAAGAAGCGACTGGCCGAGGCTCTGCGGGCCGGCGACCTGAGCGTGGTCCGCGAAGAAGCGGTGGCCCAGGTCGCTGCGGGCGCCGATGTCCTCGACGTCAACGTCGGCGCCACCGGGGTCGACGAGATCGAGATGCTGCCCCGCGCCGTCGAAGCGGTCGCCGAAGTCGTCGACGTTCCCCTCTGCATCGACAGCCGCAAGGTCAAAGCACTGGCTGCCGCCTTGGCCGTCTGCCCGGGCAGGCCCATCGTCAACTCTGTCACCGGAGAGGAATCGTCGCTCAACGAAGTGCTGCCGCTGGTCAAACAGTACAACCTGCCGGTAGTAGGCCTGACGCTGGACGAGAAAGGTATCCCCGCGGAGGCGGCTGCAAGAGTCGAGATCGCCCGCCGTATCGTGGAGCGGGCGGAGGCCTTGGGCATCCCCCGGGAGGATGTGATCATCGACTGCCTCACCCTCTCCTTGGGCGCGAACGTCCAGGCCGGCTTGGCGACTCTGGAGGCTACGCGTAGGGTGAGAGACGAGTTCGGTGTCAATCAAACCCAGGGATGCAGCAACATCTCCCACGGACTTCCCAACCGGCCGATCTTGACCGGAACCTACCTGGCACTCGCCATCGAAGCCGGTCTCACCTGCCCCACGGTCGATGTAGCCCAGGTACGCTCAGCCGTGCGCTCAGCCGACCTCGTCCTGGGGCGCGACAACTACGCCATGCGTTTCATAGCGGCGTTCCGCGAGGCTCAGAAAGCGGCGGAGGGTTAGGCGCGCACACACATAGCAGCCCCCAGAGCGCCCAGGCGCAGCAATGGTCGCAGAGTGGGCCGTCCCGACGCCGATCCCGGTCCGAGGTCTAGATCTCGCGCACGTCCAGGACATCGACCACCAAAGGCTTTATCGCAGCGATCACTGCATCGCGGTCGATATGTACCACCTTGCAGGTGACCGTCTCAGAGTCCCCATGGAGGCCCAACGCCTCGATCTGACCGCCGGCAGCCGCTATCGCGCCTGTGATCTTGGCCAATATGCCCTGCTCATGGGAGATCTTAGCCATGACGCGTACGCCGGAGGTACGGGCCCCGAACAGCTCCAGTAGGATGTTGAAGAGATGCGACTCGGTGATGATGCCCACCAATTCGGCATCTCTCATGACCGGCAGACCGCTGATCCTGTTATCGGACATGATGCGACCGGCTTCTTCCACCGGGGTGTCTTCGGTCACCGTGATAACCTCGCGGGTCATCACCTGCTCGACCTTGATCTTCTCCAGCAGGTAGTCGACCTCCCAGACGCTGAGCGAGGTCGCCGGCGACGGCGAGACTCGGAACAGATCGACGAGGGATACGATGCCCACCATTGCGTTCTGTTCGTTCAGCACGGGGAGTTGGCGGACCTTGGCGCCTTGCATCACCTTGAGCGCGTCCGGTACCGAGGCCCCCGGCGTGGTGGTGATGGGGTGCCTGGACATCCTATCGCGAACGAGCATGTGATCCTCCTATCTCCGCGGGACGACTGACTTCTAGTGTACAGCAGCTCGGAGGCTCCGACTCCTCTCCATAGCCACTTTTATCGCCTTTTTAAAGGCCACGCAGACCTCTCTGTCTTCCAGTACGGCCATGGCCGACCGGTCGAGCCCGCCGACGGCGTCGAGATGTGCGCGGAGTCCGGCCGCTGAGTCGCTATGGAGGGGCAGGAGGCGGGCGGTGTCCAACGCCGCCTGTCTGACCAAAGCTTGAGCAGCGACGCGCGGTAGACCCGCAGCCACAGCACCATCCTCTAGGCCTTCCAGGACGAGGGCCAAGAAGGCCGGGCCGGACCCGGCCACGGCGGTAACGGCGTCAAGAGCGTCCTCCGGTACGGATTCCACGATCCCCAGGGGTTCGAGGAGACGCGCGACCGTCTGCACGGTCGCGGCATCAGTAAGGGTATCGGCCGTCATCGCGAGTGCTCCCGCCCCCAGCGAGACCCCTAGGTTCGGCATGATACGGATCAAGGCCGGTCCCGGCCCGATAATGCCCCGCATCCACTCCAGCGTCGGGCCGGCCATGGCCGAGACGACGACCTGATCGCGACGGAGACGGCCGGCCAGCAGACCGAGGACTTCGGCGGCATCTTTGGGCTTCACCACCACAAAGACCACATCCGCCTTCTGCACCAGAGCATCGACAGAGCCGGCGAGAGAAACCATGTCCGAGGTGAGCAATCGCCGGCCGGCGGCTTCCACTTTGTCCCACACGACCAGCCCAAGCCCAGGAAGCGGCGAGCGCACCCATCCTTCGACGAGGGCGCCGCCCATGTTACCGGCACCGATGACACCGAGGGTCACGGCGGTCGCCGTCGAGGGTTGGGGCGTCGCCTGCAAATCACCACCTCCGATTCTCGTCGGGCGCCGCATGGTCCATCCGAACGCCGTCTGCGTCACCGCGCCATACTACCCCCGCGGCGCCCAGAGTACCATGCGCGGCTTGCTCATCTCCTTGGCCAGTTCCTCGATCTTCCCGTATCTCATACAGGCGGCCATGCAGTGCTGCACGCAGGCCGGCTGCTGACCCTTGCGGGTACGAGCCGCGCAGAGGACGCACAGCTCGGTGGGGAACGGAAGGTAGGTTAGGTACGCCTTGTCGTTGGGCAGGTTCTGCACTATCTCATGCACCCGGATGCCGCTCATGCCGGCCGGCCAGTGGTGCTCCTGCTGACAGGCCACCTGGCACGCATAGCAGCCCGTACAGTACTCGTAATCGATGAGCAGACCGTTCTTGGGAGCCTTGGCTTTCCGCTTGGCGGCCATGTCAGGCCTCCTTATCCGGGTTGCGTACCAAGGCTCCCCGGGCCGTCGCCGGCGCATGGCCCGGAGCCGGGCCGTGGGCGGTTCCTGCGACACTCACGGCTCCGCCGATCACGCCGCCCTCCGGCAACGTGTACGCGCCGGGCGGGGCAGTGTGAGCGCGGTAGACCCTGCAGAGCGTGCACTTTGCGTGCGTTCCCAGACCGTCTTTGCCTTGGTAGCCCATGGGGAGCAATTGGTTGGTGCTCGAGTCCCAGACGCCGCGCAGCGAGGGCTCAGCGCCCTCCTGCTCCGGGTACCACCAACCGTGGGCGGCGGAGGCCAGCCAGCGCGGTACGATGGGGGTGAGTTTGGCCTTCAGCCGGGCCTTGCCGAACATGTTCTCTATCCAGACCCACTCGCCGTTACCGATGCCGAGAGCCGCCCCGGTCTCAGGGTGCAGCTCCACCACCGGATCGGGGTCGGCCTCCCGCAACCAAGGGATGTTGCGATGCTCGGAGTTGAAGTACACCGGTGACCGCCTCCCCGTGGTGAGGATCAGCGGGTACTGCTCGAAGAGCTCCGGACTGGAGACGGGGCTGAACGGCGGCTCCTCGTGATGAGGCAGCGGTTCGAAGCCCCAGCGTTCCCGTAGCACCGAATAGAGTTCCATCTTGCCGGAGGGAGTCTTGAAACCCGGCTTGCCGTCGGTGCGCAACAGACCCCGCTCGTGACGGTGATACGGTGCGCTCGGGTCGCCGTCGGGGGGAAGCTCCCAACCCTTCTTGGCCAACTCATCGAACGTCATGCCCGAAGGACTCACGATCTCATCCAACAGCTCGTGCAGGTCGTTCCACTTGAGATCGGGGTTGAAGCGCCGCGCCAACTCGAAGTTGATCTCGTTGTCGGGCCGGCACCCCTCCACCTCCATGGCCTTCACGATACTCTCCAACGGCGTCCACCAGCTCCGAATACCGTCCTTCTCCAAGAAGGTGGCGGCCGGCAACACGATGTCGGCCAGTTCGGCGGTGGGCGTCATGAAGGTGTCGACTACACATACAAAGTCGAGCTTCTTAAGCGCCTTGACCCAGCGCTGCGGATCGTAGCCGATACCGCCCACGAGGTTGCAGGCCTGCACCCACATGCCCTTGATGGGATATGGCTTGCCTGTGAAGATCTGCTCCAGGGTCACGTCGGTCTGCGCGCGCCAAATGAACTCGGAGAGCACACCGTAGCGATCCCTCGCGATGCGGGTGGTGTCGACCTCTTGGCTGGGGAGCTGGATCGGTCCTCGACTGCCGGGCAGCGCGTAGGCGACGGCTCCAAAGGCGGAGCGGGCTACTACGTTGCCGCCCGGCACGTCCAGGTTTCCGGTGAGGCACCACAACGCCGCGATGGCCATGGAGGTGGGCGTGATGGCGGGGGTCATATCGACGGCCACGCCCCATTGAATGGTGGCCGGTTTGCTGGTGGCGTACAGCCGAGCGGCCTCGACGATGTCCTCCGCTCTCAGCCAGGTGATCTGGGCCACCTTGTCCACGGGGTATTCAGCCACCTCAGCACAGAAGACCGACCAGACGGTCTTCACCGGCACGGACGACTCGTCCAGCAGGTGCACCGCGCATTGTTCGGCCGGGACCTCCAACGCCGGCACCACTCCAGTCAGAGATGGAGCATCCGGCGCCGCGCCGGGCGCGCGAAACTCCAGGTTGGCCGCATCCCAGATGGCGGGAGCGCCGGTCGATGTGTCCCAAACGACGAAGTCGTCCGGCGAGCCGTCTTCAACGAGGTCAGAAGCTCGAAGGAGCGTGCCTGTGTCGCTGCGGACCAGATGAGGGGCGTTGGTCCACTTCTCTACGAACTCCCGGTCGTAGAGGTCCTCGTTTATGATGACGTTCAGGAAGCCCATGGCTAGGGCTCCGTCGGTGCCGGGCCGCAGTTGTAGCCACTTGTCGGCGCGTGAAGCGAAAAATGACAGCCGGGGATCGATGCAGATGATCTTGCTGCCCTTTTTCATGAGATCGGTGATCCAGTGGCCGAAGATGTTGTCCGGGCAGGAGGCGTTGATGTTGTAGCCCCAGATGACGATAGTCTCGGGCACCTTGTAGCGGGGATCGTCATGCCCCTTCGGGAGCCACTGGCCGCCATCGAAGACGCAGTAATCGCCCAACACCGTCTCGGAAGCCGCGATGCGGGGCGAGTAGCAGCCGATGCCGGAGAGGGCGAACATGACGTTGGGGCTGCCGTAGTTGTAGGCGAGCAGGCAGATCCAGGCACCCACGTCGCGGCCGGTGCCCATGGAGAAGACCACGCTCTCCGGCCCATACTCCTCCCGGATCTTGCCCATCTTCTCCTCGATGAGATCGTAGGCCTCTTCCCAGGAGATATCCTGCCACTTGTTCTCGCCACGCTCGCCCACGCGCTTGCGGGGACTACGAAGCCGCCCCGGATGGTCCACATATTGGGTCATAGCCAGGCAGCGCGAGCAGAGTCGCCCCCTATTGATGGGGTGCTCCGGGTCACCCTCGACCTTGACCAGCCTGCCGTCTTCGATATGGGCCAAGACCCCACACCCGCCATGGCAGCCGGGACCGGCCGACCAGGCGGTCGTACGAACGATCACAGTGATTCTCCCCTGTCCGTTACTCGCCGATTTCCGGGACAGGATACAGGGACGGTGCGCCATTCGCCAGGGTGCGCGGCCACACGCCGGGCAAGTGATCATGCGTGTAGCCGCAGATTGCGACTTGATGGCGAGGCCCGAGCGCTGAGCAACTCGGGCCTCTCATGGGAGCCGGTACACGCCGGACCCAGGATGGCAGTACTTGCATGCAGCTCATCACGCTCTTCGACGATCTGGACGCATCCCAGGCCGTCGTCGGGTCGACCGACCAGGCCATGCGCAAGTTCTTGGAGCCATGGATGTTAGCCTTCACTGTCACACGGCCGATGTTCGAGCTGTTGTGCCGTTGGGGGGAAGATCGCGAGAGCTCGCTCCATTCCGGCTTCACCGACGACCTCATCCGCGCGCGGGGCGGATCACTGGCCTGACCGGCCCCGGCCTCCCGCCGCCCGGGGGTAACCATCCACCGCGGGCCGCCCAAGCGTTAACAGGCCGCTGAGATACCTCGGTTGAGGCCGGCCTGAGACGGGGAAGCCCCGCCAAGGCGGGGCTTCCCCACTGATCCTTCGCAGGATCCGATGCCGCTCGAGACTACTTCTTGAGCGCCGTGATGCTCTGAAACATGGGGTTCGCGAAGACCTCGCCCAAACACTCACCGCTCTCCTGCATCTTGGCCTTGCCTACCGAGTAGCAGACGCAGAAGGCCACTTCCATGATCTCCTCGTCTGTGGCGCCGGCGGCCTTGGCGTTGCAGGCCTGAGGCAGAACGCCGTCCCAGTGGTTGGTCATCATGTACAGGCCCACCAGCAGCAGGTACCGGGTCTTGGGATCCAAGATGCCCCGGTCGAGCAGCTGGGCCAGCTGGTTCTGGGCGAACGTATGCAGCATCTCGACTTTGTTATCTGACCAGAAGTCCAGGGTTGGGTCCCCACCTTCACCCGGCACGTAACCCGGGCGCTGCATAGCCCAAGAGGCGAAGATCTCCGGACCGGTCTTGGCGGCCTTCATTGCCTTGACGACTTCAACTTCCTCTGGCCTTGGCATGTGTACTGCTCCTTTCGTCGCCTTTACGATCGCGTTCGTTCGGCATTATTGCCATCTGGGCACGGCTGTACCTCCGGCCGTGCCGAAGCCCTGCCCCGCAGGTAGAAGGTTCGTGAACCTTCGGACTTCTACATCATAGTGTACTTGGGTCCGCCTCCACCTTCCGGGGGTACCCATTGTATGTTCTCGAAGGGGTCTTTGACGTCGCACGTCTTGCAATGTACGCAGTTTGAGAAATTGACCTTCAGCGTCTTTTTGCCGGTCGCTTCGTCCACCGTCATCTCGTAGACGCTCGCCGGGCAGAACCGGACGCACGGGTTACCGTACTTCTCCGCGCACTCCCCGTAGCAGATGTCGAGATTCAAGATCTTGAGGTGAGAGGGTTGGGCTTCCTCGTGTGTGGCGCCTGAATAATAGACGTCGGTCTCTTTGTCGAAGGTGAGCTGCTTGTCGAACTTGATATCGCCCACGTCATCGGCCGATGGAGTGGAGGTGCCATACCTCTCAACCAATGTCTCCATATGCTCGTGGTCGGGCTTGGACGACAACCTGTTGCTGAGCACCCTTCCGCCGAGCAGATACTGTCCCACCGCCGTCAATAGGCCTGGGTACAGACCCCTGGTCATGGCTTGATGGAAGTTGCGCACCTTGTAGAGACTCTTCATCTCCTTGCTCCGGCTCATGGCCTTCGCGTAACCCGCCAGCTTGACGTCTGAGAGATCGTCTTCAAGCAGGCCCTCGAAGATGGTCTGAGCCGCCAACATGCCCGACCTGATGGCCAGGTCGATGCCCTTGATCTTCTGACTGTTGAACAGGTTGGCCCCATCACCGATGATCATTCCACCCGGGAACGACAACTTGGGTATGGAGAAGTAACCGCCCACCGGCGCCGTCTTAGCGCCGTACTGGATCAGCTTGCCGCCTTTGAGCAATTCGCTCACCATCGGGTGGAGCTTGAACTTCTGGAACTCTCTATGTGGATCAAGGCAGGGATCGGAGTAGTCAAGGCTGGTCATCTGCCCGATGGACACCATCTTGTCCTTCATGCCGTAGATGAAGCCCCCGCCGAAGGTGTCGCTCTTGAGCGGGTAGCCCATACTGTGGATGACCTCGCCGGGCTGGAGCCGCTGCTCCGGCAATTCCCACACCTCTTTGACGCCGACCTCGAAGGCCACAGGGTTCCTACCCTCGTCCAGCTTGAAATGCTCGATAAGATCCTTGGTCAGATTGCCTCTCGAGCCCTCGCCGAACACGGTTACCCGCGCGTGGAGATCCGCTCCAGGTTCGTAGTTAGACTTCTTGTTCCCGTCTGCGTCAACGCCCTTATCGCCCGCCCTCACGCCGATGACCTTGTTGTCGTCGTAGAGCACCTCGACACCGGCGAACTCCGGGAATAGGTTGACCCCGTTCGCCTCGGCCAACTCGGCCATCCATTGGTTCAGCTTGGACATGGAGACCACGTAGTTACCGTGATTGTTCAGGGGAGGCGGCGTGATGGGAGACTTGATCTTGCCGCTCTTGGTGAGCAGGTAGACCGACTCCTTCTTAACCTCTCCCTCGAGGGGGGCGCCCTTCCCGACGAAATCAGGAACGAGCTCCTTGAGAGGAGCCGGGTCCATGACCGCGCCTGATATGCCATGAGCTCCGGGGGCGAACCCCTTCTCCAGGACGACGATCACGAGCTCACCGATCTTTTTGTCACCGGCCTTCTCGTCGTGGGCCTTGATCAGGTTGGTGAGATGCAGGGCGCTGCTGAGCGAGGCGATGCCCCCACCGACATAGAGGACATCGACCTCCATAACGTCTCTTGACTCAGTCATGGCCGCGACCTCAGGATGCTGATTTGCGCTTGCGGATCTCTTCCGTCAACGCCGGCACCAGCGCGACAGCGTCGCCCACCATACCGTAATCGGCGAAGTTGAAGATGGCCGCTTCGGGGTCTTTGTTGATGGCCACTATGCACTTAGAGGTCTGCATGCCGGCCGCGTGCTGGATTGCACCCGAGATGCCGCAGGCGATGTAGAGCTGAGGCGAGACGGTCTTGCCCGTCTGTCCCACCTGGTACTGATGACTGACCCAGCCCTCATCAACGATGGACCGGCTGGCTCCCACGGCAGCCCCGAGCACGTCGGCCAGTTCCTGGACCAACTTGAAGTTCTCGGCGCTCCCCATACCTCTGCCGCCGGCGACCACGGTGGAGGCCTCTTCCAGGCTGACGATGCCCACGTTCTCACAGACGACGTCAAGCACCTTGGCTAGGAGGCTGCCTGCCCCGAACTCGACCTCGAGCGAGATCACTTCCGGGTCTTTGGGTGTTTCTTCGCGAGCGAAGACGTTCGGCCTCACGGTAGCGACGGCGACGCCGCCCGTGGCTTCTTTCTCAACGATCACGGTACCGCCGAAGCAGGGGTGGGTCGCGATGAAGCGTCCGTCCTTCGCTTCGAGGCCGGTGAGGTCCACCAAGAGACCGGCGTCGAGCCGGGCGGCACAACCCGCGGCCACGTCGCGCCCGTCGGGAGAACCCGAGCACAGGACCATCGCCGGCTCGGCTGCTTCAATGGCGGCCATGGCCGCGTCGATGAAGACGTTGGATCGGAACACCGCGGCTTCGGGAGTCTCGACCACATAGACCCGGTCGGCGCCGAATAGACCGGCGGCGGCCACGAACGGCGCGGCTTCCGCGGCGGCGACGACAACACTGACCGGACCACCGGCAGCGGCCGTCAGGGCACGTGCCTGTGTGATGCTTTCCAAGGTGACGTTGGCGAGCTTCCCGTCTTTGGGCTCGGCTACAACGAGGATGCCACTCTGATTGCTCACTGGTATATCTCCTCTCCTACACGAGCTTCTCGCTCGCCAGGAACTCGGCGATCTTCTGGGCGCCCGAACCGTCGTCCTCCACCTTCACTCCCGCCTTGCGTGGCTCAGGGATGCGGGCTGAGAGCACGCGTGTCTTGGCCCCGTCCAGGCCGATCCGGCTCTTGTCCAGAGACAGCGCGCCCGCATCCTTCACTTCAAGGGGCTTCTTCTTCGCGCCCATGATGCCCATCATCGATGGATACCGAGGTTCGTTGATCCCTTTGATGACCGAGAGGACGGCGGGAGTAGGGCACTCGTACGCGACGTAGCCCTGCTCAGTCTCCCGATGGACCTTGAGCGTGGAACCCTCCACCTCCACCTTGGCCAAGGTGGAGAGAAGCGGAATACCGAGACGCTCGGCCACGGCCGCCGGCACACAGCCGGTCTCGCCATCGGTGGACCTGACCCCGAAGAGGATCAGATCCCACTCCAAGCCTTTGAGCGCTTCGGCCAGGACGTAGGCCGTTCCCTGCGCGTCTGAACCGGCCAAAGCCTCATCGCTCACCAAGACGCCCGTGTCGGCTCCCATAGCCAGAGCCTTGCGCACCGCGTCGGTCGCCTTCTCCGGACCCATGCATACGGCCACCACTTGGCCGCCATGGGCTTCTTTGATCCGCAATGCCTCCTCCACCGCGTACTCGTCGTACGGGTTGAGGATGCAGTTCACGTTGCGGTCCAGACGCCAGGAAGAAGGATCGAGCTTCTTCTCAGCTTCTGTATCGATCACCTGTTTTACGCACACCGCAATGTTCATCAATCATCCATCCCTTTTTCAAGCGACACCCGGCCGCACCTTCACCCGGAGCTGCGGGTATTCTATATGATAATCCGTGACCGCCGCAAACGGCGCACTTCCACTCAACTTTTCATCGCCCCTCGAAAGTATTACCATAGTGTATAGATGGAACTCGATTTATTCAGATCTTTCGTTACCGTTGCCGAAGCCCGCAGTTTCAGTCGGGCCGCGCGACTCATGCACTCGACCCAACCTACCCTCAGCAGGCAGATCGCCCGCCTAGAGAAAGAGTTGGGCGCCCGTCTCTTCGAGCGATACGGACGACACGTGGAGTGCACCGTCACGGGCCAGTTGCTGCTGCCACTGGCTCGGGCGATCATAACGCGGACCGACGAGGCCGTCAGCCTCATCCGCGACGAGGCGGGCACCGGCTCTGGTACCGTGCGGTTCGGCGCCGTCGGCAACGTCATGGCCATTCTTCTGACGCCGATCCTGGCCTCCTTCTTCGCAGCCTACCCTCGGGTGAGCGTCGACCTGATAGAGAAGGACGACGCTCAGCTGGAAGAGGCCGTGATCAGCGGGGAACTGGATTGCGCGGTCGTGACGCCCTGGGGCTCCACGCGCACGGCGACTCAGCATCTTCTCACAGAGGAGATCCTGCTGGTCATGCCCCGAGACCACCCCTTGGCGAAGGAGCCATGCGTCGACCTGAGCATGCTCGCGAACGAGTCGGTGCTGCTACCCCGAGCGGGACTCAATGCCGGCAACGTGATCGCCGACGCTCTACGACGGGCCGGGCTTGAGCCCAGAATCTCGCGCCGGGCCAACTACCCCGAACTGACCAAGGCGCTGGTGAGGGCAGGCGTGGGGATCGCGCCCATGCCCAAGATGGTGGCGACGCCCGAGACCCTGGACGGGCTGGTGGCCGTCCCCTTCCGGGAGCCCCTATACCGGGACCTCAACCTGATCTCCCCACGCGACCGCCCCCTGACCGCGTCGGCACGGGCTCTGATGGTCCACATCCGTGCGGCCATCTCCGGCCGTGGCGGCGAAGACCAGGGCTGTTCATCATGACCGCGAGTGCGGGTCGTTTGTCGTATCGTATACGTCGACGTAATACTTACCGTCACCCGATGAAATGTTGGGGAGAAGTCGTGTTCTTGGCCACTGCTGGTACTATCATGTTGCAATCCACCCGACCGGGCGTCGGTCGGGTTGGCGACCGGTCGAGACGGCGCCAAGGTGGGAGTCGGCAGCAGCCCCTAAGGGATTCTAGAAGGAGATGGTTGTATGGACTTCAGATTGACTGAAGAGCAGGAGATGATCCGAGACATGGTCCGGGATTTCGCCGAAAACGAAGTCGAGCCCGTGGCCCTGGACTACGACCACAAGCAGGACCCTAAGGACTGCGTTCCCTGGGACCTCATCAAGAAGGCGTCGGCGTTAGGCCTGCGCACGGCGGCCATCCCTGAGAAGTTCGGGGGCGTCGGCGCGGACTACCCGACGCTCGCGCTCATCCTTGAAGAACTGGGAGCGGCAGACCAGGGCTTCGCCACCATCATCAGGGGCTGCTACACGGAGTCGCCCCGGCTGGTGGGAGAGTTGACCCCGGAGCTGCGCGAGGAATGGCTTACCAAGTTCATGGAAGAAGACACGTTCCTCCTGGGCCTGGCCCGGTCGGAGCCAGACGCCGGCACCGACTCCCACTTCCTCTATGACGAACCCGGCGCCTCGATCCAGACCTACGCGGTGAAGGACGGCGACGAGTACGTCATCAACGGCACCAAGCACTACATCTCGTGCGGCGGAGTAGCCAAGCTGTACTTCGTCTACGCGCGCACCGACCGGAAGGGTCCCATCTCTACGAGCCTCAGTTGCTTCTTGGTGCCGGACGACGCTCCCGGCTTCAAGATCGGTAGGTTCCACAACAAACTGGGCCGCAGATTGTTGGCCAACGCTTCGCTCATCTTCGAGGACTGCCGCATCCCGGCCAGATACCTCCTCGGTAATGAAGGAGAGGCCTGGGGCACCGAGGGCGAATGGGGCGGTCCGCAGTTCGACTGGTCGAAGACCCCACAAGGAGTCCCGCCGCCATTCGGACTCCTGGGCGCCGCCGCCAACCTTGGCACCGTGCGCTCGGTCTACGAGGAGGCCCTCGAGTACGCTAAGCAGCGCGTACAGGGAGGTAAGCCGATCATCGAGCATCAGCACGTGGCCATGAAGCTGGCGGAGATGAAGATGCAGTATGAGGCGGCGCATGCGTACCTCATGAAGTCCGCTTGGTCGTATAAAGAGAAATACGAGTACAACCCCAAGTGCGGCATGCTGGTGAAGGCGTTCGTCGACCAGATCGGAGTGAACTTCGTCAATATCACCTGTGGCATCATGGGCGGCTACGGCACCACCGACGACGACGTACCGTTCGGCAAGCACCTGAGGGATGTCTACTGCATGCTTCACGGCTTCGCCACCACGGAGATGGCCCTACTGAACGGAGCGCCCACCGCGTAGACGGCTATTGCGCGCCGGCACACTCCAGGGAGGATAAGGCATGGCAGAAGAAGTATTCGTGAACTGTACAGGCGGCGGCGTGATCCGGGTCCACGTGGAGGACGGCAAGATCACTAAGGTGCGTCCGCTGGTCTTCGATGAGACCGACGCTCCTTCGTGGACCATCGATGTCGGCGAGGACAAATATACCCCGTTCCGCAAGTCGTGCGTGGCTCCGTTCTCTTTGGTGGAAAGGGCCCGCGTGTACTCGGAGGACCGCATCCCCTATCCCATGAAACGGGTGGATTTCGATGCGAGCGGAGCCCCAGGCTCCACGGGACCCGGCGGCAGGAACCACCAGAACCGCGGCAAGTCCGGCTATAAGAGGATCAGCTGGGACGAAGCGCTCGACCTGGTCGCGCAGGAGATGAAGCGTGTGCGGGAGACGTACGGCCCCGAGGCCGTCATGTCCCGCGCTTCCTCCCACCACAACTGGGGCAACCTCGGCTACCGCTCCGGAGCATGGGCCCGCTTCTTCAACCTGATCGGGTTCACCGACATCCTCGATAACCCCGACAGCTGGGAAGGTTGGCACTGGGGAGCGACCCACTCGTACGGCTACTACTGGAGGCTGGGCAACCCGGAGCACTACGACCTGCTCGAGGATGCGCTCCGCAATACCGAACTCCTGATCTCATGGAGCAACGACCCCGACACCACCCACGGCATCTACGGAGGCACCGACTCCGCCGTCTGGCGCCTGTGGCTGCGGGAGAG
>LSQX01203763.1_pt2 | contig 15984 bp, 12 predicted proteins | sample 654561 | NCBI WGS metagenome assembly LSQX01 (sample SAMN04489861, study PRJNA283612) | anaerobic digester metagenome | isolation source: 4 biogas reactors fed with cattle manure at either 37C or 55C with and... | place: Denmark: Kongens Lyngby | collected 2014 | reverse complement strand
CTATAAGTGGGAAAGTTGAGTTATTGACTTGAATTGACTTATGCGAAAGGTCAAGCGTTTAATAAAATGATTTTCTGTGGAACTTATTTGAATACAGGGAGTCTATATATAGTTGAGGTGATCAAATGAATGTATTTTGGAGTAGAAGATTTGATGTTATTGTTTTAATTGTCACAACTTTAGTTATATTTGCATTTTCTGCATTTGCTTTTGCAGAAAACGAAGATCTGGTTATAAGCGTAAGGGCAGGGTATGACCATACAATTAGGGTTGGTTCAACAGCACCTTTTTATATAAGTGTGGAAAACAATGGGGAGAATTTCTCAGGAGAAATCCAAGTAGAGGTTTATTCAAGGTACAGGTCGAAAACAATATATGCCTTACCGTTCGAGCTTCCTAAAGGATCTTCAAAAGAGCTTGTTATGAACATACCGATAAAGACTTCATCTAGGGATGTAGATGTAAAAATCGTAAAAGGAACTAAAATTGTCAGTACTTTTGAGTACAAGTTCTTAAAAATGATCCGGCCCGAGTACCCTGTTATAGGTGTTTTGAGTGATGATAAAACAGGGCTTAGAAATTTAAACGGACTCAAGCTTTCTGAAAACACACTGAGTGAAGAGCATGCAGATATTTCAATTAAAAGAAAAGTAATGATAGCTTCAGGCGAGATAGACCCATATGCTGACGTGCCAGTTGAAATAGTACATCTTGATGAAAATCAATTGCCTGATAATCATGAGGCTTTTTCAACTTTTGACTATATAGTTATAGCAGATTATGATACATCTCTTTTGTCGGATAAGCAGAAGGAAGCTCTGTTAAAATGGTTGGAGGCTGGTAATGTCCTTGTTTTAGGAACAGGTCCGAACGCAAGCAAGGTATATAAAGGGCTTGATGACAGTCTTAAGCCTTTTGGTATTTTGGGGGAAGCAAAAATACCTGCAACTTTGCAGTTAGAAGAGTTTACAGGAATGAAGGCTCCTGAGGAGGATATAATAGTATCAACCGGAAACATAAATAACGGTAAAATTATCATGGGAAGCGAAGCTTATTCTCTGGCTGTCAGGTATGGAAAAGGTGAAGGAACTATATTGTTTCTTGCATTCGATCCCACATTAAGTCCTATTTCAAATTGGAGCAACGTCGGGGAAATGTGGAAAAAGCTTTTGTCTTCCGAGCATTTGGAAAACTATAATGTTTCTGCATTCACTCCAACATATAAAAGGAATTTCAATTCGATAGTAAACCAGGTGCCTGAAACACAGACTCCACCTGTCAATGCCCTTATGCTACTTATATTGGTATATATAATTATGGTAGGACCGTTGTTGTATATATTTTTGAAGAAGAAGGACAAAAGGGATTTGAGTTGGGTTGTAATGCCTGTGCTGGCCTTTTTGTGTGTTGGTATAATTTACATGGTGGGTTTTAAAACGAGATATACTACAGCCGTGCTGAACAAATTTTCTATAATCAACCTGGATATAGATAAAAGTGAAGCAACTATAGACACATACATGGGGGCGTTTAATAATCGGCGTAGCAACATGATAATGGAGTATTCCGCTTCCGGCGATGTTAGTGTTAATCCGGAGCAGGATATTTACTATGTAGATAGCTACAACTCTAATGATTACGAAAATGCTGTAGTTGCTTCAAAACTGATTATGGGTGATCCTATGATACATGAGCAGTACAATGTCGGCATGTGGCAGTCGGTGCCTATTAATGCAAGCAAAAAGGTGGATTTTGAAGGGAAAATTTCGGTAACAGTCGATATAAGCAATAATAGATTCTCTATCCTTATTGATAACAATACCGCATTTAATCTTGAAGAAGCCTTTATTTGTATAGGTGATAGATTTATAGACATTGGAGATATTAATCCATGGGAAAAGGGGAAAAGAATCGAGGTGAGCATTAATGACACATTAAAGGTTATGAAAGGCTTTAATGATTTTATAAATAGCAGGTATGATTATGCATACAGGCATAGCGGCAACGCTCTTCCAAAAGGCTGGCAGGAGGATATGAGGAAAAGGCAGGCCATCGAAGAAGTGTTTGTGGGAAGAGGCGATTATTCTATTAATAGGCCTATAGGACAGGGATTCTCAGTAGATTCTCAAATTGGTCTTTATGCTATAAATTATGATGATATTGATTATGGTATTAAAATAAATGATAAAAGGCCTGAAAGTTATAATATGAATATTATATATACCGAGGATATAGACTTTGAAAAAGGTAAGAGCATTGTATTTCCCTATGGTATGATAAGTGCAGTGTTCGAAGGTGGTGAGGGAGTTTCTTTTGAGGGACGTTACGGCGAAATGATCAGTGTTTATAAAGATACCGAAGTATATTGTAAGTTTATGTTACCTGAAAACATAAAAGTTGACGATTTTGAGATTGCCTGGTCGGTATTTAGGAACAATATCAGATTATATATCTATAATAATGCTACTAGCGAGTGGGAGGAGTTTCCGGAAACATTCCGACCTGAAAGAAGGTTTGATTTTTATATAGATAACATGAATGAAATAAGGGTTAAAGCCAGTGTAAACTTAAGTGAAGCTTACAGCTCCGGAGAGACATTAGTATTGCCAGAGATACAAATAAGCGGGGTGATGGAATAATGCTGGTTATTGAGAATCTTGTAAAGAATTATGGTAAATTCAGAGCAGTAGACAATCTTTCGCTGAAAATTGGAAAAGGTCATATATATGGTTTTGTTGGTGCTAATGGAGCCGGGAAGACAACAACAATGAGAATTGTTGCAGGACTTTTAAATCCCACATCCGGCAGAGTAACTGTAGGTGGAATGGATACAAGCCGGAATAATATATCCTACAAGACGAAAATAGGTTATATGCCGGACTTTTTCGGGGTTTATGATGATCTTAAGGTTACGGAATACATGCATTTTTATGCAGGTGTATATGGAATAGAAAGAAGTGACAGGCAGAAAATTACCGAACAGCTCTTAGAGCTTGTGAATCTTACAAATAAGAAAGAAGTTTATGTTGACAGCCTTTCAAGGGGAATGAAACAGAGGTTGTGTCTGGCAAGAAGCCTTATACATGACCCTGAGCTTCTTATACTTGATGAGCCCGCATCTGGTCTTGACCCTAGGGCGAGAGTGGAAGTTAAAGAGGTTTTAAAGGAGCTCCGGGATATGGGAAAAACAATACTTATAAGCTCTCATATACTTCCTGAGCTCGCAGAACTCTGTACATCCATTGGTATTATTGAGCATGGTAAAATGTCTGTGAGTGGAACTGTCGAAGATATAATGCAAAAAGTGTTCCATAAAAAGACTTTGAGGATGAAGGTTTTAGGGGATATGGAACCGGCGGTGAAGCTTTTGAAGGAGCAACCTTTGGTTGGAGCCGTAAATGTTCACAATGACTATATTGATGCAGATTTCCAGGGGACAAAGGAGACAATGGCTGAGATTCTAAAGCTGGCTATAGGTAACGGAATACCGGTAGTATCCTTTACCGAAACCGATAAGAATTTGGAGTCTGCGTTTATGCAATTGGTAACAGGAGGAGATGATAAAAATGACGATAAATCCGGTAATTGAAAAAGAACTTAAGACAAAGATGAGGGGTTGGAAAGCCCCTACGCTGGTGTGTGTGTACCTGGGATTTTTGCTTTTGGTTTTCTTTCTGTATTTTTTGTACAATGACCAGTTGTTGTATGGTTACGGATACAGTGATTTTAATCCGAGAGTAGCTATGGACGCATTCAATACGCTGGCATTTTTTCAACTGCTGATGCTACTTTTTATAACCCCTGCAATGACCGGAGGAGCCATAAGCGGAGAAAGGGAGAGACAAACGTTGGACCTTCTTCTGTGCACCAGCTTTTCGACGTATAAAATAGTCATAGGCAAAATATTTGTGTCTATTGCTCACATATTGCTTTTGATTACGGCGTCTTTGCCCATTATGAGCATTGTACTTCTATATGGTGGAGTCAAGTTCACCGATATATTACTGCTGTTTTTCTTCTATATTGCGACGGCTTTCATGCTGGGAAGCTTGGGCACGTTTTATTCCGCAGTGTTTAAGAAGACCATTGTTTCAATAATAGTGACATATATAACTATTCTGGTGTTTTCAGCAGGCACGGTTATTATTATGTTTTTATGGGCATTGTTTTCGCGCTGGGATATTGATCCTTCATATGCACAAATAGCCGGGTTTTTGTTTTCAAATCCTTTTTTCGGGTTTGGTTCTGTGATTGAGGGGACTGCATCAAACAGTTCGTTCTTTGAAGTTTTTGTAGAGATTGCAAATGGAGGAATGGACAAAGTTGTTGTAAAGTCATGGATAATAAATAGCGCGTTTAACATTATTTTGTCAGTGGTTCTGATAGTTCTAAGTGCATGGAAAATCAGACCTGTAAAATGATGCGATGAATTGTAAAGTGATATGAAAGTGTAATAGTGTAATAATGGAGTAATCTTTATTATGTGTAAGAAGTAGGTGGTTTCTATGTATATCAAGGACATTTATAAAGTACTTAAGCCTTTAAAGAGAAGAATGCGGGTTAATAATGCTTTTATATGTATTGCATATAACTTAATAGCAGCAGGGATATTTTCTTTTATTCTATCCTTTGCAGCGTTATTTATACCGGTTCCGTTTCTGATAAACAAATTGACTGCCATATATGGAGTATTTGTTTTGCTGTCTTTTCTGATAATATTATTTATCAGACCGGGCACTCAGAAGACGATTGAAACTGCGGATTCATTAGGACTGAAGGAAAGACTTGTCACGGCACTTCAGTTAAAAGACGAGGATTCTCCTTTGGCTAGAATGCAAAGGCATGATGCTGTTAAATCTGCCCAAAGTGTAAATTTTAAAAAACTTTATCCCATAAGAATACCATATTACAGGGGGCTTGCAGCAGTTATTCTTTTTGTTATGGTTGCTGTAAATTTGATTATTCCCACAGGGGCAAAAGAGAGGGCACATATTGCAGAAAATGTACTGAATGAGACTAAAAAGCAGGCAGAAAAGCTTGATTCGGACCGTAAGAAACTTATGGAAGACAGTAAGATATCAAGCGAAAAGTTAAAGGAAATAAATAAAGAAGTTGATAAATTGTTAAAAGAATTACGAAAATCCAAAAATGAAGAAGATGCGTTGAAAGCTCTTTCAAAGGCAAGAAATGAGCTCGAAGAGCTTAAGCCTTTAGATATGGACAAGGAACTTAGAGAACTCTCGGAGAAGCTTTCTCAGAATACTTTGTCAAAAGAGCTTGGAGAGGCTTTAAAGGACGGAAACTCTCAGGAAATTGAAGATAAATTAAAGGAACTTTCGGATAAGCTAAGAAGTGCAGAGCAAGAGGATAAAAGCGAGCTGGCAAAAGCACTCGAAGAAGCTTCAGACAATTCTTCAGTTGAAGAGCTTAAGGAAAACCTGGCGGATTTATCCGATATGATAAAATCGGGGGACTTAAGTTCTTTGAATGATAGGTTGCAGGCACTTTCGGGCACATTGACAAAGATGGAAAGTAATAGCCGGAATGCTTCTGCATCAGCTGTTCAGGCTCTCAATCAAATGATGCATTCTCTAGATAATGCAAGAAATCAGATTTCAAAAAGTGCGGGCAATAATCTTCCGTTTTCACCCGGGGGCGCTCAAGCTTCAAATAGTCAGGGAACCGGAGACAATAATGGAGATGAAAATGGAGGACAGCAGGGAAGTGGAAATCAAGCTTTTGTATTCCTACCAATTATTATTGGAACACCACAGCAGGGAAACGGTCAGAACCAGGGAGGTCAAGGTAACCAGGGTGAGCAGGGCGGTATGAATGGTCAGGGTCAAGGTAAGGGCGGCGGACAAGGGAGTTCTGGCGGTTCGGGAGGCAGTGGTGTGGGAACCGGTATTTCCAACCGGGATGATGGATACAGCGGTCAAGAGTCAGCTGGAGGTCATAGAGTACTTGGTGGGAAAAAGACAGCGGATTACGAAAAGATACATGTACCCGAAAGACTTGGAGGAGACACGCAGGCATCTCAGGTTCACGGTCAGAAAAATGATTCAGGACAGAGCCAATGGTCGGAGGGAGGCAGCATTCTGTATGGAGAGGGTAAAAGCTTACCCTATAACGAGGTGTTTGAAGAGTACAGGGATGAGGCTATGACCGGACTTGGAGAGGCTCCAATTCCTCCGGGAATGAAGGATATTGTAAGAGATTATTTCTCGTCGCTCGAATAACGACAACACCTCGAATAGAGACAAAATATAGAGACTAAATATATAGACTAAATACAGAGACAAGATATAAATACAAGATATAAATACAAGATATAAATACAAAATATAAATACAAAATATAGACTAAAATTAAGAACCGGGAGGCAAGTTATGGAGGTCAATGGAACAGATGTTAAGAATGTTATAGATACGGTGGCGAAAATCGAAAATGAAGTTGGAAAGCACATGGTCGGGCAGAAGGAGCTTATAAGACAGGTTTTGATTTCAATACTTGCAGGAGGCAATGTTCTTTTGGAAGGAGTTCCAGGCCTTGGTAAGACCAGACTTGTAAAGACGCTCGGGCAGGTTCTTGGCCTTCAGTTTTCCAGGATACAATTCACTCCAGACCTCATGCCTGCCGATGTTGTAGGTACAAATATCATTACAAAGTCTGAGGAAGGAAGCGGAAACTTCAAATTCCAGGCTGGCCCCATATTCAGTAACATAGTGCTCGCTGACGAAATAAACAGAGCAACTCCCAAAACACAGAGTGCTCTTTTAGAAGCAATGCAGGAAAAGACAGTAACGGTGGGAAATACGACGTACAACCTGCCGCAACCATTTTTTGTACTGGCTACACAGAATCCTATTGAAATGGAAGGCACATATCCTCTTCCCGAGGCTCAAATGGATAGATTCTTATTTAAGCTGAATGTCCCTTTTCCATCATTAGGAGAGCTCATAGAAATTGTTACAATGACAACATTCAAGGAGGATGAAAAACTCAGTCAGGTTACATCCGGACAGGAGATTCTGGCGATAAAAAATATCTCCCGTGAAATTCCTGTAGCAAAACCTGTTATTGAGTATGCCATAAAGCTGGTTATGGCAACCCATCCGGAAAGTGAGTATGCACCGGCAAGTGCGAAAAAGTTTATACGTTTTGGTGCGAGTCCTAGAGGTGCACAGGCTATAATATCAACTGCAAAAATTCGCGCTGTGCTGGAAGGAAGATACAATGTAGCTTTTGAGGATATAAACTATGTGGCATATCCCGCTTTAAGGCACAGGTTTTTCTTGAACTTTGAAGGGCTGTCGGAAGGAATAACCACCGACAATATGATAAAAGAAATTATAACTAAGCGGTGAAATATATAAAGGGGATACAGCGAATTGAGAGGTCAGTTATTCGACAGTGATTTTTTAAAAAAACTTGAGCAGCTTGTGATATCGTCCAGAATGACTCTTGCTGATGGTTCGTCAGGCAATAGAAAATCAAAGGCAAAGGGTAGCTCTGTTGAGTTTTCTGACTATAGGGAGTACTCTATTGGAGATGATTTTAAAAGGATAGACTGGAATGCCTATGGAAGGTTTGAAAAGCTTTTCATAAAGCTATTTATGGAAGAGAGGGAGGCGCCTGTTCATATATTTTTAGACACCAGTAAGTCGATGGATTGGGGGGAGCCCAATAAGAGCATAGCATCCAGGCGGCTTGCTGCTGCATTAAGCTATATAAGCCTTTCAAACTATGACAGGGTATCGCTTGTGGCTTTAAACAGCAAGGTTGATTTAATAAAGTCATCTTTAAGGGGTAAGAATTCCTTCAGCGAAGTGCTCAATCTGATGGAAGACCTTGAATACAACGGTGTTACCGATATATATGATACAATCTCAAAATTCAACCTTAAAACAGGAAAAGGAATATCCATAATAATATCTGATCTTTTTTCAAAAGGAAACCTTGATGACATGATAAGTTATCTTAAGTATAGAAAACAGGATATATATATATGCCATGTGCTCTCTCCACAGGAAATAAACCCAGATGTGAGCGAAAGCCTGAGACTTATAGATTCCGAAACAGGTGAGTTTAAGGATGTAACTGCCTCAGCGTTACTTTTGAAAGCATATAATAGGATTTTGGGCAGATTTCTGGCACAAACAGAGAAGACCTGCGTAAAGTACGGTGTACATTATATAAAGGCGGAGACTGACATTCCGGTTGAGCATATGATAAAAATGGTGGTGAACGGGGTATGACATTTTATACGCCCTGGGGGTTATCAGCTTTGGTTTTGATTCCGGTGATTATCATACTTTATCTTTTGAAGCAACGGCACCAAGATTATACGGTTTCAAGTCTTTTCCTGTGGGAAGAGGTTTTAAGGGACTTAGAAGCTAATGCTCCTTGGCAGAAGCTTAAGAAGAATATTTTAATGATGCTTCAGATACTGGCGATAATATTCCTTGCTCTGGCGATGTCAAGACCTTTCCTAAATGCTGTGGGAGGAGAAAAAGGAAGTGTCATTGTGGCTATAGACACCTCTTTGAGCATGCAGGCGGATGATGTGGGAAAAAGCAGGTTTGAAGAGGCAAAGAGCAGGGCGCAAGAGTATATAAGCAATCTTAAGCCCGGAACCAAGGTTACGCTCATAAGCATGGGCAGAAATGCCGTTATATTGGAAAATATAAGCGACGATAAAAACAGCCTTTTGCAGAAGCTTACAAACCTTAAGGTTACCAATGGCATATCTAATATAGATGATGCGAGGAGCCTTATTTCATCTATTGCCCGACAAAATTCTGATACAGAGGTGGTTGTCTTTTCTGATACCGATTTTAGCATTCCTGGAGTCAATATGAATTTCTCTAAGATATCCAATAGCGGAGAGAATTTTGCCATAGTTCTTCTTTCCCATACACGTACAGAAAACGGTTTTGCTGTTCTAAGCAGAATAGCAAATTACAGTGCAGGTGACGAAAAAGTGCCTGTAAGCCTGTATGTAGACGGAAGGGTTTTTGATGCCAAAAACGTGGACATAAAAAAAGGAGATATTTCGAATGTCTATTGGAACAATATTCCGGAAGATATTAAGCTTTTAGAAGTAAGGATTGATAGGAAAGACTCTTTAAGCCTTGACAATACGGCATGGAACGCTGTTAATCCCTCTAACTCCAGCAAAGTCCTTCTTGTTACCGAGAGGAATGTGTTTATTGAGAAGGCAGTGTCTATTTCAAGCGGCATAGAACTTTATAAAACAGGCTATGACGATACAGAAAGTCTCAAAGGGTATAACCTTTATATTCTGGATGGTTTTATTCCTGAAAAACTTCCACAAGATGGTAATATAATGATTTTGGCTCCAACTCAGAATGACCTTTTTGAGATGGAGGGAGAAGTTAAAAATCCCGTGGTTGAAACCCTTGATGAGGAAATATTCAGGTATATCAGTAGTTATGATTTTTCCATAGGGAAAACAAGAATAATAAAGACTCCCAAATGGGGCAAGGAAATATTAAGATTTAAAGAGGGAACCGGAGCGTTTTCAGGACAATATGAAAAAAGAAGGGTTCTTGTTTTTGGTTTTGATGTGCATAACACAGATATTCCTCTTACTCCGGCATTTCCCATATTGATGACAAATGCCCTTGAGTGGTTGCTTCCTTCGACCATTAAAAACATTGAGAGTGTCTATCCGGGGGAAGCGTTGAACTTTAATCTTGACCCAAAGGCACAAGAGGCATTTATTACAACCCCATCGGGAAGGAGTATAAAGGTTGCTCCTCCATTTCCTGCATCGTTGTTTTATGATACGGACGAAGTAGGAATTTACACTCTCAATCAGAAGATGGCAGAGAGTGAAAGCAGTTTCCATTTTACCGTTAATGTCCCGGCCGAGCAGGAATCGGATCTTATGAAAAGCGAAATTAAAGACAGCGGAAATGACGCATCTGGCAGGACAGAAGAAGTGAAACCTGTAAACACAGGGATGAACCTACAGTGGATATTCCTGTGGGTAATACTTGCGCTTTTATTAATAGAATGGTGGGTTTATACAAATGGCATTTAGCTTTGATTATCCTTTATTATTAGCATTAATACCGGTACTTGGGGCATTTATAATATATACATCGCGGTGCCTTCAAAGGCTTGGTACATGGAGAAGAAGGACAATAACAACTCTGCGTGCAGTTGTTTTTGTGCTTATAGTTCTTTGTTTGGCAGGCTTTGGTATGAAGAAAACTTCTGACAGCATCACCACAGTATTTGTTGTAGACGGGTCAGACAGCAACATCAAGTCTGAATCAGTTATGGAGGGATTTATAAAAGAGGCGGTAAAGAGCAAAAAGTATTCAGACAAGGTAGCGGTGGTGAATTTTGGCGCCAACTCGCAGGTTGAATTTACTCCTACAAGGGAACCTATATTTACTGCTTTGCAGACCAAAATAAACGGCAGGTTCACAAATATTGAACAGGCTTTGCAGTACGCGGCATCCCTTATACCTTCCAGTGACAGGAAAAGGATTGTTCTTGTAAGTGATGGACAGCAGAATGCGGGGGATGCGCTTAAAGGGGCGAAAACATTAAAGGAACAGGGGATTAGCCTGGATATTTTCCCTATTGTGAATGAGAAACAGGATGAGGTGCAGATTAAAGACATTAAAGTTCCCGAGACATTGAGGATGAATGAAAAATTTGAGGTTTCAGTTAAGATTGAAAGCAGCGTAAAGACCAGAGCCAAGCTAAAGCTTTATAGAGATCGGGAACTTACGTCGCAAGAAGAGGTGGAAATACAGAAGGGGGAGAACAATTTTGTTTTTTCCGATACCGCCCAAAAAGGTGGTGTGGTAACCTATTCAGCCGAAATTGAGCCGTATGCGGACTCTCTTTCCCAGAATAACAGGATGTCTGCATTCAGCTATATAGAAGATACAGCACGGATACTTATCATACAAGATGAGGATGAAGGTGCAGCGGAGATTGCAAGGATCATGGAAGGAGAAGTGATTGTAACCGTCAGCAGACCTGATAGTCTGCCGATTGTGATTGAAGAAATCCAGAAATATGATGGTTTCATAATATCCAATGTATCTGCAGAAAGGTTTGACGACAGGTTTTTAGACAATCTGGATATATGCATAAAACATTTGGGAAAAGGTCTTCTTGTCACAGGCGGAGGTGAGAGCTATGCACCGGGAGGCTATTATAAAACTGTACTGGAAAAGGTTCTCCCTGTAAATATGGATATAAAATCAAAAGAGGAGGACCCGAACCTTGGGCTTTTACTGGTGATTGACAAGTCGTCGAGTATGTCTTCCGGGCAATATGGCATTTCCAAGGTGGAGCTCGCAAAAGAGGCAGCAATACGTGCTACAGAAGTATTGGAAAAGGATGATATGATAGGTGTTATTGCCTTCGATGGTGCACTAAAATGGGTAGTCAAGACTCAAAAGCTTGATAACCTGAAGGCTGTGCAGGATGCCATAGGAACAATAAGAGCCAGTGGAGGAACCAGTATATTAGGTCCGTTGCAGGAGGCTTATAAATCGCTGAAGGATACTGATACAAAGCTAAAGCACATAATACTTCTGACTGACGGACAGGCAGAGAGCAGTGGCTATGAGCCGCTTATAAATGATATAAACAGTGAAGGAATTACGCTTTCTACCGTTGCGGTTGGAAATGGTGCGGACACAAGACTTTTAAAATACCTTGCTGACAGAGGACAGGGTAGATTTTATCTTACCGACGAGTTTACCGATATACCGAAAATATTCGCAAAAGAGACTTTCCTTGCTGGTAAGAAGTATTTAAACGACAGAACATTCACACCAAAACTGAACAGCTACTCGCCTATACTGAACGACATAAAGGCCATACCCCAGCTTGACGGATATGTAAGCACAACACCAAAGGGAACGGCAAGACTGATTTTTACAAGTGATGAGGACGAACCTGTTCTGGCAACTTGGCAGTATGGTTTAGGCAGAACGGCTGCATGGACCTCCGACGCAAAAGGAATGTGGACATCAAAGTGGATGGCATGGGATCAGTCACCAACATTTTGGAAAAATTTAATGTCATGGCTTCTCCAGAAGAAGGTGAAGGATGACTATAGCATAAGCGGTGGGATATCTTCCGGTAAGGGAACCGTAGAACTTAAACTTCCACCAGAAGAGGCGATAGCAGGCGAAAAGGTAGAAGCTGTAATTGTAGATCCTTCAGGCAAGGAGCAAATCACAAGCCTTGAACCTATTTCTCCCGGGGTTTACAGGGGAAGTTTTTCTTCGGATGAGACGGGGGTATACATTGCAAATATAAGTATAAACGACAATGGCGAGACGATCAGGACAATAAGCTCCGGGATAGTAATACCATATTCCCCCGAATACAATGTAACAGATAATGATGCAGTAGCATTTTTTGAAAGGCTTGCATATGAAAGCGGTGGAAGGATAATAAAAAACAGCGGTGAGATTTTTACAGGAAAGTTGCCACCGACCGTAAGTATAAGTGATATGACCAATTTACTTCTAATACTGATCATTATACTGCTTATGTTTGATATAGCACTGCGGAGGCTTAGTATACCTTTTGGTAAAGTGGAAGCACTGTTTACAAGAGTGGGCGAAAAAGGAGCGGAGTTTAACAAAAGTGTTATTAAACCTGCTCTTTCAAAGTTGAAGCATGAAAAGAAAATGCAAGATGGTAAAAAGGAAAGAAAAGTTGCAGAAGCTAATGAAAGAAAGATTAGTGAAAGTAAAGCTACAAAACAGGAAGCGAAAGCTGAAAGCTTTAATATAGAAGGTGAGGACAGTAATATTTCAAAGATTCTTGAGAAAAAAAGAAAAAGAGAAAGGTAAGGAGTGATTTTATGAGGTATGTCGTAAGGCAAAAAATATTTTCTATTGGTGACAAGTTCACAATTAAGGATGAATATGAGAACGATATCTTTATGGTGAAAAGTCAAATTTTTTCTTTTGGTAAGAAGCTCAGAATATACGACCTTCAAGAAAACGAGGTCTGCTACATTGAGCAGAAACTTTTTAGGCTTATGCCAGAGTATAATATCTACGTGGCTGGTGGATTTACGGCAAATGTGAAGAAGAAGTTTTCTTTACTCAAAAACAATTTTGATATAACAAGCAATGATGGGCAATATTTGGTTGATGGAGATTTTTTTGCATACGATTTCAATATATACAAAGATGGACTAAATGTTGGTCATGTGTCAAAAAAGTTTTTCTCTTTTACTGATACCTATGGTGTGGATATAGATGAAGGCAACGAACAATTGACAATACTGGCTTTAGCAATAGTTATTGACATGGTCTGTCATGACCATAAGAACAATTGATGAGTTGGATTTTAAAATATATAAGAGGCTTAAAATAAAATTTCGTGCCCATCAAGGGCACAAAATTTGCTTCTCTCATTTTACTCCAAGAGGCATAAGTATGAAAGACAGGTCTACAACACCTGTCTTTCATACTTATGCCTGATTTCTTCAATTTCATTCCTCCTAACGCCTGTAACTCTGACTATTACACGGGTGTCAAGACCTTCTCTGAGCATGTTTTTTACTACTTCTATTGCCTTATTTCTTTCTCCCTCTTTTCTGCCCTCAAGAATACCTTCTTCTTTTATAATACGATTGTATAATGATGCAACCACGATTTTGCCCCCCTTGTCATCATTATGTTACGCTAAAAAGGAAGTTCATAAGCATCTTCAGCCGGATAAGATTCATAATTACTGGACTGTGACTGTGCTGTTTCGATTAAATTGCTGTCTTTTTTACTGTCTGCAAAGAATACTTCTTCGGCTATTACTTCAGTTATTATGCGTTTATTACCATTAGAATCATCCCAGGAGCGGTTCTGTATTCTTCCAATGACTGCTACCTGTTGACCTTTGCGGAAATAATTGCTACAGAATTCTCCTGTCTTTTCCCAAGCGATCACAGGGAAAAAATCTGCCTGTTCGAGGTCATCCTGCTTTGCAAAACGCCTGTTTACCGCGATTCTAAATTTGCATACTGCTTTTCCGGTTGTAGTATGCCTTATTTCCGGGTCTTGTGTCAACCTGCCCATTAATGTTAATTTATTCACTTAAGCCACCTTCTTATTAAATATTTTCTTAAAATAATTATACCAAACATATGTTCGATTGTCTATATGCTGGCGAAATTTTGTTAAGCTAATAATAGGCTGCTTTTTGATTATAGTTATGAAAATACAAGTTACGAAAGGTTGAAACACTCTCTTGGAGTTGGAGTTTAAGCCCTTGAAATAATGTGTCATAGAACCTAAAACTGCATCCGATGTACTTAATGTACTTAATGTACTTGACCTGTTTTGACATTTTACGCACTACATAATATAATTAGTACACGTAGTCTGTGAGGGGGATGATGTATTGGTTAAACCTGTACACTTTTTACGCATTGTATTTATTGCAGTGATTGTGATTGTATTAGAAAGTTCCAACGCTATAGCGTCTTATGCGGATATGTTGGTTGATATATATACGGTTTCGGGCACATATGAAGACACCTTGTACGGGACTGTACCAGTCAAGTTCGATACGACTATAAAGGGTAAAACACTCAATGAGTTGCAAAATGTAAGAGTATCGGTGAAAATATATGACAAACAAAACAAACTTATAAAGGAAAATTTTTATTTAAATGAATTTACAAAACCGGAAAACGGGTATTCTGATGAACTGCCATATTTTACATTAAACACAAAAATGATGGATCTTGGATACGGAAGAGATTATACTGCCCATATTACAGTGAATAAAAACGGTAATATAAAAACGGATGTTCAGCAATTTGACGTCAAACCTTCATTGACTTCTCTAGACAACATATCGCTTGATATTTCAAAGGAAGACGGAGATGTTTTTAGGTTCGAATGGTCGCAGATTGAAGGAGCAGACGGCTATGTAGTATATATAAACGATAGTGACGGTATTTATTTTGGAAACAGCGAAAATAATAATTACTGCATTACAACAAGCGATACTTTCTGCACGGTAGATTTCGGCAAGCCTGAGATGGCACGCAAATTTACTGGGAGTTCTTCTGCTTTTGTTTATATTGCCTCGTATTCGTACCAAGGTTATTATAAGGTTATTGGACATTCTAAGGCAAGGAAAATTGATATTGATGGTATTGCAGCGGACAAAGCATCCTACCTGATATCGGAACCTGTTTTATGCAGTGGGAGTGTAGAAGAAAGCGTAGATGATAGTGGTTTTGCTTCTGAAGAACAGTTGTATGTTTCACATATCGGGACAGAGCAGGAGGTAACTCTTAGAGAAATATATATAAACGGAGACAAACTGGTTGGGTTTTCGCCAAAACAGAAAAGTTATATAATAGTACTACCGGGAGGCACAATGGCAGTTCCTGTAATAAGTGCCAATTCACAGGGTGAGGGCAGTACGGTTTATATCTCAACGCCGGAATCTTTGCCAGGTACTGCAAGAATAAGATTAAACTCTCCCGATGGCAACATGACTTCCGAATATGAGCTGAATCTGATGGTTGCAAGAGGAAAGTCGGTCTTATTAGGCTCGCTGTCATTGTCTGAAGGTATATTATCGCCTTCATTTTTACCCAATATCTCTTCTTATGAGGTTATTCTTCCGGAAGGAAACACTATGCCGGAGATAACAGCAGTTCCATCAGATGAAAATACATCTTTAGAAATTATTCCTGCAAATGGAATACCGGGAAAGGCTCTTATAAAGGTTAAATCAGAAGATGGCTCCATAGTCACAACGTATACTGTCAATTTTAAGCTTCAGGATGGTTGGCCTTTTTCAATTGAAAGGATATTAACGGTAATAGCTGTTGTTATTGCAGTGTTTGCGGCAATTCTATCGTTCATATTTTATAGGAAATTAAAAAGTTTGAACACAAGATTTGAAGATAGTGATTAGTATACTTATAAACTCAACTTTCCCACTTAT
>LSQX01185353.1_pt1 | contig 15986 bp, 14 predicted proteins | sample 654561 | NCBI WGS metagenome assembly LSQX01 (sample SAMN04489861, study PRJNA283612) | anaerobic digester metagenome | isolation source: 4 biogas reactors fed with cattle manure at either 37C or 55C with and... | place: Denmark: Kongens Lyngby | collected 2014 | reverse complement strand
CGCGTGATGGGCTGGAACCATCGCATGACGCAGTTCCAGGGCGCGCTGATCTGCCGCTGCATGGAGCTTCTGCCCGAGCAGTTCGAGCGTCGCGCCCGCAATGGCGACCGCCTGCGCGAGCGACTCGAGGGACTCGACGGCATCGAACTGCAGCAACTGACGCACCCGGACAACGTCTCTGCCTTCCACCTCTACATCTTCAGGTACCATCCCGAGGCATTCGGCGGTCTGCCGCGCGAGCGCTTCCTCGAGGCGCTGTCGGCGGAGGGCATCTCGGCCGCGCGTGGATACAACCCGCTCTATCGCGAGGGCATCTTCGCCACCGCGGTCCATGCGGACGAGTTCCCGTTCTGCAAGCCCTACTACGACGGCCACTGCGACTACACCCGCGTAAGCTGCCCGGCCTGCGAGGAAGTGTGCGACGGCGGCAGCTTCTGGATGCCCCAGCGCTACGGCCTCGCCGACGAAGCGGCGATGGATGACATCGTGGACGCGATGATCAAGATCGGCGACAACCTCGACGAGTTGGCGGAGGAGTGACACCGGTCGGGTGACCCCTTTCCGTCTGGCAGCCGCGCTTGCGGTGATTGCAGCGACGACCATTCAGCCGGCCTGCGCCCAGCAGATGACACGCATCCTGGAGCGCGGGCCGGTGGGCTTCCTCCACGGACAGGTCCTCCGCCAGGCGGTGGGCGATCTGTCCGCGGGTGACTTCGCGCACCCGGCGATGGGCGACTGGACCGGGGACGGGCGGCCCGATCTCGTCGCCGGTTCCGGCTACGGCGACCTGCTGCTCTTCGGGCGCGAGGGAGCAGGAGCGTATGACGAGCCGAAGGCGCTTCTGCCCGCCGATGGAGCGGGGCTGGCCGCCCCCCCGCGGCGCCTGCAGGTGTCGCCGTGGATCGGCGATGTTGCGGGCGACGGTCAGCCGGAGCTACTGCTCGGGATGGGCGACCGCGTCTATCGCTATCGCATCAGCGGCGGCACAACAGCCGATGGCAGGCTGATCGCCGGACCGGGGACGAACGTCATCCTGCCCGGTCCGCTGGCGCCCTCAGCCGCGGATATTGAGGGCGATGGCGCGGTAGACGTGCTGGTGGTTGACGGCGATGGGCGCGTCTTCGCGATTGACGCCATCGGCGCTCGGGCGGTGACGGCGGGGGGCGCTCCCCTGCAGGTGGCCGCTCCGGCACGAGCATGGGCGGGCGACTTCGATGGCGACGCCCGCGCGGACATCATCCTCGGCAGCGGCGACGGGCACATCGTGATCTGTCGTGGAAGCGCGAACGGCTTCGGCGCACCGGAGACGCTGCTTGCGGCCTCCGCAGCCGATGGTCTCGAGGCCGCGCCGTGGGCGACCGACTGGACCGGCGACGGCAGGCTCGACCTGCTGGTTGGCTGGCGCGGCGGGCTGATCTCGCTCTACGAGCAGCGCGACGGCGCGCTTCACCCCGCAGGGCGATTGCAGCAGAGGCGCGCTCCGGTTGATGTCGGACGGGCCGCGGCAGCCACCGCCGGTGACTGGGACGGCGATGGGTTGACCGACATCGTGGTGGGCGGCGAGGATGGCACCGTCTGGCTGCTCAAGCGACTGCCCGGTGAGGAGATACTCTTTGAGCGCGCGCAGCAGGTGGTGGCGGGCGACGCGCCTGTGCTTGCGGACGGGGCGGGCGATCTGCGCTACGCCGTCCCGGCCCTTGTTGACTGGGATGGCGACGGACAGCTCGACCTGCTGGTCGGCGGCTCCAGCGGCCGCGTGCTGCTGTGGATGAACAGGGGCGGACTGCGCGCGATGGGGCCGATCAGAGTGGGAGGGGCGGACTTGCGGGTGATCGGGATCGCCTTCCCCGCGCCCGTGGACTACAACGCTGATGGCGACATGGACCTGTTTGTAGGTGGACGGCCGATGCCCGACCGCCGCATTGAGCCGGGGGTGCTGTTGCCGGAGATCCCCGCGGGCTGCGCGTACTTTGAGAACACCGCCGACCGCCCGGGCACGATGCCGGTGTTCTCCAAGGGCGTCCCGATCGCGACCACCCTCGTGACGCGCGAGAGCGGTCTGCGGCGAGATGCCGGCTTCCTCGGCGCATACGCGGTATGGCCGGTGCAGTGGCGAGGCGGCGCGACGCGCGATTTTGTGGCGGTGACGCAGAGGGGCGCCTTCCTCTTCGCAAACACGGCACGACGCGGGGCGTATGCGTCTCTGGAGGCCGAGTGTGAAGACCGAGCGCTGCCGCCGGCGCTGCTCCCGCCGCTGTATTCGGTGACGCCGTCGCGGCTGAACGATGAGATCGGCCTGCTGGCCGCCGATGCCGCTTACGGCTTCGTGACGTGGTATCCACTGAGCGCGCTGCGCGGATGAGAGGACGCTGCGAGTGACGATCTGGGAGTGCGAGCTGAACTGGCCGGATGCTGCAGGCGGCTTCGTGGGCCGCTCAACGCGCGACTGCCGCGATGAGAAGATTATCGCCGCGCTCGCCACCATGTCCGGCGAACGTGTGCTGGTGCAGGCGCAGCAGGTACATGGCGGGGATATCGCGATCGTCGGAACTGACGCGGTCCGCGACGGCGACGAGGTGACGCTGCCTGCCGTGGATGGACTGGTGACGGATCTGCCGGACGTGGCGCTGGCGATCTACGTGGCGGACTGTCTCGCGATCTTTGCCGCTTACGATGAGGGGCGGGCGGTTGGCCTCGCGCACGCGGGATGGCGCGGGCTGTTGGCCGACATGCCCGGCAATCTCGTGCGGACCATGCTGGACGCCTTCGGCGGGCGGGCGGATCAGCTTCGTATTGCGCTGAGTCCGTGCATCCGCGGCTGCTGCTTTGAGGTGGGGGAGGAGGTGGCGCGGCACTTCGATCACATACCGGGCGCGGTGGATCGGTCGCGTGAGAAGCCGCATGTGGACATGATCGCGGTGGCGAAGGCGCAGCTTGAGGCCGCCGGTGTGTCGCCCGAGCGCATCGAGGGGATGGATGGCTGCACGCGCTGTGATCCGGAGCGCTTCGCGTCATACCGCTGGGACCCGGAGCGCTGCGGGCGGAACGTGGCGCTGATTGGGCGGGGCTAGGTACCGGGCGTTCTGGTCCATGGGTCGTACTCGCAAATCGCGACCGCCGGGACAGACGGCGGGCCGGTCAGCGACCGGCCTCCAACGACCACGGCAACAACCGGGAGGGATCGAGGGGGGTGAGGCCCGGCGCGGGCCGTCCTCCGCTTACTCCGCCGGCGCCTCCACCGATGTGAACCCCACCACCGGCTCTCCCGCCTCGTCGGCGCGCAGCGTCAGGTGCCGCCGCCATGCCTCGTCGGCCGCGGGGAAGTCGAGCCGGTAGTGCGCGCCCCGACTCTCGGTGCGCGTCAGGGCAGCCTCCAACGCCAGCCGCGCGATGGTGACCATGTTCGCCGCCTCGGCCTCTTCGCGAGAGGCGGCAGGGACGGTGGCGATGCCCCGCGCCCATGTTGCCACCTGCTCGCGCGCCTCGCGCAGGTCCTCCTCGTTTCGCTCCATCCCCGCGCACTGCTGCATCAGTCGCTGCAACTCCGGGCGAATGGCCGGAGCCCCCACCCGCACGGGCGGTGGCGCGAGTTCAGCCGCCACGCCGAGTTCCTCGTACGACAGCCTCGGCAGCGTCGGGGCGAGCTGAGCGGCGCGCACGCCGAAGACCAGTCCCTCGAGGATCGAGTTCGACGCCAGCCGATTCGCCCCGTGCAGGCCGATGCAGGCACACTCGCCGATTGCAAGCAGGCCGGGAAGGTCGGTGCGGCACTGCAGGTCACTCGCGATGCCCGCCATGGCGTAGTGCGCTGCGGGCGCAACGGGAATGCGCTCGCTGTAGATATCAAAGCCGCGTCGGCGCAGTTCGCCGACGATGCCGGGGAAGCGCGAGAGGAAGCGCTCGAGCGGGATCGAGGAGAAATCGAGTTCGACGAAGTCCCGCCCATCGCTGCGCATCTCGGCGAAGACGGCTCGGGCCACAACGTCGCGGGGTGCGAGGTCGCCCAGCGGGTGGTGGCTGGGCATGAAGCGATCGCCCGCGCCGTTGCGCAGCACCGCGCCCTCTCCACGCACCGCCTCTGAGATCAGGAACTTCGGCGAGCCCTCGTGGTAGAGTGCCGTCGGGTGGAACTGGATGAACTCCATGTCCATCAGGCGGCATCCGGCGCGCCAGGCCGCCGCCATGCCGTCCCCGGTGGTGACGAGGGGATTGGTGGTGACGGCGTAGATCTGGCCGAGGCCGCCGGAGGCGAGGATGATCGCGGAGGAAACGAAGCGCACCCGCTCCTCCTCGCCATGGACCATGGCATCGCAGCCGACACAGCGCCCCTCCACGACCAGCAGGTCGGTCATCCAGGTATGTTCGAAGACGGTGATGGATGGATGCACCTGCGCCCGGCGGGAGAGCGAGCGGACCACCTCATGCCCGGTCTCGTCACCCGATGCGTGCAGGATCCTGCGCCGTCCATGCGCCGCCTCGCGCCCGCGGACGAGTTCACCGCCCTCGCGGTCGAAGCGCATCCCAAGCCGCATGAGCTCTTCCACCGCCCCGGGGCCCTCGCGCGTGAGAATCTCCACCGCTTCGGGTGAGCAGAGCCCCGCCCCTGCCTCGAGCGTGTCGCGGGCATGGTCCTCGGGCGAGTCCTCTTCGCCCAGCGCCACGGCGATCCCGCCCTGCGCGTACTCGGTGTTAGACTCGGTCAGCGCGTCCTTGGTGATGACGGCGACTCTGCCGCGTTCGGCGAGGTGCAGCGCGGCGAAGAGCCCGGCCACGCCTGAGCCGATCACAATGAAGTCGAACTGGTGGATATTCGGTCGAGGGATGCGTGGAGTAATCATAGCGTGGTATCGCCTACAGCGTGCCCTCCATCAGTCGTTCGCAGAGAAGAAGTGTCCGCGTGGCATCGGCGAAACTCGGTTGTGGCTGCACACCATCTCGTATCGATTCAAGGAAGTGAACGCTCTCATCGCGGAAGCCGTAGGTTACACGCTCATCGTCGGTGCCCGCAAGTTCGGGGCCGGTGATGACGATCGGCTCCCTCTGCCCGTCGATCCAGATATCCGCCCGGTGTGGCGCTCGTATGACGCAGAGGACGCCGTTGGCATGCACTTCGACCCGCTCGTAGCGTGTTCCTGACGCTCGATTGGCGCTCAGGATGCCGATCGCGTCGCCCTCACAGGTCATCAGTGCGTTGAATACATTGTCCTCGTCGGCCCATGCGCGCCTGACAGTCGCGAAAACGTCCAGCGGGTCGCCCAGCCACCAGCGCGTGGCATCCACGGCATGCACTATGTCATAGGCCATCATTGACAGGTGCTCGTAGGGGACACGCTCGGCCGCAGTCTTGTGATACTCCACGATCACCTGTGTCGGCCCGCCGCGTTCCTCGATGATCGTCATGCACTGGCGATTCACCGGGGCGAAGCGGCGGTTGAAGCCGACCATGGTCAGGCACCCGTTCGCCTCGGCGGCTTCGGCCATCTGCCGCGCCTCATCGCTGGTAGCGCCGAGCGGCTTCTCCGTGAAGACGTGCTTGCCCGCCTCGAGGCAGGGCAGGACGATCGGGAGCAGCACGGTCGGAGGGGCGATGCAGTAGACGGCATCAAGCTCGACCTGCGCGAGCATCTCGTGGAGGTCGGTGAAGCGAGCTTCGATCCCCCACCGTTCCGCGGTAAGGGCAAGCTTCTCGCTGTCGAGGTCGCAGACAGCGGTGATCTCCGCGAGGTGGCTCAGTTCGGCCACGCTCGGGTAATGCGACTGGTTGGCACGCGCCCCGCCACCTATGAACCCAACGCGAAGTCTGGACAAAGTCACGCACCTCCTCGCACGCTACCTTAGCTGATGCGTGGAAGGAGTGCAAGAGGCGGATGGGGCCGTCTTTCACGGAGCCACGATCGGCCAGGCGAAGAGTATCAGCGCCAGCAGCAGGCCGAGGATCGCCCCGAGAGTGACCTCGGAGAGCTTGTGGATGTTCGCCTGCAGCCTGCTTTGCGCCAGCAGCAGCGCCAGTGCCAGTGCCAGTGCCGAGACCGCCGGGCTGCGGGTGACGAAGGCGATGGAGGCGGCGATCAGAAAGCCGAGGGCGGCGTGACCGGAGACCATTCCGCCGGTGAGGAAGGAGCGCCAGCCGGTCGCACGCTTAACCCAGACGATGATCACCGCCAGCAGCAGCATGCCCACCAACACCACCTGCAGCGGGCCCAGATGGGGGCGATCAGGAAGCTGTGGCGGCAATTGGAAGATATTGAGGAACGCCTCGCTGGTGGCGAAGACCATCACGCCGACGAGCAATGCGTAGATCGAGCACAGCAGCACCCCTGCAGCCGCGACATCCTTGACGATACGGGCGCGCTCGGAGTAATGCTGCACCTCAAGGTCAATGAGCGCCTCGATAGCGGTGTTGAAGATCTCAGCCGCGAGCACGGAGATCATGGCCGTCAGTAGTATCAGCATCTCCAGGTGGTTGACGCCGAGGCCCCATGCGGCCAGCAGCACGAGCACAACCGCTATGGACTGGATGCGCATGTTGTGCTGCGTGTTGAAGACGTAGTAGAGACCCTCGAAGGCGTGGTGGAAGCTGTCGATAGTCGAGCGGCGCTTCCACGGCTTGTCGTCGGTCTCGTCGGTCGGGGCTTCGTCGGGCTGGTCAGGCTTGTGGAAATCGTCCATCATTCTTCGATTCTCCCGGCCAGTCTTATGAGCACCTGTTCCTGCAACTGCTCCATCTTCGCCCGCGCGGCATCGTCATAGTCTTCGTAGCCAAGGACGTGCAGCACACCATGTGCGACCAGCAGGCACAATTCCGTGTTCAGCGAATGCCCGTACTCCTGCGCCTGGCGCGCCGCCGTATCGGCGCTGACGATCACCTCTCCTGACCGCTGCCCGGGCTCATCTTCAGCTTCGAACGCGATCACATCGGTCGTCGCGTCGGTGCCCCTGTAGGACCGGTTGATCTGCCGGATGCGCGGATCATCCACGATCACGATGCTCACCGCATCGAGAACGCCGCCGCCAATGCGAAACGCCTCCTCCGCGGCTTCTTGCAGGAGGGGGCGGTCCACCGGAAGCGTCTGCAGGTCCCTTATCTCGACCTCCATGGGCTAATGCACCTGAGCGCTGCGCTCGATCTGCTGGATCGAGGACTCAAGCTCCTGCACTTCCTCCTCCTGCTCGGGATACTTCAGCCGCTGGTGGAACATCCCGTGCAGCGTATTGACGAAACTCTCGCGGATCTCGCGGAGATCATCGAAGGTCAGTGGCGACTCGTCGAGCTGACCGTCACTCATCTTTGAGCGAATGATGCGGTCAACTAACTCCTCGATCTGGTCGTGCGACGGGCCGACCAGCGTGCGTGCGGCCGCCTCGACCGAGTCGGCGAGCATCACGAGCGCGGCCTCACGTGTCTGCGGCTTCGGCCCGGGGTAGCGGTAGTCCGCCTCATTGACATTCGCCTCCCCCTCCTGCTGCAATGCCAGGTGGTAGGGATAGCTCGCCAGTGAGGTGCCGTGGTGCTGGCGGATGACATCAGCCACCTGTCGGGGCAGCCCGATCTCTCGCGCCAGCTCGTCGCCATCCCGCGCATGGGCCATCAGAGTAAGCGCGGACAGATGTGGCTTGAGCTTCTCGTGCGGGTTCTCGTCGCCGAACTGGTTCTCAATGAAGAAGTAAGGGCGCTTGAGTTTGCCGATGTCGTGGTACATCGCGGCGGTACGGACCAGCAGCGGATTCGCGCCGATCTCCTCTGCCGCGGGTTCGGCGAGATTCGCGACCATCACTGACGATTGGTAGGAGCCCGGCGCCTCGGTCAGCAGCCGGTGGAGGACAGGCTCGTTCGGGTTAGCCAGCTCGAGCAGCCGCAGGTCAGTAACGACGCCCACCACCCGCTCGAGCGCCATCACCGCGACCACCGCCACGCTCGCGGAGATAAGGCCCGCCAGCACTGACGCAACCAACTGGTTGAGTGCGAGGCTGAGGCCGAAGACTTCACTGGTGATGAGGAAGAGCAGCGCGTTGGCGACGCCCACCAGCCCTGCCGCGCGGGCCACCGTGAGGCTCCTGCCGCCGGTGGAGGACACGATGTAGGCGGCGAATGCGCTGCAGAGAATGGTGGCGATGACCAGCCGCGCATCGCTTCCGGTGGCCACGAGGCCGGCCATCAGGCCGACGGCGGCCGAGAACACGATGGCAATGCGTGTGCCGAGCAGCAGTGATATGGTCATGGCAAGGGCGGTGGCGATACCTAGGGTGATCGCGCCGTAGACCGACCACTGCAGTGCGATGCGGAAGCTCGCAGCGGCTATGACCATCAACGCGGCGATCAGCGCCACCTGCCGATGATCGCGCCACACTTCGGCCGCGAAGGTGGCGACGTAGGCGCCAAAGCTGATGACGATCATGCTCAGCAGCAGCAGCAGCGACAGCGCCTGGGTGTAGTCAACGGTCGGAGCCATCAGGCCCAGCGCCTTGAGCATGTCTATGTGCCGCTGGTTGATCGTCTCGCCCGCGGCCATCACGATGTCGCCGGACTGGATCTGCTGGCGCACCGGCTCCACGGCAGCGGCGGCGGCGTTTCGCTGCGCGCTCGTGCGCTGCTCATCGTAGCGCAGATTCGGGCGCAGGGACTTGGCGGCGATGTCCGCAACCATCGCCTGATACTGAGGCGTCAGAGAGAGGTTCGATGCACCCTCGCGCACCTTCTCCCTGGCATCCGTGAGATCCTGAGTGTTATCGCGGATCGTCGCCTGCATCTGCTGCAAGGCGAGGGTGGTCGCGTCGGTCTGCAGGCGCTCGAGCGTGTTGAAGCTGGTCGCGACAAGCAGTTGCAGCGTTTGCTCCTCCAGAGCGACCTCGACGCGCCCACGCAGGGCACCGACCATCTCGTCGAGGTCCGGCCTGGGAGGGGCCTCTGTGCCCTCATCGGTGGCGGCCGCCAGGAACTCAGTGCGCACCTCGGTCGCCGCGGCGAAGATATCGCTGATTGTCTGCGCGACGAGATCGCCTGCCTCCGGGACGGCTGCGTACTGATCGGGCACCGACTCGCGGGCGCGCTGGCGCCGCTCCTCGGTGGCCTGAGTATCGGTGTAGCTTATCGATCGGGAGGCGATGATGGTGCGCGTGGCAACGCTCCCGGGCTCAACAGAGATCTTCTCCGGGAGCAATCGGACGCTGAGAGCGACAAACAGCAGTAGAGACGTACCCACGGCCATTGCAGCGCGGGTAAGGGTGAATGAGCTGAGCGTCAATCCGAGCAGCCTGTACTGCCCGGCGCCTCTTTTTGTGGCGGGTCTGCTACTGCGCATCCCGGTTATCGTCCGCCCGGCCTGCTTCCTCTGTCTGCTCTGCCCGATCGTACGCCAGCACGATGCGCTGCACCAGGTCGTGCCGCACGATGTCATGCTGGGTCAGACGTGAGACCTTGACCCCCGGAACGCCTCCGAGCACCCCCAGTGCGTGGCGCAGCCCGGTCTGCTGGCCCTTCGGCAGGTCGCTCTGGGTGATGTCGCCGGTGATCGCCATGCGCGAACCAAAGCCCATGCGCGTCAGGAACATCTTCATCTGCGACGGCGAGCAGTTCTGCGCCTCATCAAGGACCATGAACGCGTCGTTGATAGTCCGGCCTCGCATGTACGCGAGCGGGACCACCTCGATGGTGCCGTGCTCGGTCAACCGGCGGGTGCGGTCCATCCCGATGATGTCATGCAGCGCATCATACAGTGGCCGCAAATATGGATCCACCTTATCCAGCATATCGCCGGGAAGGAAGCCCAGCGATTCTCCCGCCTCCACAATCGGGCGGGATAAAACGAGCCGCGTGACTTCTCCGGCCTTCAGAGCGGCAGCGGCGGCAGCCATCGCCAGGAACGTCTTGCCGGTCCCGGCAGGCCCGACGCAGAAGGTCAGGTCGCTCTCGCGCAGAAACGAGACGTACCTGGCCTGGGCGGTGGTCTTGGGTCGGATCGGCTGGCCGCGGTGGGTGACGATGACTGCTTCGGATATGAGCGCCTCGGCGGCGTCATCGCAGGCATCGGCGGTGGGCCTGAGCGCACAACTTATGTCATGTTGAGTTGGGACATTCCCGCCGCGAATCGCCTCCAGGCAACGATCGAGAAGCTGCGCCGCGGTTTCCGCCCGTGTCTGATCTCCGTATATCTGCAGACGGTCATCTCGTGCAACGATGACTACGTCGAGTTCATCTTCGATGATCCGCAGGTTGGCATCGCGTTCCCCAACCAGCGAACTAAGCTCCGAGCCGGCGACTTCAACTGTCGTCGCGGGCTTCCGTGTTGTCTGTTCGGACGTGGTGACTCATCCTCCTTATAGAGATGGGTAGTCCAGAGCAGTCCCATCCCTCTGTCGCCATCCACTCTGACGTGTACCGAACGATCAGATGTTCGGCAGTTCCTCACCCGAAAGTATATATCAGCGGCGTTGGGCAAGTCAACGAAACGGAGGAGGCGCGGCGGGGGTGTCAGGTCATCGCATGAACGCTTTCACGACCTTCAGCGCCCCCTGATTCCACGCCACGCGGTGCGTGATCCCGGTGCCTGCGCCAAGCTCGTGCTTGTGGTCGAGGTACCACTGGTAGGAGCGGATCAGCGCATCCGCGTTGGAGTAACGCGCCGACCAGCCCAGCGTCTGCGTGATCTTTTCCGTAGAGACGTAGCTGTCGGTGTCGGCGGTGCCATAGACCCACTTGTACAGTGGCGAGAGGTGCAGCGCCTCCAGCAGCGCCAGAGCGGGCTTCACCAGCCACGCGGGCGTGCCCATCACGCGCGCTCCGCTGCGGGCGTACTCGCACAGCGCCCCCACGTCCTCGCGGACCGTGCAGAACTGCTCCGCGCCGACATTGAAGGTGTCATTGCACAGCTTCGGGTCGCCTGTCGCGCTGAGCCAGATTGCCTCACAGAGGTCATCCACCTCGAGGAGCTGGTAGCGGTTCGAGCCGTTGCCGATGACGGGGATCTTGCAGCCGCTCTCCACCCAGTCGTAGAGGATTTGAAAGACGCCGAGCCTCGCGGTGCCGATGAAGGTCTTCGGGCGCAGGATCGAGACCGTCATGTCGCCATCCATGAACTCGTGGCAGACCTCTTCAGCCTCGACTTTACTGATCCCGTATGGCCCCACGCCGACCATCGGGTGATCCTCATGGAGCGGATGGACATCGGGGACACCGTAGACTGCCGTGGACGAGATGTAGACCACGCGCGGTATGCCGAGCTCCCGGCAGAGGGACATGACGTTGCGCGTGCCGTGTACGTTGGTGGAGTAGATATCGTCGGGCTTCCACAGCGGCAGAGCGGCGGCGGCGTGGATGAGGCACTCCACCTCGCGCCCGGCCAGCAATTCACGCAGGCCGTCAGCGTCGCGGATATCGCCCGTGAGGAACTCCGTTCCCTCCGGGTAGTCGGACTCGATGTAGTCGGCGATATCAATCAGCGCGAAACGCGAGGGCTCCTGCGCCAGCGCATCAGCCTTGTCGCTGAAGTAGTTGGCAACATGATAGCCGAGAAAGCCGGCGCCGCCGGTGAGAGCGATCATGACGTGAGGTCCTTTCGTGCGAGAGCTTCCGCAGAGCGGGTCGGGGGACTCTTCGGCCCGGCACGATCAGTTCCCTTCAATCCTTCAACGGACGACTGCGGCTTCGTGGGAGGTAACGCCGCTGCCGCGCAGGAAGGTCACGACGCCTCGGTAGCGAAACATCATGGGCCGAGCCAATATCATCCCTCAACGGGAGCGCCATGAAGGCCATCATCCTCTGCGCGGGACATGGCACGCGCCTACGCCCGCTGACCAACTACATCTCAAAGGCGATGGTGCCGGTCGCGGGCATGCCGATCCTCGAGCGGATAGTACTGCGGCTCGTCGAGCAGGGCTTTACGGAGCAGATCATCGCACTCTCGCACTTCGCGGAGCAGGTGCGGCACTACTTCGGCGACGGCTCGCGCTTTGGCGCAGCGATAGATTATGCCGTGAATACCGCACCATCAGGCACCGCGGGTGAGATCCATAGCCTCCGGGGGATGCTCGCCGATGAAGAGCATTTTCTCGTGCATTACGGTGACATCCTGACCGACCTGAGCGTCCGCGCTATGGCCGACGAGCACTTACGCCATGAGCCTGCGGTGACAATCGGGCTCGTGACGGGGGTGGAGTTTCATGCCGGCGTCGCGACGCTGGAGGAGGACGGCCGCGTCAGCAGCTTCATCGAGAAGCCGCGGCTGGAGCTGCCGGCGAACGCGGCGGTCTTCATCCTCAGCCGCCGCACGCTGGACCTGTGCGCTCCCGGCAGGGACTTCTCAGGGGACATCTTTCCGGAACTGATCGCCGCGGGCGAACCGGTCCGCGGCTTCCTCGATAGTGACGCATACTGGCTCGATGTGGGCCGGCTGTCTGATCTCGACAAAGCCAACGAGTTCTTCGGAGGGTCATGATGAGCGCACAGGTACGCAATGAACTGCAGAAGACGGGCGCGGATAGCGCGCTTACCGCCGGCCTGAAGGCCAAAGCGCTGGAGCTTGGAGCCGACCTCGTCGGGGTGGGGCCCTGTGAGCGTTGGGAGGGTGCGCCGATACAGATGCACCCCTCCGGCCACTGGCCCGATTCAACGCACGTGGTCGTGGTGGCGATACATCATCCGGACGCCTGCGTGGAGCTTGGCGGCATCCCCGATGCGCACCACATGGGCCCCTACGGCGTGCAGGGGCGCATGAACGAGCGGCTGGAGTACATCCAGTTCCACCTCGCGCGCTGGCTGGAGAAGCAGGGGCATAACGCGATGCCGATCCCGGCCACGAACATCTGGCGCTACCGGCCCTACGGCGAGATCGAGCGCCCCTTCGGCCCGGACCTGTCCGACATCCATGCCGCGGCCTGCGTAGGCCTCGGAGAGATCGGCTATCACGGCCTGCTGATGACACCGGAGTTCGGCACCTGGCAGCGCTTCTGTTGCATGATCACCGACGCCCCGCTGGTCGCCGACCCGATGTACGACGGCCCTGAGCTTTGCGACCGCTGCGGGCGCTGCATCGTGATGTGCGACAGGCAATGCGGCGGCGCCCTGGCACATGAGGTGACCGGCGAAGTCGTCCTCAACATCGCCGGCAAAGAGTTCCGCTACGCGGAAAAGAACCTGTGGCGTTGCGCGTGGAGCGAGCACTTCGGGCTGGATGCCTTCCTCGACATCCCGGATGTAGTCACCGAAGAGGTCATCCTCGAGCAGCTTGCCATCCACGGCCGCCGCGGGGGCACTGAGGGCCCGTGCCTGAAGTACTGCCGCCCGCCGCACTTGCGCGGGCGGTATCTGCACCGCGAGATCCCGGCCGACACTCCGCCAGATCGCGCCCTCACCGAGCGGGTATGCAAGCTGGCCGGTGAGCGTGGCATGGCCGTGGTGGGCTGCGTGCCGGTGTCCAAGTGGGCTGAGGGCGAGCCGGGCGATCCGCGTGAACAGCTTCCCGGGTGCAACTCGGTGATTGTCTTCGGCATGGACTGGCCGGAGGATTCGGAGGTATCCGGCTGCGGCCCGCTCGGGGAGGCATGCGAGGCCACGCGCTGGGGCACGGGGCTGCAGCTTGATCACCTCGAGCTTGATATGACTCGCGAACTGGAGCGCTGCGACTACTACTCCGTCTGCTGCACGACCATACAGGCGCAGGACGCCGCCGAGAAGGCCGGTTTGCTCAAGCGCGCTAATGGCGAACTCTTCAGCGAGCGGTACGGTCATCGGCTGGCATGGAAGGTAGTGCTGACGCAGGCGCCACTTGCAGCGAGCGGGCGCGATCTGGTGCTGGACGGCGCGCAGACCGCGCCTACGGTCGAGGAGCTTGAGGCGATCGTCAGCGAGGATGGCGCCGACCTGATCGGCGTTGCATCGGCGGATGATCTCGCTGAGGTCGCCGGCCAACTGCGCCAGTTCATTGATGAAGATGCGCTGAAAATCAACGTCCTCACCAAGGGCCCGATCCACGGCGCCCCGGAGGCGGAGATCGCCAACCGTGAGGGAGCGCGCGTCTTCAGCCCCGATGACTGGGTCGAGGGCGCGAAGTCGGTGATCGTGCTCGGCATGGCTATCCCGGCGAAGACGCTCGATCGCGCAGGCGAGTCGCCCGCCGACGCCATCGGCCCGTGGTCCTTCGCGAACTACCAGGTGACGCGCGACATCTGCATAGATGCGGTCAACATCGCGCGCGAGCTTGAGCATCGCGGCTACCGGGCAGCGGTGACCTTCGACGTGACGGGCGTAGGCGGGAAAACCGAAAACCCGCGCTTCGACACCCCGGACATCTTCTCCGGGCGCTTTGAGGCGGCGGCGGCGGGTCTCGCCACGATCGGCCGCGGCGGCTTCAGCATCACTCCCGAGCACGGCGTGCGAGTGCGCTGGGTCTGTGTCGTCACCGACGCGGAGATCGAGCCGACGGAGGCGGAAATGGCTTTCGAGCCGTGTGAGGGCTGCGCGGCCCCGTGCATCCCGGCCTGTCCGGTCTGTGCGCTTTCGGAGGGCGACGAGGAATGCGCGGGCGATAGCTGCTGGGCAGCACGCGACCTGCTGCGCTGCGACTGGGCGAAGCGGTATGCGCTGGTGGGCGACGAGGGCATCAAGTGGATGGGCTCGACCACCGACGTCCCGCCGCCCGATGGCGAGATCACCGCGGAGGCAATCGCTGAGGCGGTAGAGAAGCGCGATCCCGTTCAGCGCCACCTCGACTGCATCCTCGAGCCCTGCCTGAAGGCGTGTCACGTGGTGCTGCGGGAGCGGGGGATCGAGTAGGCCCCGAGGGCGGCCTCTCTCCCTTCGGGGCGAAGCGCGCGTGATGTTGGCGCTGGCTACCGACAGCCTGCGGACTGTCATGTGCGACGGGCGCCCTCGCCCGTCGGCCGTTTCGCCGGCCGCATCGTGAGATACGACGAGCGAGGGCGCCCGTCGCACATGATCGGTGAAACAGGCGCGGGTCCGTCAGCGACCGCCCGTCCAACGGAATGGCGACTCCGCGCGCAAGGGCGTCGGGAGGCCCCTATGCCCATCAACCTGAGCGTCCCCGGCCGCATCTGTCTGTTCGGGGACAAGATAGATATCGCGCACAAGCCGGTCATCGCCGCGGCGGTGGATATCTTCATGCATATCTCCGCCTCCGCGATGGATGACCCGGATGCCGCCGTGTACAGCCGCGATCTCAACGTGACGGAGCGCTTCACCATCGGTGAACAGCCCGAAACGTGCGGCGCGCTCAAGTATGTGCAGGCGGCGGCATGGCTGCTGCGCGAGAGGCTCCCGGCGGGCTTCTGCATGGAGGTGCAAAGCGACATCCCCATCGGCGCGGGCCTCAGCACCTCCGCCGCGCTCACCGTCGGCGCGATCATGGCCCTCGATGAGCTCTTCGGCCTCGGCATGCGCCGCGACGAGATCGCCGAGACCGCCTACATTGCCGAGCACGATGTCTGCGGCGTCTCATGCGGGCGGATGGATCAGTACGCGATCGCCTTCGGCGGCGTCACATTCATCAGCACCGGCGAACCGGCATCTGCCGAGGTGCTTGACATTGATGAGCTTCCGGTGGTAGTGGGGGACACATCCGAGCCCGGCAGGCGGATGAGATTCTCGCCAGCGTGCGCCGGAGACTTGAGAATGATGACCCCGTGGTACTTGACGCGTTCGACAAGTTGCATCAATATACGCTGGATGGGCGGGAGGCGCTGGTGGGGAGAGACGCCGCCCGCGTTGGCGAACTGATGACTCTGAGCCAGGTGCAGGAGAACCGCATCGGGGCATCCACCCCGAAGATCGAGCGACTTTGCGCCGCTGCGATCGAAGCGGGCGCTTTCGGCGCCAAGCAGATGGGCGCCGGTGGCGGCGGGAGCATCGTCGCATACTGCCCTGGCCGACAGAACGAAGTCGCAGCGGCGATCCGAGCCGCTGGCGGCGCACCGTATATGTGCGACGTGTTCAGGTGGTAGCAGCAACAGCTTTGCGGGTGACGGCGGAGGGCGTG
>LSQX01311668.1_pt1 | contig 15993 bp, 12 predicted proteins | sample 654561 | NCBI WGS metagenome assembly LSQX01 (sample SAMN04489861, study PRJNA283612) | anaerobic digester metagenome | isolation source: 4 biogas reactors fed with cattle manure at either 37C or 55C with and... | place: Denmark: Kongens Lyngby | collected 2014 | reverse complement strand
GCAGTCCTCATCCTTGCGTATCGCTATTTAAGCCGATTGTTTTTTCAGACAACAAAACGACCGCGGGGTTTGATGATGTTGATTTTTCTATCGAATATTGCAACAACGCAACAGCTCTGGCAAGAGCCTTGGTGAAGAATTACCCCCTATTTTTAAGCGAAATCAAACCCATAAGGGATAAATACGAATCCGACTTTGAACAGATCATCTGCCGCGGCATCGAAAAGAAAGACTTGGCACAACTTATTTCAGAAAGCGAAAAGTGTTTTGAGGCGGAAAAGGAATACATGGATCGAATAAATGATATGGGGCTGTCATGGTAGATTTGTTCGATCAGGTATAGACGAGGAAGAAGTCTCCGGGAAATTGTCCGGCAAATAAAGGTTTGGGAGGTACCGGAAAATCATNNACGTAAGGTCATTGACATTCGTGCCGGTCGGCCCCGTTATGAGCAACCCGCCGACGGCCTTAAGCGCCGTGTAGCTGTCATTTCTCTTTAAAACATCGGTAACGTCGAACTTGGCATGTGCGAGTTTTTCCAGTGTCGTACTGTCGACGATTCCGCCTGCGGCGTCGGTCGGTCCATCTGTTCCGTCCGATCCGACGGAGAAAACGAGACTCCCGGGAACGTTCGCGAGGTAGGGAACGGAAGCGAGAGCGATCTCCTGATTTCTGCCGCCTATGCCGTCGCCTCGTACGGTAACGACCGTTTCGCCGCCTAGAATAATGGCGAGCTTGCGGCGCTTTTCTCTCCCCTTTTTCTCCGCTAACGCACCCAAGAATTGACCGAGTTCTCTAGCTTCACAGTCGACTTTGTCGCTCAACACAATTGTTTCGTAGCCGCGCGCTTTCGCCTCACCCTCAGCTTTATCGATTAGTCCTCGCACGGAGCCAACGATCTCGGTCGTTACATTGGGCAAGTTTTGCGGCATCCGTTTGTCGAGCAGTGCGATAGCCTGTTCAGAGAGTTCGATCCCGTAATCCACGACAATACGTTTCGCTTCTTCGCTCGTCGAATGATCAGGGTACGCCGGACCCGAGGCAATCATGTCGAGACGATCTCCGAGAACGTCGGAAAGTACGATGGAGAAGATGTGAGCAGGTTTTACGCGTTCGGCGAATTGACCGCCCTTGACGTTCGAGAAGCGTTTTCGGAGTGTGTTCATGCTGACAATGTCGGCGCCGGACGTAAGCAACCGACGGTTTATTTCCTGCAGTTCGGAAAGACTCAAGTCGCTATGTTCAAAGAGTGCGGATCCGCCGCCGGAGATCAAAAAAATGAGGCGGTCATCTGCCGTCAATCGGTCGGCAAGTTCGAGAGCTTTCCGTGTCGCTTTGAGCGAGTTTTCATCGGGGATCGGGTGCCCCGCCTCGTGCGAGGTAATGTTTTTCAATTCACCTTGAACGTGACCGTATTTGGTGATGACGATACCTTCGATGATACGGTCACCTAAAATTTCGGCGGCAGCTTCCGCCATGCTATAAGCCGCCTTTCCGATCGCAAGCAGATAGAGCGATTTGCCGTCGTCGGGAAGCGCTGTCAGGGCTTTTCTGACAGCGCTTTGCGGCTTAACGCTCTCCAGCGCCTCGTCGATCATGCCGTGCGCATCGCGATGCAGTTGTTGTAACTTCATGAAAGACATTTGGTCTCCGTTTTTAAGAAACACTCCCGTCCGGGACATTCGTTGCCGTTTTTATCCATTTTAACGGAAAACAGGTCGGCGGTGATTAAAAGATCATTGAGAGAAAACCGCCGTCGTCAATCATTCCAGTCAATGTCACATAATTGTTTCGCACACAGCCCATCACCGCGGCAGAAGAATACTTCGAGGATCTCATCGCTCCGCTGAAAAATTTCACGCATGACAGATGATGACGGATCCTCGATTGTTTTCGTACGCGTTGCGGGGTTACTGCCCAAAAGTCAGGAAAGACGGTAGCGAAATCTCGCTACCTATTCCGGACAGAAAATAGACTCAAAACAAAACAGAATAAACACTCAAAACAAAAGAACACAGTTATCAATACAGGAAGTTGTATCAATAACTGCGTTCTAGGTTGGAGCCTGCGGACAGATTTGAACTCCCGACCTGCCGCTTACAAGGCGGCTGCTCTACCGACTGAGCTACGCAGGCGCATGAGTAATCCTAGCTGAATCTACTCATTCTGTCAATTAATGTTTGATCACATTCGCGTACACGTTCTATTAAGCGTTCGGGTACAGAACAACTTTTTGTTTTAGGCTTTTCGAGCGTCTATTCTCAGTATGCCGTGAAATAGTATATACAAAGTGCAGGCAAGCTCTTCGCCATTTGTTTTAAAGACGGACCGACATAACTGTCGCACTTCTAGAAAAAAGCCTCTGTCGATGAATCGCCAGAGGCCTATTAGCAAATTCTTTGTAAACAAAAGCGTGCTTATCTATTAAACATCAACGCCGCCATCGACGCGAATCAATTGTCCGGTCATAAAGGAGGAGTCATCCGTGCAAAGGAAGAGGGCAACCTTTCCGATTTCGCTTCCGGTACCGGCGCGCTTCAGCGGGCTCACAACCGTCATGTGGTGCATAGCATCTACGCCGCCAACGCTGTCCAACATGGCTGTATCGATCGCTCCCGGCAAAATGGCATTGACGCGAATTTCAGGACCGAGTTCGCGAGCACACGCTTTGGTAAGACCGTTCATGGCGTGTTTAGCGGTACAGTAGGCGACAGGACCCCAACGGGCACTCGTTCCTGCAACAGAACCGGTATTTAGGATAACGCCTTTGCCTTTCGCTTTCATGATTGGAGCAACTTTTTGGCTAAGAATCATTGAGGAGGTTACGTCAACGTTCATGACTTTTTGCCACTCGTCCATTGTGATTTCTTCAATGGTTGACAAGCTAAGCATACCGGCGTTGTTGTAAAGAATATCAACGGTTCCGTAAGCCTCAACCGTTTTGTCAACGATGGCACCCACATTGTCAAGATCACTCATATCAGCGATGACGTACATCGCCTCACCGCCGTCGGCCTTAATTTTATCTACAACTTTTTTGGCGCGCTCTTCGTTTCGACCTACAATAACAACCTTTGCGCCTTCAGCTGCAAAAATATAAGCCGTATCACGGCCCATTCCCGATGTTGCACCCGTAATGATAGCGACTTTCCCAGCTAAACGTCCCATGTTTTTATTCTCCTTTGAATATTATATACATATTTGAAAGGCAGTCCGGTGCCTGCCACATGCATCGTAAGATGAATACAAATGCATGTCAATAGTATAAATTGCATAAAAACCTGTGTTCAAAAAAAATGGAATGGCAGATATCGAATATTTTGCGATAATTAGCAATCAAAATGAATAAAACACGCAAGACGAATAGTCATTTTTTCGTTACAATTATAATTAATATTAAACGCAGCTGTCATGTTCTTTTTTTGTGGTGACTTACCTGTGCAGCAGGAAAACACCATTCATGTCGCGCGAGATTATGTTGCATCGTGTACACATCGCATTGCGGCTGATCGATCCGTTATAAGATTGACGGGAGGTTTCATGGGGCTTTTTGCTGATAAAATTAAGGAAGTTCTTTCTTCGGTGCTTCCGATCACATTATTCGTTATCGTACTTCACTTCATCGCAACACCGCTTTCAGGCGTCATGATCGGTCAATTTTTAATAGGAGCCTTTCTCGTCGTCGTTGGCCTCGCTATTTTTCTTGTTGGTGTTGACCTCGGTGCAACACCTATTGGCGAACATGCGGGCGAGCGACTTGTGCACACAGGCAAAATGTCGTGGTTGATGGCCGGCGGTTTAGGACTCGGTTTTCTTATTTCCATTGCTGAGCCTGATCTTCAGATCTTGGCATCGGAAGTCGCGGAACTCACAGGGGGAGCGATTGGTAAGTTTGCGATGGTTATCGTCGTTTCAGTCGGTGTCGGTCTTCTTGTAATGACCGGATTCTGGCGAATTGTTCGAAGTATAAAACTTCGAACAGTCCTTTGGGTGACGTACTTTATCATATTAATTCTGGCGGTTTTCAACGATCCTGTTTTCCACAATTTTGCCTTCGACGCTTCCGGAGCAACGACAGGCGCTATCACGACACCTTTTATTCTGGCGCTTGCTGCCGGTGTTTCGAAAATTAAGGTCGGCCAAAGTGAAGATGCCCGCGATCAGTTCGGTCTCGTCGGCCTCGCTTCAGCCGGCGCGATTCTTGCAGTTCTTTCTCAAGGCACTCTGGTCAGCGTGCCGACGGGCGCGTCACTTACAGCCGAAGAAGTTTCAACCGTAACAGAGTCGCTCTTTGCTCCTTATCTCGCCTACACACTGCCCACAATGCGCGATGCGTTATTTTGTGTCGCACCCTTGGCAATCGTGTTTGTCATCATGCAGCTCAAAGTGCTCAAACTTCGCCGTCATGACTCGGCTCCCATTTTCTTCGGACTGTTTTGTTGTTGGCTAGGCCTTGCCGTCTTTACCGTCGGCGTCATGGGCGGCTTCATGGAGACTGGGCGCATCATCGGTTCAATGCTGATCGATAAGGGGCAACCTTGGATGACGATTCTTGCAGGTCTTTTCCTCGGTATGTTGACCGTCATCGCTGAACCGGCCGTTCTTGTTCTTACTGAATCAATCGAAAAAGTGACCGATGGCATCATTCCCCGCAAAGTCGTCCTTGCGTTTCTTGCNNTATCTACATCGAGGATCTATTACTCTGGCACATTCTCCTACCCGCCTATATCCTGATCATGATCATGAGTTTTTTTACGCCGGAACTTTATCTCGGCATCGCTTTTGATGCCGGAGGAGTAGCATCCGGCCCTATGACGGCAACGTTCGTTCTTGCTTTTACACAGGGTGCCGCACGAGGTGTCCCTTATGCAGATATGTTGCTTGATGGTTTCGGTGTTATCGCACTTGTCGCGATGGCACCTCTCGTCACGCTCCAGATTCTGGGAATTATTTCGGTAATTCAGAAAAAGAGACAAACATCCGTTCAGAACGTCCTGTCGGAACCTGCGCATGCAGCAGTCACCTCGGCCGATCCCCTCTCCTCAACCCCGACTAATGACCACACCATCGCTGAAGCGCTTGATGAGCCCGCCCCTGCTAGCCCGACCGGCGACTGTGTACCGGCCAAATCGTTTGCTGATTCTGCCCCGGCCAACCCGGCAAGTGACCATGTCCTTGTCGAGTCGCCTAATGATCCTATCCCCGCCGCCAACCCGGCCGATAATCACATTATCGCCAATCCGACTACAGAAGCATAGAGCCAACTCGGGAAGCGACGCCTCCCCTCGAAGAAGAAGGAGACGATGTACAATGACAGACAACACAACGTACCAAGAAAAGGATATCGAAACATCGATACTGAATAAGACAGACGGACAGGCAATTCTTTCCATCATTTCGACACCGAAACGCACCGAGGCAATGGCGCTTTTCGCGCTGGAGCATGGCGCCGATTCCGCTCTTTTCATCAACGCAAGCGGCACGATCACCGGAAGCTTGCTGAACTTACTCGGATTAAGCAGTGTCAAGCGCTTGCTTGCGATCATGCGGGTCAATGCCGAAAAAAGTGATGATCTACTCCGTAAAATCGAGGATCATTTTACACTCAATCGCTCAATGGGAGGCATCGCCTGGATCCAAAAACAGGTAGCCGAAGCGTCTGCACCGCAGACAGAATATTCCATGGTCGTCGCGATCGTCAACGCCGGCGAAGGACGATTTGTCGTCGAACAAGCGCGCCGCAGCCATCCTGTAGGCGCTTCAATTTTGGAAGCAGTAGGCTCTGCCGACCACACTCGCAAGACCTTCAATTTTGAAATTGTTCCGGAAAAAGAGATCGTCCTCATCATCTCGAAAACAGATGAGTGCAACGCTGTTGGAAACACTATTTACGAGGCGCTTCGGACAGAAAAACCGGGGCGAGGCGTCCTGTTTACGGCAGGCATCGATATGGTATCCGGCATCTATCAAGCAAACAAATCCGATGATTCCAATGTGCCTGACAAGCACGGTGATCTCGCAAGAAGAGCGGACACCAATAAATATCTTTTTGTCGACGAGGCAGACGTCTCACGAAGAGAGCTTCCGCTTGTTGCAGAAACGGTACCTGCATCCGCGTCATTTGAAAAGTTGAAACCATCACGGTACGTCGGTCTCATCACTGTCACGGAGCGCGGGCACGCTGCCGACATTGTCGCTTGTGCCGAAGCTGCAGGAGGACACGGCGCGACCATCTTGCACGGACGAGAAACCTGTACTCCTTCAGATCGATGGCTTGACAAACTTACACAATCCACGCGAGACTCTGTCATCATGATTTCTGAGGAGAAAACGGCAGAGGCGATTCTTTCGGCATTGAAAAAAGAAAAATTGGCCACACACCTGCGCACGTTTGTATTTGACGTTCGTGACTTTCGCCTCTTTTCGTACGGTTACTCAAAATAAAGCAGACTGCTTTGAGAGAGACTTACTCCGGCGAAATACCATCACTTATCGGGCACTTGTAAGCTTGACGTGACGGTTACGTCTTGAGTTCCTATTTTTCTGTCATATCGTTTAACGGATCGGGTACGCGTAATATTGGCAGATGGCGTTGGCGATGGCCTGCGCGATGTTTGCGCGACCTTCGTCAGAGGCAAGGATCGCTCGATCAGACTCGTTAGATAGATAGCCTGGCTCAAACACGGCCGATACAAAGTTCGACAGGCGAAGCACGGCAAGATCAGTTTGTTTACCTGATTCCTGTCCGTCTACAGGACGAAGCCTCGGCTCAAGACGTGCGAGATGCGATTTCAGGAGTAACGCCAAATTAGCTCTACCTGCGCTGTCAATTAACGTATAGTTCGGTGGAAGTTTCAGAGCGTCTTGACCTTCCGCGTAACCATTGTTGACATCGGAAACAAAATCGGCCGACATATAGTAGGCTTGCGCACCGGAAATGGACGGATCATCCTCATCAAAGCCAAGCGTAAGATGAATCAAGAGTATATCTGTGTACTGGTGTTCGATGTCATAGAGCACGCGCAGTTGAGGCGGCGTTCCGATCGTACCAAAAAGGCCGCGTCCTCCTGAAGCGTCACTGTTCTCATTGATGCGGATCACATCGCCCATTAGGAGTCGGAGCTGATCGATGGGATCGGGATGGTAACCGGCTTCAATCGCCAGATCACGATACCTTGTCAGCGCGATGTCGGCGGCTTTGGCCACCACCGCAAAATAGGAGCACGATTCATCAGTCGTTCTCGTTTGAACGACCGTCGCTCCGCGTTTGATTAGAATATCCCCCGTTTTTTCCGCTAGATCGAGAAGTATTGTTTTCTCCGTCACTGCATCTGCACCCTTTCCCAAGATAGCGCCAGTATCTTCACCTCCGCGTGCTGCGCTCAGAATCACGGTGATTCCATTGAGTGGTCGGGAATCACCGCTTTGAGCTGCAATAACGTTGAGCTCAGGGTGGTGAAGCTGCGGAATCGAAAGTTCTGCCGGCCAGCGGCGAAGGGATTCGCCTGCATCATCAAGCGCATCGGGATCATTACCCGTTATAGGAAATTCCATCCATTGCTTGATGGCATCTGTACCGGTAGCGTTGAGATTGGGATACTGCGGGTCAGTGTCATCCGGGACGCCGATTTTTTTCGATTCTGAAGAAAGCGTTGTTTCAGGATCGCCCTCGCTCGGATCAATACTCTGAAATCGCGCCGAACCGCCAAAAGGCGAGGGCAAAACGCTCGTTTTTGACAAGATAAGCAATACGCCGCTGACAGCGAGTAAAACTAGTAATACGCGAAGACTGTTTTTTCTTGTCACAAAACCATCCTCTTGTTAGGTGCTAGATCCGATCGTCAGGAGAGCTATCGTTCAAGTCCTCAAGGATTCGCTCTATGACTGCGACCATTTTATCGGCATATCCATCAATACAGCTCTGATCGATGCCTTCCAGCATGACACGCACCAACGGTTCTGTGCCCGAAGCGCGCACTAGAACACGTCCGTCCATCCCGAGTTCACACTCTGTCTCTTTAATCACAGAGAGCAAGTCAGGGTGTTCCATAACGGTTTTTTTATACCCATTTTCGACATGTACATTTCGGATGAGTTGAGGAATCACTTCCATAATATTACATATCTCGCTTAATCCTAACTCGCGGATATTGTGGTCGACAGCCTGAAGAAAATAGAGCAAACTCAATATACCGTCACCTGTCGTCGTGTGATCCAAGAGAATGACGTGACCACTCTGCTCTCCACCCAACGCATAGCCTTCCTCAAGCATACACTGCAACACATATCGGTCACCAACCGCCGTACGGATAAAGTTAATGCCTTCACGCTCCGCCAATCGCTCTAGGCCGAGATTGCTCATCACTGTCGCGACAATGGTGTTGCCTCTTAGTTCGTTCCGGTCTCTAAGATATAGAGACAGAATAGCCAAAATGACGTCTCCATTACAAACTTGGCCTTTCTCATCGACAAGTAGCAAACGATCGGCATCGCCATCAAATGCTACACCGATATTGGCACCCGTCTCGAGGACTCGATCAATGAGACTTTCAAGATGCGTTGATCCGCAATTTCGATTGATATTGCAGCCATCCGGTGAATGATGGATCGCTATAACGTCGGCGCCTAGGGTTTCGAGCAGCTTCGGAGCAAAATGAGAGCTCGAGCCGTTCGCGCAGTCTACCAGCATCTTGACGCCGGAAAGATCTAAGTCTATTCCTTCCAGCAGATGTTCCGTGTATTCTTCGTAAACGCAATCAAGATGTCTTATCCTCCCGACATCTTTGCCAATTGCTCGCTCAGTATTGTCTTGAGCCATTTTGTTCACAAAAGCTTCTATTTCATCTTCTGTTTCATCGGGCAACTTGAAGCCGTCACCGGAAAACAGCTTTATACCGTTGTATTCGAATGTATTGTGTGATGCCGAAATCATGACACCGGCATCCGCCTCATGTATGCGTGTAAGCCATGCGACACCGGGCGTCGTGATGACTCCTGCGAAAAGAACGTCCGCGCCCGCTGAGGTCACTCCCGCCATTAACGCTGCTCCGAGCATATCGCACGATATCCGCGTATCAGTACCAACCACGATCACGGGGCGGTGCTTCGTGTGTTCTGCCAGCACGCAGGCACTCGCAAAACCGAGCGCATACGCCAGCTCCGGGGTAAGGTCACGGTTTGCGACACCACGTACGCCATCCGTACCAAATAACCGATCCATTTAATTCTCCTATTTAGCTTAGTCAACGGCATCCACATATTTGAAATGAAGTGCCGCTGTATTTCAAAAGTTTTTAGAAACCTTTGAATGCTTCTTACTAATATCCATTCTTGTTAGAATTTACTGTCCCATATAATAGATCAAGTAGCGAAATACGGTTTGATCTATTTGTTACTTTCTACTTTCCGGAGGCTCGGGTATCGAGACCTCAATATATCTTTTAGCATATCTTTTTATATATCTCTTAATAATGGATCATTCTTGCTCAAAATCATCACCAGAAGCATCGTACACCATCGAAACCTGCTACGCAAAAAACGGCGCTCTCACCAAAACGTACAACTCTACGCTGGGCAAAATTGCGTGGCGGCCACCCTGTTTTGGTTTTACCGATCACTTTCTTGAATCACGGTGCGGAGTTAACATCGTCGTCTATTACGTAAATATTGACTGTAACCGATGTGGGGTATTGATAATCCGTTTTGACATACCACGGCGTGTCTTTCTTAATATCAATCGGCAGATCCGTTATACCTGCCTCCTCAATGTCCGACAAATCAATGTACGCAACGATAGAATTGGGGTCGATGTCATTCAGAATGCGCTGACGTCCATGCAATGTGACATCAACAGAGGGCACGGGCAAGCTTTGAACTCCAAGGCCACGTGTCTCCAAATCTTCAACTCCCATGTGCGTCAAAGGAATCGATAAGGTCCGCTGTGCGATCGGATTGACAGTAATCTGGACGTAGAGCCAAGAGAAAATGGCAATCAAAACGGAGATGATCGCTAAACCGACACGATGGCGTCGCGAAAGGGTACTTCCAAAATGGCGCGGACGGCGCTTTTTAAAAAATGGGAACCAAAAACGTCGCCTAGAAGGAGATTCGTCGATTGAGGGATCGTGTTCCGTTATGACTTCTTCCTCCTCCTGTTGTTCTAGATCTTCCTTCGCTTCCACTCCTGCATCACCGTGATCGGTGTAGTGACGGTAAATATCATCGACAGACGTCGTCTCGCTTTTCTTTGTACCTTTCCGTCCAAGACGTTTGAACCAAGCGAGTAGAGAAGACTCTTCCGCGGCAGAATCACCGAGTAGCCTCTGAAGCTGTGAACGCAAGACATCTGAGTTTTCCAGCACATGCAATACGCCATCGTAGGCGACGCTGATCGTGCCTCTTTCTTCCGAAACGACGACAGCAATAGCATCGCCGAGTTCACTAGCGCCTACAGCCGCTCGGTGACGGAGACCAAAATCGCGACGCAAATGGTAGACATCGGAAAGCGGCACATGAACGCGCGCTGCAGCTATTCGACCGTCGCGAATTAACACCGCGCCGTCGTGGAGCGGCGAGTTGGCGTAAAAAATCTGTCGCAGAAGCGGTGATGTCACAGCCGCGTCAAGGCGCACTGCGTTTTCCTGATGCTCAAATTCCCCTAGCCGCGTGCTGCGTTCAATGATGATCAACGCGCCAGTCCTTGTTTTCGCCATGTTGTCACAGGCAGATACAATCGACTCTATGAGCCTACTCGTATCAGAAGCGCCGTTAGGCATCATCCAATTCATACGTTGGAAGCGGTTACGCCCAACCGCCTCAAGTGTTCGCCGCAACTCCGGCTGAAAAATAACGATGATCGCAATCGCTAAAATGGAGATCGTTCGACTTAACAAATACCAAACTGTATTCAGTCCGACGACGTTAGCAAAAAACGCTAAAATGAGAATAAGCAAAATTCCGCGCATTAACTGCCAAGCACGAGAATCACGAAGAATCAACAATAAGTAATAAATGACGAATGTTGTGATGACGATATCAAGTATACTGAGAACAATATCAAAAGGTCCACCCAGAAATAATAGACCGTCTGAGAGACTATAACGCAGTGCTTCAAAAAAATCCCCGAGTTCTGAAAAAAAAGTTGAGGGCAAAGCACACTCCTCCCGTTTCAAGGCATAAACGTAAAGTTATTCTAGCACATATGGACGTGCTATGACGTTGAAAAAAGCAAAACCCCTGAAACATCGTGTTGTTAGAATTTCTTCTCCCAAGAGAGAATCAATACAATAACAAACTGGATTTTAAAAAGACACAATCTTCCTTAAATAATCGACTTCACATACATTGTATCTATTCTTGCTTTTTAAAATAGCTTAATTTATGCATTCCGGAAATAATCTAATCGTCCTTGTTCCAGTCCTTAGAACACAATGATCTTTCTCCGTATATGACCGTATACTTCTCCGTTTCGTAGATCTGCCCTGTTTCCTTGAAATGATTCTTATACCAAAAATGCCCGGCTTGTCGGGTTCCCTTGGCACAAGCGAAACACGTACGAAACATCCGTCTCATTCAAACAGCGTACTTTATACCGTTTGGAAAACGACTGAACATCCATTTTTTACGTAATTCCTCAGAAATAAGCCTTTTAAGCCATTACGAAACAACTGTCGCTCTGCTCCGAACTGTTTTGAACATACTCGAGCAACTGAAATAAACTAAATCCTGTCCAATACATTAACACTTTTCCATAACAGTGTCCTGAAAGGTGTTGCATTCTCTTCTGAACCAGGTTACCATATAGGTAATATATTACCTATATGGAGGTTCGATGGCATGAAATCATTAATTCTTTATCGCTCGCTATACGGCAGCACGGAGCAATATGCCCACTGGATCCAGGAAGAACTGTCCGCTCAAGCAGATAGCTTCGAAAATGTCGAGAAATATAATCTTGAGGACTACGATCTTATAATCGTCGGAGAAGCCGTTTATGCGGGACAATTCATGACGCCGAAGCAGTTGATACCGCTAGTAGAAAAATTCCCGGATAAGAAATTTATCTTTTTCTTGGTCGGAATAGCAGATATGGAAGATCAGGAAAACCGAGAAAAACTTTATAGTGATCTTGCTAAGGCCATGGGGCCAATTATTGAAAAAATAAAGGTATTCTTCCTGCGCGGAGTGCTGGATTACAGCAAGCTCAGCTTCAAACACAGAACTATGATGTGGTTATTGGTTAAATTCCTCAAACGAAAGTCCGAAAAAGATTTACCAAAGGATGCGGATAAGCTTATCAGCAGCTATGGCCAAAAAATCAATTTTATTGACAAAAATGCCATTGAGCCGCTCGTGAGATATGCAAAAGAGATCACCAAATAAGAGTTTAAAGGAACCTCATGAATGAAAATCGAAGACTACATCAAACAAAAAGGTAAAGCGACGGACGGGAAGAAGTCTGTTCTGTTTTACTCTCTTTTTGTGATGACCAATCGCATTGAAACGATCTACAATGCCGGCATAAATGACTTAACCTTAAAGCAGTTAATGCTTCTAATCTTAGTTGCCATATCGGAAGGTGAAACATTCACCAGATACGGAAAGATTATGGGATCTTCAAGGCAAAACATTAAGACTTTGGCTCAGGCCCTCGAAAAAAAGTCCTATGTTTCAATAAAAGAGAATGAAGATGACCGCAGAGCTTGCGGTATCTTCCTAACTGCTAAAGCGACAAAACATTTTAAGGATACGGACGATTATTACACTGATCAGATTTATAACCTCTTCTCTGAATTTTCGGCGGAAGAGATTGATTTGATGTTTACGTTCATCCCAAAACTATTAACAGGAATTCAAAGAATGGATGAAAAAAATGACAAAATCTAAAAAAATATTAATAATCATTGTTGCCCTTATCATCGTACTCTTTCTAGGCTTTAAAATTGTTTCAAACAAGATTACTTCCGATGCCAAAGCGCTTCCCGTTGAGGAAATAGATTTTAGTCAAATCGAGGACGGCCAATACGTCGGCAAATATAAAATTTTCCCTGTAAACGTATCTGTCAAAACAACCGTTCAAAGTGGCAAAATAACGCAAATCGAAATCGTGAAACACTTCAATGGAAAAGGCGCTTCTGCTGAAAATATCGTGGACCGCATTGTAGAAAAGCAAAGTTTAAAGGTGGATATCATTTCTGGCGCAACAGTGTCAAGCATGACCATAATAAAGGCCGTAGAGGATTCTTTGCTTGGTGCAAAAAAGGGTGCAAAACACATAAATTAAACAAGGTTCAGAAAAGCAAAGAGCCCTGTAACCTCGTAGTCACAGGGCTTTCGCGTTTGGCTGCCGATCCAGGATTTGAACCCGGACATACTGAGTCAGAGTCAGGTGTGCTACCGTTACACTAATCGGCACCGTTTTTCTCCAGCGAAACGCATCATATCACATTTTGCATCGACTAGACAAGGCAATATATCCTGCTACGCCCATAAAATGATCCCGTATCTTTCGATTCGATGTTGCTGACAACCGTCCTGTTGCGTGCGCAGACAGCATTTATTTCAACAAAATAATGCCAACTCAGCATATTTGACTCAACTCTAAAGAAAACACGTGACAATAGTCCCTTTTATCTTTGGCACACCATATATGGTCAGAAACGACACCGTCTTAGCTCAATTGAAAACATTTTCAGCGCACTTTTTACATATCGGGCGATATAACAGCTTGCGGAGGCTTTCTTTCTTGTGCTATGATGATCCGGCATATAGCGCAAGGAGGATTATTATGAGAGTTGCACAGTACATTTTCATTGTGCTCGATCTTATTGCTTGTATAGGTCTTATCATTACCGTCATGTTGCAGGAAAGCAGCGCAAGCGGCGGATTGGACGCATTCGGAGGTCAGTCTAGCGCGGACACTTTTTATGGAACTCAGGGAAAACGTCGAAGCAAAGAGGGCCTTTTGAAGAAGCTGACGACGGTGTTTGCCATCAGCTTTGCGGTCTTCACGATCATTCTTTACGTACTGACAGGCCGTGGCGCTTAAACGACGCGAAATGAACTAACATCACTTTAAACAGGCCGTGATGTGCAAATATTGAAAAAACAACCACATACCGTTTTTTTGAAAAAGAGCTTCGGCTCTTTTTTATTTGTTCGCGCTTTGTTTGAGATCATCGTAGAACACCTTGCTAGGCATCACATTAATTTCATGGCATCAGGAGCCGGAAACGGCTCTGCATAGAAAGACACATGCTTTTTCTACAAATATCCGAAATTTGACCGGAGAAAATCGTCAGCATAAGTTCAGCCGCTGAAAAATCAGCCGCTGAAAAACAAGAATAAACAAGAATAATAATATACAAATCCAACTGTGTGACGTCTTTAAAAGTAGGCTATAATAACCTATTAGAAACAGTGGTCCATTATCGGAAACGATGATGAAGCAGGAGATGATGATGTTATGAAGTTGAAGTTTCAATGGCTGGGATTATCACGAGCCATTCACCCCGCCGGCAATAAGCATACGGCGAATCAATCCATTGTTCCTCTCACCGGATTCAAAGAAGTCTCCATCCCTCTTGATATGCAAGTCGGGCCTGGTTGCAAACCTACAGTTGTGAAGGGTGACCATGTCAACATCGGCGACTTAATCGGAGAACCGTTAGGACCGTGGAGTGTTCCGGTCCATGCAAGCGTATCCGGTAAAGTGACCAAAATCGAAAAACAAATCTTATCCGACGGAGAAAAGACTGAATATGTGACGATTGAATCTGACGGCAAGAATACCGTTTCAGAATCACTAGCGCCTCCTATAGTCACAGATAAGGAAAGTTTCCTTAAAGCGGTTCGAGATGCCGGCCTTGTAGGCCTTGGAGGAGCCGCGTTCCCTACACACATCAAACTCAATCCGCCGCCGGGCAAAACCGTTGATACGCTGATCGTAAATGCCGCTGAATGTGAACCCTACATTACGACGGATCATCGCATCGCTCTAGACTATGCGGACGACGTGATTTATGGCGCACTCGTCACAGCTCATTGGTGCAGTATAGACTCCGTGATCATCGGAACGGAAGACAATAAAAAAGACGCCGCGCGATCACTTGAAGAAGCGGCAAAACGCGCTAAAGAAGGTGAATGTAGCAGCTACTGGCCAAAAAATGGCGTAACCGTCAAAGTACTTCCGACAAGCTACCCGACCGGCGCTGAAAAAGTGCTGATTCACCTTCTTATGGATCGGGTTGTTCCTGAAGGCGGGCTGCCCGCCGACGTCGGCGTCATCGTTCAGAACATCACGACGCTATGCGTCCTCGCACAGAGCCTTAAAACCGGCATGCCGCTCGTCAAAAAAGCGATCACACTTGACGGCAGTGCGGTAAAAAAACCGGGAAATTATGAGGTGCCAATCGGCGCGCCCATTCGTGATGTCATCGAATGTGCTGGCGGCACCGTATCCGAACCGGCAAAAATCATTATGGGCGGTCCGATGATGGGTGTCGCCGTCGACGACATCTCGCGCCCTATCCTAAAAAACAACAACGCCATCTTGATCTTTGATGAGAAGGAGGCGAAACTTCCGAAAGAATCTGCCTGCATTTCTTGCGGTCGCTGCCTGCGCGCCTGCCCCATGAGGCTACAACCCATGAAACTTGATAAGGCGGCGCGTGCCATCAATCCGAATGAGCTGGAGGAGCTGCACGTGATGAACTGCATCGAGTGTGGAAGTTGCACCTACGTCTGCCCCGCTAAACGTTACCTCGTCCAGAATATCCGCAACGGCAAGGCGTATGTCCGCGCCGAGGCGCAGGCCGCGAAAGAAAACGCGAAGAAAGGAGATTCGAACTAATGCTCCAAGTATCCGCTTCTCCTCATATCCGCGACAATGTAACGACACAGCGCATTATGCTTCATGTCATTATTGCGCTTATGCCTACGGTGATCGCATCCGGATTCATTTTTGGTTACAGGGCTCCCTTGCTGTTTGCCATC
>LSQX01295588.1_pt1 | contig 15994 bp, 17 predicted proteins | sample 654561 | NCBI WGS metagenome assembly LSQX01 (sample SAMN04489861, study PRJNA283612) | anaerobic digester metagenome | isolation source: 4 biogas reactors fed with cattle manure at either 37C or 55C with and... | place: Denmark: Kongens Lyngby | collected 2014 | reverse complement strand
GTATAAGAGACAGCAGTATATCCAGCAGCGTGGTCTTGTGGTCCTGACCGCCGGCAGCCCGGCGGGCCTGACCGGAAGCACCAATCTGATCAAGGTTCATGTAGTCAGCGACGTACTCCTGCAGGGAATGGGCATAGGTTCCCAACCGGTAAACGGCCGGGTCAGGGTGGTACTGCGGGAATCAGATCTAAACCGGATCGAAACTGGGGACGTGTTGGTCTGCCGGACTGTTTATGCCTTCATGGTTCCTTATCTCAGCAAAGTGAAGGCCATAATTGCGGAAGAAGGAGGGTTGACCTCGGATGCGGCGATCATTGGCCTAAATACTGGATTGCCGGTGATAGTCGGGGCCGATGATGCCACCAGTATCCTGAAAGATCAGGCTTTGGTCACCATCGATACCACCCACGGCCGTGTCTATAGTGGTATAGCCAAGGTGGGATAGCCATAAAATTGAATGCGAAAAAGCAGGACCGGGGCCAAGCGGCTCCGGTCTTTAGTCTGGAATATGATATAGGTTTTACTGGCCGGGAAGAATTACAGGCTATTGACGCACATTTCCGGCGGGCTTGATTTAAGGTCTGCGGTGGGCGGCGTTGTGCTGACCGTCTCTGATCAGGGTGACTGAGGTAGAGTTGAACATGGCAAACACCTTATCACCCTCATGCAGATCCATGTCATGGGCCGCCCCGGCGGTTATGGTGGCCGTCACCGGTTGATCACCTACATCGATGGTGATCTCGGTCATATCTTGGCCTTGGCGGATCCTGATAATCCTGCCGGCCAGCTTGTTGGGGTCGCTGATGCGCATCGAAGAAATCCTCCAGTTTTTCTTTAGTATTCACTGGAGCGGTTGATCTTAATCGAGAAGCTCGTAGTGCATGGAATCCGCATAGCTGTTCCCCCAGCTGAATCCAGCTGGCTGGAAAGCCTTTTCCCATAATATCAGGTTAGGATCATTCCGTTCCGTTGCGGGGTTCACATAACGGAAATGGTTGGCGGCATTGATGTCGATAGCCGTTCCCCAGGAATGATTGCTGAGCCCACGGGATGAATTCCAGTTGACATGGCGGGGAACCCAGGTGCCATCCATGGTTTTAACCAGGCTTAACAAAGAAACGGTGCGCCCATCGACAACGGCGGTACCGCTTTTTATAAGTGTAAAGGCTTTGATAAAATTGTCGGCCGCCTTGCGGTGGACCTGCACCGATCGGTTTAAACCGGGGAGAGTTATGGTGACTATATTGGCCTTGACCCACTGGGGATCGATTTCAATCCGTCCTCCGGAGAGATTTCGATAATGAAACTGGCCATATGAACCATTGGACTTGCTTACCAGGGGATATTGGGAGGTATCGGTCGGGATGGCCCGGGAAACAGGAACGTCAGATTGGGCCGCCGCCGTACTATTCTGTGGCGTTGGAGAATTAGGGTTATTGGGATTTTGCACAGCGGGCTTGCTTGCTGCCTTGGTTGTTGCTTCGGGTTGTTCCACTGGTTTCACCGCTGGTGCTTCGATCCCGGCCGGTTCTTTAACCTGAGCCGGCTCCTGGGTTGGGCCGGCAATGGCATCAGCTTGGCTTTGCATGTCATTCTCGGGTGCCGCTGGTGGGGCGGGCTCGATCGAAGCGGTCGTGACCGTGGCCGGCTTGTCCAAACCAGATCCATAAGCAGCAGTTATGTATAGGATGGGCAGAATCAGTAATGGTCCAGCCAGGTACAGAAGATTCTTCTTATTCATGTATGCCTCCCTGGCATCGGCAGACACTCCTTTAAGGTTGTACTGGGAGAATCGGAGTCCAACCAGATGCGTCTAATATAAACAAGCCGCCGGCCCGTAAAAACCGGCAACTTCATTCGACAAAACTACAGATCGGCAGTCCATCACAAGCGGAGGGCAGTTCCGATCCTGCTTATCAGATCCCGGCCCTGCACACTGGTCAAGAATGATAAGCACCTTAACAAATTCCATTATCCTGCGCCTCCAACCTACAACGGCGACGCAATATTTAGCTGACATTGACATTCATCGTCCATCCTCGTCCATTTACCGCCTCCTTATCGTCACCAGTACCTCATCAATTGCCCAATGCAAGCATTACCTGCCGCATAAGCATGTCCATACCACAGTTGTAATTTCGGTACTGGGCTTACAGTAGATTCTAGCGGTAACATTTTAATAGCGTCAAAGGAAAGATTAGGTAAGGGCAAAAGCAGCTGGTGAAGTGGATTACTCCCTGCGGCCATAGATGAAAACGATGGTTTGGGTCAAGCCTGATAATTTGCCGAAAAACCAGAGATACTAATTTGGAAATCCTAATAGAGCAACTGATGGGGAAGCCCACAAAATAAACTTGAACGGTATTCAATTGGATGCTATAATACCCCCAAGGGGTAGAAAAGAAAACCTCCCAGTGATATTGAAAGTGGCACGAGTAACGCAAAAGGTGGGATTGGAAATGGAATTGGTGAAGATCACGGCGGACACGATAGGAGATATTAAAGAGACTCTTAAAACTCTGAACACGGACCAAACAAATCTTAGAATACGCGGGAGCGCGGGCTGAGGGGGCATGTCTTTTAATCTGGTTCTGGATGAACCAGCTGAACGCGATTTGGTCGAGGAACATGATGGGCTAAAATTTGTAGTGCAAAAATCGCTCTATGACATGTTTCAGGGATTTGCCATCAATTCAGTCAAACGCAACGGGTTCACATACTATTCGATACTTCCGGATAAACAGGATCCGCTCGCGGGATGTGGCGGCTGTACCACCTGCGGTTGATAGAATTTTACAACTTGACGCGGAGAAATCCGGGAGGGGCGTGATGCCCCTCCCAATCTGTCCAGCGGATGATAGCTTTATTGATAAGGGCTTGGCCTTACGGTCGACTCACCTCATGCACGCCTCAACTGCATTTCTATTACTTTGCCCCCAGCCCTGCCTGTTGTTGGTGCCGGCATGGACCCTTTGACACACAGGCTTGGCGTAGTCTGACCGTCCTAAACAAGCAGGCTCACTAGATGGTCAAATCCTTCCGGGTCGCCTTGATCCGATGCTGAAGGACGCTTGAAATCCAGTATCTCGGGGCGGTTGCTTCTTAGACCGGTATGCTTAAGCAGTATCGTAATCCCGGTGAGGACCATCTGGGTGCATTCCTTGTCCGTGTATCCATAACTGCGTACCAACCGGGCAAACTCATCAAGTTTGTAGCTGCTCAACTCCAAGTTCCCCTCGGGGTAGACGCCTACCGACAGGAGTTCCTTCTCAAACAGGAAGAACCATTGTTTCTCGTAGTACCTTTTAGTCCATTGGTTGGCACCCTGATAAAGCAAGAACCACGCCTTTATCTCTCCCGCCTTCAACAAATAGTCGCGTACCGGAGGCCATTGGATTGGGCTCAGCTGCAGCTTGGATTCGATCAACGGTATTTGTTCCTCCAAAAATAAACCCCCTTTTCCTGCCATTTGGTTTAATACCAGCAATTATTCCAACCGCTCTTGGATCCAGAACCTGGCCTCATTCCTGCCGCGATCGTTCGGTCTCCCTTTTTCCGCTCGCAACCTGGGCCGGGGTTATCAGCATAATATCATATCGGGACCGATTACCCAAGAAAAGACTGGGGATAGCCGTCCTGCCCGAGGCCAGACGACCCTGGGCAAGGATAAGGGTATAGCCCGTATCGGCATACCTGCCGGCTTATGAAAATGATAACTTTCACAACGGTTGACCCCGAACCTGGAGTCGCCTATATTTATAACAATCAGTAGTAACTACTGATCGTTACCCTGAGGTTGCCGAGAGAAGCCTATTCCAGTATTCATCAAGATTACCCGACAGCGGCACCAGACCCACGGCGTAGCTGTAAAAGCCCGGTTAGAGTACAGGCGTTGGACCTGGAAATAAGGACAGGGGAAGGGATTGAGGATGAAGAGCGAGAAGTACTATTGAAGCAACCAGCTATTGCGAAGCGTATCGCCAGGTACGGATAGAAATAGCCGCAGGACCCCTTGAAGTATCCACGGTTCAGTTGCCAACCGAACCAAGGCAGGGGCAGCGATGATCAGGGTGATAAACAAAAGGAGGTACAGCTGTTAATGCTAAGTACCAAACCACAGTAAAGGGTCAGCACCAAACATAGGTGTTGGCCCTTTGCAATATGTGAACCCCTCCGAATGTGAACCCTTCCGAGCATTTCTCACCCTGGATGTTTGGGCCCCATCCGCTGCAGCCATCACTTTTTCTCTCCAGAGAGGGTATAATAAAAATATAAAAATTATGGGATTAGGTTGCCAGGGCGGACCCGGCAATAAACTAAAAGGGGAGATTATGATGAGTAAGGGAATCAAAATATTGGGCTTTGCCGGCAGCCTGCGCCGGAATTCGTTCAACAAAGCCGCGCTGCGGGAGGCACAGGAGTTGGTGCCGGATGGAGCCAACCTGGAGATATTCGATTTGGCTCCCATCCCTTTCTTCAACGAGGATGTGGAGGCGCAGGGATACCCCCCGGCAGTGGCGGAGTTCAGGAGCGCAATAGCGGCTGCCGATGCTTTGCTGTTGGTCACCCCTGAGTACAATTACTCCATTCCCCCGGTCCTTAAAAACGCTCTCGATTGGGCTTCACGAGGCAAGGATTCTCCGCTGTCGGGGAAACCAGCGGCGATCATGAGCGCATCGATCGGCATGCTGGGGGGAGTCCGGGCCCAGTATCACCTCCGCCAGGTAGGCGTGATCTTGAACCTGCAATTCTTAAACCGACCGGAGGTGTTTATCGCTGGCGCGGCCAAGAAGTTTGACCAGGAAGGCCGGCTGACCGATGAACCGACCCGGGCAGTGATTCGCAAGCTGCTGAACGCGCTGGTGGAGCAGGCCGGGAAAGCATAGATCGGAGCAGGGTAGATAACAATTGGCTTATTCAAAGAAACTGGAGATTACCACCCTGGAAAAGATGATGCTCATTCATTGCCGGGACATCCATCGGCCGGAGAGGGCCGGCCTTTGCCCGGAATGCGCGGAGTTACTGGATTATGCCCGGCAACGCACCGAAAAATGTGTATTCGGTGATAACAAACCGGTTTGCTCCGAATGCCCGGTGCATTGCTATCGGCCTGCCAAACGCGGGGATATCAGGAAGATCATGAAATATTCCGGGCCCCGGATGTTGAAGAGACACCCCATCCTGGCGGTACGGTATATGTACCGCAAGAAATTTAAAAGCCGCCCGGATTGATTGCAGCAGTGAATCTTTTTGTTATTGCGTGCTGTCCGCTAAGGGGACATACTGATGGGTACGCCGCCAGCGCGGCCATTCCTCTTGTCTCGAGCTCCCCGCCGGCAATCGCTCCGCCCAAACCGTCCAGCCAACCGCCATCTTATTTTCCGTGTTGCCCCGTTCAGCTTACTTCATCCTCCACTCGCCAGCATCGGTTATTTCAACTTGTCTACATATCCTTGCAGGTTTGCTTTGGTGGTGGGCCCGGAAAAGCGGGTCCCAATGTTGCCCTGCTTATCGACAATGATAGTGGTGGGAATACTGGTGATATTATAATCATCTGCGGCTTTGCCGGAGGTGTCCAACAGGACCGGCATCGTAAAGCGGTTGTCCTGTATATATTGGCGGGCTTTGGCCGGGGTCTCCCGGGCGCCATCGGTCAGATTCACGGTGACCAATACCGCTTCGGAACCTTGATTATACTCCAAGGCTACTTGTTCCAGCTCCGGCATTTCCGCTTTGCAGGGCGGACACCAGCTGGCCCAGAAGTTAAGTATCACCACTTTGCCGCGATAATCGGAAAGCCTGACTGTCTTCCCCTCAAGATCCTCCAGAACGATCTCCGGGGCAGCTTGGCTGTTGTTGGCCGGACTGCCGGCCTTATTGCCCCGTGCAGAACCGGACTGATCGGTGGTCTGGGTGTCAGAATTGAAGCTGCAACCTGACAATAAGACCGTCACCATTAAAATGAGCGCCAGAAGGGTAGTATTGTTGCGTATGGTAAGTCCCCCTTTTCTAAAATGGTATGGATCCAATCATAAGATAACCCAGTCTGTCAGTGTACATCAAGATACCGGCCACAATAAGGACCAGGCCTGAAATGATGTTGATAGCCCGGTGGTATTTTTGCATGGCCTTCAGCAAGGGTCCGGCCTGGTCGAACAGAATGGCAAACAAGATAAAGGGCAGGCCCAGTCCGGCGGAGAACAGCAATAACATGGTGATGCCCTGCCAGATGGATCCGGCATTGCTGGCCAGGAGCAGAGAAGAGCCCAGGAAAGCGCCTACGCAGGGTGTCCAGCCAAATGCGAAGACCATTCCGAAAACCACGGAGGCGAAGAAATCGAGATTTTGGGTATTGTATTCCAGGTGTTTGTCAACATTCAAGAAGTTCAACCGTATCACCCCGGCAAAATTCAAACCTAAACAAATCATGATGATGGCGCCGATTTTACGGATCACAGTGATATTTTCCTGCAGGAATTGCCCCAAAAGACTGGCGGTGGCTCCCAGGGCCACAAACACCAGGCCAAATCCGACCACAAAGGCGATGGAATTCTTGATCAGGCGGGGATGCCTGATATCGGCATAATCGCTGACTCCGGCCAGGTAGAAGACATACACCGGCAGCAGGGGCAGGATGCAGGGTGAGACAAAGGCCAGCAACCCTTCCACAAAGCACAGCAGATAAGATAAACCAGGCACTTAAGATGGCTCCTTTACAATATAGTGACTTAATTTAATATAGTATAGATGAAATCGAGCCAGAAAATATCAGCCAATATTGCTTGACATTAACGCTGCGTCAAGGTTTATAGTTGGGACGAGAGGGGGGTGTTTATGGAGTACACGGTTCAGAGACTGGCCCGGCTGACCGGAGTCAGCCCTCGTACCCTCCGCTATTACGATGAGATAGGACTGCTTAAACCCGGCCGCATCAGCTCATCCGGATATCGCATCTACGGGCAGCCGGAAGTGGATATGCTCCAGCAGATCCTGTTTTACCGGGAGTTGGGACTGGCTTTGGACCGGATCAGGGAAATCGTGACCGATCCTGGCTTCGACAAGATGGCCGCCTTGCAGGAGCATCGTCAGACTTTATGCCAGCAGCGCCGCCGTCTGGACGATTTGATAGCCACGGTCGAAGCCACCATGGCTGCATATGAAGGGGGTTATATGATGAAAAATGAGGACAAGTTTGTCGCTTTCAAGAAACAGCTGGTTGATGCCAATGAGCAGGAGTATGGGGATGAGATCCGCTCCAGGTACGGCATCCAGACGGTGGAGGCGTCAAATCGCAAGGTTCTGGACATGAGTCCGGAAAAATATGATGAGGCCAGTAAGCTGAGTGAGAAATTACAGGTCACTCTCGCCGAAGCCTTCCAGACCAAGGACCCGGGTGGAAAACTGGCTCAAGAGGCCGCCGACCTGCACCGCCAATGGCTGGGTTTCTTCTGGGATAAATACAGCCCGGCAGCCCATATGGGCTTGGCCCAAATGTATGTGGACGATGAGCGTTTTACCGCCTATTATGATGCTGAACACCCTGGGACAGCGGCTTTCCTGCGGGATGCGGTAGGCATCTATACCGGCCTGAAATGAGGGAGATGGCCCCGGTTGGTCATGCTTTGGGATGAATATGGTGTTTAATGGCGGAGCTTGGTGTTAGTCAGGCTCCGCCCCATTATTTACCGGGCTTGGTTATAAAACAACTGCGTTTGGGGAAAACCTCTGGTGTAAGCGTTTGTTTCCCGCAGCCTGGTTAAATTAGTATTGTACACCTGGCGGAAGAGAGGAGAGGGTGAAGATGGACGGTCTGGAGGCAGATTTGAGGGAAGTTCTTGAGCTGAGATTGCTCCACGGGTATTCGGTAGCTGAAACCGCCTCTATCTTGGGAAAGACCGAAGCTGGTGTGTATGCCGGGCAATACCGGGCTCTGTATGAACTGGCCCGCCAACTGGACCGGGACCAGACATAGCTGAAGACGAAGGATAGCCCGGGCGGGAAGATGCCCGTCCCCGCTGGAAGGTTGCCCGCCCGCCCGGTCTGGCCGGGCTTTTTTGTTACCGGGTCAGGGGCCGGGTCATATGAGCGAAACGTGCCAGGGCTTGGCTCTGGGGCAATTAGTCTGGTGTTTCAAACAACCCGCAGCAGCCCGGTGGTATCTTGAAGCGTATGCTACAATGATGACAGGAATTTTGTACCACGGGAGGGTTTGATTTGTCGAAGGCTTCATCGGCTGGTCAGGCAGCCTTCAATAATCCGTTCATCCCGTTGAAACATCGCAGTTTTCGTTACTACTGGATCGGCATGTGCGTATCCCTGATCGGCACCTGGATGCAGAGCGTGGCCCAGCCTTGGTTGGCCTATTCCCTCACCAACTCCGCCCTTTTATTGGGTTTGGTGGGAGCCATGCAATACACGCCAGCCCTATTTCTGTCTCTCTTTGCCGGAGTGGTGGTTGACCGTTGGCCTATCAAGCGAATCATTTACTTCACCCAGGCTTCCGCCATGATGATCGTTCTCTCCCTGGCCTTGCTGGTCTACAGCGGGGCGGTACGTTACTGGCACATCTTGCTTATGGCTGGCCTGCTGGGATTGGTAAACACCCTCGATATGCCCGCCCGCCAAGCGTTTGTGGTGCAACTGGTGGGCAAAGATGATCTCATGAATGCTATCGCCCTCAATTCTGTGGCTTTCAACACCGCCCGGGTTATAGGACCGGCGGTAGCCGGTATCCTGATGGCATATTACGGGGTGGGCGTTTGCTTCCTCATCAACGGCTTGAGTTTTGCTGCCGTCCTGATCGGCCTGCTGTTTGTAGTACCCCTTCCCATCCAGATGGAGAGGCCGGCTCCTGAATCGGTTTGGGCAGAGCTCAAAACCGGATTGCGGTACGTGGGGGAACAGCGGATGGTTCTGGAAACAATCGTGCTGGTCGCTATTCTGGGCGCATTCGCACTGAATAATAACGTCCTGCTGCCGGTTTTTAACCAGGAGGTATTGCAGCTGGGAGAGGGCAGTCTGGGATTTCTGTTTTCCTTCGCTGGAGCGGGAGCACTGATGGGCGCGCTGACCATCGCTTCCCTCAGTCGCATCGGCCCCCGTACCTGGGTTCTGAATGTTGCTCCGGTCCTTATAGGTGTCCTATTGATCCTGACCACCCTTAACTCTAGTTTTTGGCTGACCGGACTATTGCTGGCGGCGGCGGCCTTCTTCTTCAACCTGTTCTCCTCGACTGCCAACACTACCGTGCAGATATCTACTCCTGACCACTTGCGGGGACGGGTTATGAGTCTTTATACCCTGTTTTTTATAGGCACCGCCCCGCTGGGCAACCTCTACGCGGGATGGAGCTGTGAGTTCTGGGGACCCCAGTATGGATTCGCCGCCTGTGGGATAATGGTGCTGGCTGCATTGGTCTTGGTATACCTTCTGCGGACAATATGGGGTAAGGATAAGGTAAGAGACGAAGCCGGCTGATGATGCGATGAGATACCAGCTTGAATAATGGACCCTGATTCCACGAGAAGGTCGGTTCCCGTTTGGAGCCGTGCGGGACAAGGGCATGCCCATTCCCAAGGGAGGACAGGTGGACTTGTATGCGATTTTTGGAAAGGAAGGATAAGAATTTGAGCAGTGAGGCGGGGAATGGCCGGGCCCGGGTGGCCTTGGTGGGTTGTGCAGAATATCATTACCCGGAAGTCCGGCAAGCTGTCGCAAGAGGCCTGCAACTGTTGGGCGGCCTCGATCATCTGGTCCGCCCGGGGGAGAGGATCGTTCTGAAACCCAATCTTCTGGCGCCCGACCCCCCCGAGAAATGCGTCACCACACACCCCGCCGTCTTTAAAGCGATGGCCGAAAACCTGCAGCGGACCGGGGTCAAAGTCTCATTTGGTGATTCTCCCGCAGTGGGCTCCACGGCCCTGGCGGCACGCCGGGCGGGACTGACGGCGGTAGCCGATGAACTGGGCCTGGAACGGGCGGATTTCAGCCGGGGGGAGGAAATGTCGTTTTCGGAAGGAAAGCAGAATAAGCGATTTACCATCGCTAAAGGGGTTCTGGAGAGTGACGGGCTTATCAGCCTGCCCAAGTTGAAGACCCATGGCCTAACCCGCATGACCGGCGCTATAAAAAACCAGTTTGGCTGTATCCCCGGATTACTGAAGAGTGAGTTTCATGTAAAAATGCCCGATGCCGACAATTTCACCCGTATGCTGATCGATCTCAACCTGCTCCTTAAACCCCGTTTATATGTAATGGACGGCATCTGGGCCATGGAGGGCAACGGTCCCCGGGGCGGTACTCCCCGCCACATGGGGGTATTGCTTTTCTCCACCGACCCGGTGGCTTTGGATGCCACCGTCTGTCGCCTGGTCAACCTGCCACCCGAAGATGTGCCAATGCTGACGAACGCTCAACAGATGGGATTGGGCACCTATCAGATGGAGAACATCGACCTGTTGGGGGACCGGTGGGAAGGCCTCGCCCATAAGGACTTCATGAAACCAGATAAAGCAGGTACATCCATACAGACCCCATGGCTGCGCAACCGGATAATACCCAAACCCTTTATTGACCCCCGCCGCTGCATACAGTGCGGCATCTGCATTCAAGGCTGCCCGGTAAAACCGGCGGTAGTGGATTGGGAAAATGAAGACAAGACAAAGCCGCCCATCTATGATTATCGCCGCTGCATCCGCTGCTATTGCTGCCAGGAGATGTGTCCCGAAGCGGCCATCGAGCTGCGGGCGCCATGGTTGGGTAAGGTGCTGGCCCCGCTAGTGCGCTAGCCCTACCAGTTATTCCATCCTGACCAACCCGTCTATCGCCAGGCGCACAGATGGGTTTCGGCCGCGTCGATGGCGGAGAAGATGCAGAAGCCCATAAAGCTCAGCACTACTATGCCCGCATACATATCCAAATAGTTGACCCGCATCCAGGCATCCATTATGAAGTAACCCATGCCGTATTCGGTACCGAAGGTTTCGGTGAAGAACAGGATCGATACCGCGGTGCCCAGGGCCAGGCGGATGGCGGTCAGAACCTCGGGCAGGGAAGCAGGCAGGATGATCTCGGTGAAGGTTTGGATCTTACTGGCTCCCAGGGATTGCAGGGAGTGGAATGTTTCGGCCGGGATCGACTTCACGGCATCCCGGGAGGTGATGACAACCTGGAAGACGACGATCAGCACGATCATGATCAGCTTGGAGACCTCTCCCAAACCGAACAGCAGCATGACCACCGGAAGCAAGGCCAGTTTGGGTATCGGGTAGGTGAAATAGACCAGGGGCGACAGCAGTCTGTCGATGCGGTCATAGTAACCCATCAAAAATCCCAACGGGACCCCCAGCAAGGCGGCCAGTAATATGCCCGCCAGGATACGCCCCAGGCTGTACAGGACATGGGTCGATATTTTGGCGGTAAAGGTAGCGATGATGTTGAGCAATACATCATATGGTGAAGGCACGATAGGCCGCGCCAATAAGGCTGACAATGCCCACCAGGCCAGGATGACCACTATTAGGCTGTAGATGGCTCCCCGCCATTTTCTGGAACGCAACCGGATCAGTCCTTGATTAGTATTTTCCGCAGACGCATGGACATGGAATGGTATTGGTCCTGGAGGCGCAGATCCTCCATCTGGAAGCATGGGTTGTCGATGATCTCCAGCACTCGGCCCGGAGATGAGGAGAAGACCACGATCTTGCTGCCCAGGTAGAGCGCCTCATCGACGCTGTGGGTCACAAATACCGTGGTCACACTGTTTTGCTTCCAGATATGGAGGAATAGGGCCTGCATCTCCTCTCTGGTTATGGCATCCAGCGCCGAAAAAGGCTCATCCATAAGAAGGAGATCGGGTTTCATTATAAAAGCGCGGGCGATCGCCACCCGCTGCCTCTGACCTCCGCTGAGCTCTTTGGGATACCGGTCCAGCAGGGTGTCGATATCCAGCTGCTGGAGAATGTAATGGCTGTAATCGTTCAATTCCTGCGGCCCGCTTTTTATCTTGATTCCCAGCAGGGCATTGTCGCGGACGTTTTTCCAGGGCAACAGGCCATAGTTTTGCAGTATCATCCCTACCCGCTGGGTTTTGGGGTTTATGGGGCGGCCGTCTATGGTGACTATCCCCGCGTATTTTCTTTGTATACCGGCCAGCACATAGAGAAAAGTCGATTTGCCGGATCCCGAGGGGCCGATCAAGGTTATGATATCCCCTCGAGGGATGTCCAGACTGACCCTGTCCAACGCCAAAACCGACTCATTGATAGCCTGGTACCAGACCGATAGATTGCTGACTTGGATCACTCGATCATCTGCCTAAGCACATCCCTATTGATAAGATCATCATAATTATAGGTCGCTTTTACCAGCTGCCCGTCTGCCATCCAGGCCATGACATCATCGAAGACCCTTTTCTCGGGAAGTTCGGCCTGGCGGTATTGGGGCATTTTGATGATATCCTTCACTTCCGCTGGGAATCCCATCGCCTGGATGACAAAATCCAGGTAGGATGCAGTGGGTTCGGTCTGCAAATAAGCGGCAGCATCATTATAGGCCCTCATGACTGCCTTGATTTCTTCCGGATTATCCCTCAGAGTCTCGGCGGTAAAAGCTACGGTGACGCATTTATTGGCCAGTACGTCAGTGCTGGTCAACATCGTGGCCCCGTCTTTGAGAGCCAGGCTGGAAAAGGGCTGGACCATGATGGCGGCATCCACCCGGTCCCCCTGCAGCATCTCGAAACGGGTAGGCAACTGGGGAATAACTACCTTGTTTACCTCATCGGGCAGCACCCGGTTGGCTTCCAACATGCGGTCCAGGCTGTATTCCATGACCGTATTGCTGGATAATCCCACGCTCCTGCCTTTAAGACCATCCACCGAGGTGATGTCGGATCCCTTGCCCGCCATAAGCTCGATAGTCCCGTCGGTCTGGGAACACATGCGCAGGTTTATGCCCCCGGCATTGGCAAAGATAACTGCGACCATATCCGACACCACGCCGTCCAACTGGCCGCCCTGAAGGGCACTGTCCCGGTCTTTGGCGCTCTTGAAAGGGATTACCTTGACTTGGGCCCCCCGTTTGGTATAATAGCCATTCTTCTCGGCTATCAGGAAGGGAACCGAGTCAACGTCCGGCATAATGCCGATCGTGATCATCTTGCCCGGTACCGCAGATGGCTTGTCCTGACCGCAGCCGAGGGGGAACAGCGCCAGCGTCATAATCAACAATGCGATCAGTACTCTTTTCATAAGACACTCCTCTGCCCGATAAGCATGGTTTACATTATATACCATGCCTCTGGGTTTTACATTATCGGCTGCTCAATTGCTGATCGACCCAGCGGATGACCTTGCGGTAGAACAACAACTCCAGGTGGTTCACTTTGAGCCTGGTCTTTTCTTTGAGAATGGCCCCCCCAGCCACCATGGCATCTGTGTTCAAGACGCTGTCCACGAAGACCATTCCATCACTGGGGGCGGAAACATCGCCGGGCACCGGGCCAAACATGTGGTTGTCACCGGCCAGGACCGACAATTCTACCCCGGCCCCGCCGTCGGCCTTCTCCAACCGGGCAATCAGGTCCCCTCCGTCGGCGATGGCGGCATTGATCCCCCGGGAGTGGCTGACAAATCCCAGCCCGCCGTGATAGGTGGTCCACCAGTCAGGCTGGGTCATATCCAGGGGATAATGATCATTCCATTTATAGAGCATTTGAGATTGTCCGGGAAACGCTCCGTCGTGGTAAATGGCTTGCCGGCAAGTATTTAGCGGGGCGCCCAGGTAATTCATCCGGTCCCAGGCGATCACCCCGTTGCTGCCGGTCAGGTATATGGGGAGGGAGATAGCCGGGTTACGAAATGCGAAATCGATACCCAGGTTAGGCGTTCCCAGCATGACCATGCGGCGAATATCGCCCCGGTAAAGGGTTGCCGTGCTAAGGCCGGCTATATAGACACGGGCTGCCAGGCCGCCTTTGCTATGTGCTACCAGGTCTACCTGTTCCACATGGCACATGGCTTTGACCTGAGCGATGGCGTGGGCCAGGACTTCTGCCTGATAGCGGTTGTCCCCATGAGTATGAGCGAAGGTCAGGCAAAATACCCGGTAACCCAGATCCACCAACTGTTGTTGGATGCCCTTAAACCCCATATTATACAGATTGACAAAAGAGACCGCATCCATACCGGCCCCGGGGACAAGAATCACCGGGATTGGATTACGGTTGGTCTGCCAGCCGGGGGCCAAATGAAGAAGATATTGGTCGGATGAGGGCCTATTTTCTCCAAACGCTTTGATAATATCCCGGTCAGTATGTTGGTTGGCTGAGCAGAAGATCTCGCTGATATTGCGCAGTTCCGGTACCCGGCAGGCCAGTATACCGTCCCAGTAACTCTTGCTATTGGGTACCTGCGAGTGACGCCCGAACAGCACTGGAATCAAATCGTCAAATTTTTTCATGGCGCCATTCCTCCTGGTTGCCGCCAGCCCACGGGCGGTGTTGATAATTGAATAGAGATTCATGTAGAGCCTGCTAAGATATTATTACATAAAAGAAAAGATAATTCCGAAACATAGTGTACTGGAAAAACCTTCGATTTTCCAGTTAATCTTTTGCCCCGTGGGTCATTTTCACACATCCAATAACCAAAGGCTGGTAACTTCGAAATAAGGCTTGATTTTCGTTTTGCCAGAGCTTATTATCTAAAACATGAAAAGTGTATCAAGTTAGTCCACTTTGGAAAAAGGTGAGCCTATGCAGATTACCCGCCAAACCGAATACGCGATAAAGACCCTTATCGAATTGGGGCAGGTGCCTTATGGACAGCTGCTGTCGAGCAAAACAATTTCACAGAAACACGGCATTTCCGAGGATTTCCTGTACAAGACGATCCAGGTTTTGTCACGGGCCGGTCTGGTGGTGACTCAGCGTGGCATTCAGGGAGGAGTGAGATTGGGACGCCCTCTGGAAGGGATCACCATTGCCGATGTAATTGAGGCCATGGAGGGCCCGCTGGCGATCAACGTTTGCCTGAGTCCAGGATACCAATGCGAAAATTCGGCCACCTGCCAGGTCAGAAAAACCCTGGCTCGAGCCCAGAAAGCAATGGTAAAGGAACTGAGGAAAACCAGCCTGGCGGAGATAGCTGCTCAGGAAGCAGAGATAGCTGCGCAGGAAATGGGAAAGATAAAAACCAAGGGTTGAATTCAGGATCTGCACCAAACGACTTATTATCACACCATTTTAGAAGGAGGAATCTGAATGTTCTGCAATCAATGTGAACAGACTTCAAAAGGAACTGGATGCGTGACCATCGGGGTTTGCGGCAAGAAACCCGAAGTAGCGGCCTTACTGGACCTGCTTGCTTATGCGGCCAGCCAACTGTCGGAGGTGGCCCGCCGGGCCAGGAGCCAAGGGGTGGTCGATCCTGAGTTGAATCACCTGACCGCCACCGCCCTGTTCGTGACTCTGACCAATGTCAATTTTGATCCGGCGGCCATAGAAAAGTATATTCGTGACGCAGCCGCCAAGACCGGCGAGATAGCGGCCAAGGCGGGGATCGACACCAGCTTTGTAATTAAGCTGGCCAGTGATATGGACGGATTGGTCAAACAGGGTGAGGAACTCGGTTATCCTGGCAGCCAGGAAAAGGACCCGGATATCCGGTCCCTGAAAGAATTATTATTGTACGGACTAAAAGGTGTGGCAGCTTATGCACACCATGCCGCCATTCTTGGGCAGGAGGATGAGCAGGTCTATGCCTTTATCCACGAAGCCATGGCCAGCCTGATAGGACCGGATCAACCTATGGAAGAGTGGCTGGGACTGGTTCTTAAATGCGGGGAAATAAACCTGCGGGCCATGGAACTGTTGGATGCCGGTAATACGCAGACCTTTGGCCATCCGGAGCCCACCGGGGTACAACTGGGTCATAAAGCCGGCCAGTGCATACTGGTATCAGGTCATGACCTCAAGGACCTCAAGGATTTGCTG